>Ga0065711_1031250_pt1 | contig 30163 bp, 11 predicted proteins | sample Hoacrofraction12_FD_59098 | JGI IMG/M metagenome (GOLD analysis project Ga0065711, IMG submission 59098) | Hoatzin crop microbial communities from Cojedes, Venezuela - Epithelial fraction 12 v2 (version 2) | ecosystem: Host-associated > Birds > Digestive system > Esophagus > Crop | place...
TGTGCAGCCTGCTGTAGGTGACCCTGCTTCGGCAGGAGGGTTGGACTAGACGACCCACAGAGGTCCCTTCCAACCCCTACTATTCTGTGATTCTGTGATTCTGTGATTCTGTGATTCTGTGAAAGGGTCAGCTCAGGTCTTCATTACTAGCGATAGATCAGTGCGGCTGATAAAGGATGAAGGTGTTTTGAAGCAAGCTGGGAAGCTCTATTTTGCATGTTTATTTAAATAATAATTAGAGTTAAGACTAGATTTTTTTTATGGTGTGTTTGCCCATGGATCCTTTTCCAAAGGGATTTTTTACAGGGTACTCTGTGATGTTCACCCTTGCTGCCTCATACAAAGGTGTACACACATTTTGGTGTCTTTTGAAAAATACTGAGTGCCCACATGACAAAAGGTGTTGTTAAAGATGCAGTAAGATGATTATTAGCTAAAACACCCAACTTCACTTCTCTAAAGAACTCTGACACTTCCTCCCTCTATATGAGCAATATGCAAAATTTAAAAGAAAAATCTCTGAGGGATCAGTGAGCCCCTATATTCTGTACTCATAATAATCCATTCAGATCAGCCATGATGCAATAAACTCTGCATTGTTTTCATGAAAGCTTGAGCACAGTCTTATTGTTAAGCTCTCCAACATCCTGTTTGCCAAGGATGCAAGTTCCTCAGAGTTCCCACCACTGGTATACTCCACAATATAACCACAGATTATTTCACATTCTGATGTAGCCACTTGAAAACATAGGCACAAACACTTGACAATAACTATGCCTCTGCTTCCAGAAAAGCAAACAGCTATTAACAGAAATTCTTCGGCCATCCTAAGAATGCAAGACATCTTCATTAACATCTCAATGACCAGAAATATGGTCAAAGAATTTACCAAAGAACACAAAACCAACAGTGGTGTATGCACTTGCAAGTAAGTCCCAGGAGAATTACAAATTCAACTAGCAAATCTTTACTGATAAAAAATATATATCTCATGCTATTGCACAATTCTGCTCTCATTTTTAATTATATAATCTGATATTTTTACTATTTTTCCTTCAGCAGACTGAAGATCGGCCTTTGTTTGCATGAATCAGTACAGATGGCTATTTTGAGGACTGGATTTTGAGACCTTTGGTTTCTGGATTTAGTTCTAATCAAAATGTAAAATAAGGATAAAGAGCCTCCCAGCCATCCAATATGATACATCTATTAACATGCTAAGAACCTTCAAACTGAATTTGGAGTTTGCCTAGCCCTTTGGTTTTTGTTGTCCAAATACAGAGTTAGGCTCTTTAAATATCTCAGTCACAGTCTAAGGCTTCAGATTTTAAACACGCCTTTCAAACTAAAGATCACAGAAGCCTTCAGAGATGCACAAGTCATTTAATCATATTTGTGCTAAAATGTTACAAATTCCATGCAGAAACTTCTTTTCAACAAAAGAAAGACAGAAACAAAACAAAGTGCCATCCTGGTCTTTAAAAGAAAGTGTGTCACTGAATAATAACAATAACCCAAAAATAGAGGGATGTCAAGTTCTGTTTATAAAGTGTGAGTTTATCACAGTAGATTCACTCTTGGAAGGACTGGAAAATGTCTCATGATACTGTAAGATAAGAACAAATCCAAATAACTGTTGTCCTTTTCTTCCACTGCAGTTGATCTCTTTAACTCTCTCAATCATATGACTTTTTTTGCCCTTACTTTCTCCAACAGTTTATTTGCCAGACCCTTCTACTGTTTGGCCCTCCACTCTCCAGGGCTGTGAGCTCTTCCACTTTGCACACGCATCTTTAATAGGGTTTCTTAGTTTTTTGTAGGCTTCACCCTCAGCAATCAAGCTATTACACAGAAACATCATTTTCCGTAAAAATGATAAAACACAGAAAAAAATCATATTTCAAAGTCCTTGTCTATTTGAATTTAATTCTCAAAGTTAGCAAAACCACTCATTAATCCTTTGTGCACTCTTAATATGAGAGTTTTGCTCCAGATGTTGCAGAAAAGAACTGGAGTCTCTATTTCCCTGCCTTTCATGGCCCTTTAGAAATGGAGCTGTTCCCACTACTCTACATTCTAACATCCATCCACCTACTCAGAAAGAAGCATTGACTGGGCATCACTACTCCATCCCTTCTCATCCTGGAATAAACCTAGAATTTATTATCCAGCACCATTTCTGCTGCAGGTACACTGACTGCCTTTAAGATGACATGGATCAGCCTTTCCATAGTTTGGGTGGTGAATTTTTGGGTATGGTTACTTGAGTCAGCTCATGTCTAGGCCTAGAAGGCTGAAGAATGTTTTCTGTATCTCATATGTTTGAAGACCACAGTAAGTATTGCTTGCAATTGCAAGTAATTTCTGGCACAGTGGTAACTGGTTGGTCTGAACCATTTTACTGTTGAAAAGGAATATGTCTGCTTCATCACTAAGGTTCTTTGGCAGGCAAGAGCTTACTTCCATTGCTCATATTGAATGCATAGGGAGGTGAAGCAGGCATATGTCTCCCTAACACTTTTCACAATATTTAGGTCCCGTGAAACATAATAGATTATTTCCAAAATATGATTTTAAAAACAAATTGTGAAAAATTTGCATTGCAAAGCTCCTCTTTCTCCCAAGGAAAACAGGATTTAGTCATTAAGGATGCTATCAAGCTGTACTGCAGATAAGAAATTTATATAAAAATATTACAGGTTGCTGGTTTCCAAACTTGCTTTTGTGCTTGAAATATACAGCATAAGCTTTGCATGCACTTGCATAGAACTTTTCAATTAAAAAAAACCTAGGTATTTTTCAGGGAATAAAATTTTCTCGTTTTTGCAATTAAAGATTATAATGTCCAGAGAGAGTAAATGGCAACATTTTTCATTCAATTCCATATTCACATAGTCAGAAATTTTACTTTCACAGCACTTCTTGGTCTAATAACACCTCAAATCAATAGCTAATCCTTTAATTCACGTGAACATTTGGTAGCACGGCAAATACTGTGAAAAGTGTTTCCTAATGAAACTTGTAAATGGAAAATCCTAGTTCCACACTTTTTAAAGCAAATAATAAAACAATGGGAAAGCTTCTCCTTCCAAAGGTATGCCTTTGAAATTTCACCCTTGCTTTTAGCTGCACACAGCTGCTCAAAGTGCCTTGTACTGAAATGTGTAGGCTATTTTGTCATTGAGGGAAAACATGAAAGCATACCCATTTGAAATCTACATCTGTAAATATATTACTATGCACAAAACAAAGTAACTGATCCTGAGTTAAAGGGCAATAACAATAACTTTTGACTGCTGATCGTGATTTTGCATTTCTGTGCTATACAGTTACATTTTTAAGTGCCTAGCACATTTACTTAACACTGTTGGTGAGCTAAACAGTGTTTTTCAAATGTCCATATAAATTAAAAAGTCCAGAAAAGTTAATAATACACAGGTGCTGCCTTCTCACATATGTTCAAGAAACATAGGTGATGAAAATATGTATTTTTCTCAGACACTAGATATCATTTTAAGGTCTGATTTCTTCCAACCCCAGAAATCAGATGGGCTGGTTCAATATTTCGATTCAATGTATGGAATCAGTCAATCACTCAGACAAAGATTCTTGAATAAAAAGTTCCACAACATTCCTTTTCTTTTGTTGCAAAAAGATAGGAAACAGGTCACCCAATCCTCTAATTCCATTTTTGTAATGAAAGAGATTCAGAATCACTGCACAGGAACTGGGAAAGGATCGTAAGCACAAGGTAAGTAAACTCAGTCTTTCTACAGCACAGTATATTAATTCCTAACAGTGGTGATTTACAGCAGATGGAATTCAGACCACACCACCAGTTGTCTTCACTATCCATATTCAGCTTTTTTCCCCTGTAATTGAAGTGATTTCTATCTTGAGATTTGTTTAATATGAAAACCACAGAAAGTAACAGCTGCAGGATCCCATAAAGATAATCTCTGACTGTGATTAGGACAAGAGTAGTATCAATGGTAAAAGTTAGATCTGAAAGAGTTAACCATAATAGTGAAAAGTCAAAAACGTTTGACTAAATGCCACCTAAGTTTAATGGACCAATCACTGTACCCAAAAACTGCTTCAGATTTTTGAAGCTAAATGGCATCCAAGTGGCTTCTCTGATTTGTTGGGATGATAGCAGAGGCACAGGAAATTAATTACAGCTTTGACACAAAAACTGTAAATTTAAATTTTAAAGGTAAATTTAATTAACTTAAATATGGGGAATTTCGTTGGCATTCGGACATATTACAAGCAGGGAAATGTGAACAACTACTGCATTTTCAGAGCTAGAATGCCTTGCTAGACATTAGTTCTCTGCCAGTAACTTAAAGTACATAGAAAATTCAATAAAATGGCAGATTAAAGTTCGACATGAAAGATGAAATCACAAGCAATGCACAATATGAAGAAAAGCCATGAACAATATGGCTAAGTTAAAGCTCCTTCAATGTTTTGACTTCTCGCTCTCTCTTGTTATCATAACCTTATGTGTTACACTTTTTGGCATGAAAGAATAGCTTATGATCACTAATAACTTTACTTCTAATCAAAATAGTTTTTATTCAATGAAGCTAAGTCTCAAAATACAATGCTTGAAATTTAACTTGTAAAATTATTCAGTTCTCAAATTATATCGTTCCCAGGGTGAAAAAACAACTAGTTATATCAGAGTTTCCCTAATTTTGTAGCAGTTTTCAAATGCAAAAATAAAACAAAGTATAGATTTTTTTCATGTTATAGTTGGAAGTTTAAAGGCTAATTTACAGCTAAAGGGGATAGGAAATAAATACTGATATGATAGAAATCAAATCAGTTTAAAGTCTTAAGGTATAACACACATGTCATCATTTACCTTTCAACACTTTGTAGAGTACATTGTGTATAGATAAAAGAAATTACATAAACATCTTAAACTTAAATTCTAACAGTTTGCAAATATTTAAATATATTGAGGGGGAAGAGAGTGAAAAGTATGTGAGGTGAACTGTGACAAAATCTATAGGAAAGGTAAAATGAAAAAAATTACACAGAGAAAAGCAGTAGAAGAGACAGACCTGAGTTTCTTCTCCTTGATGATTCCGCTTCTTCTGTGATCACACCGTGTAATGGACAGACATAGACAAAGGAGATGGGTGTGAGAGGATGTATTCAGAAGGTTAAAACTGACACTGAGGGAAAGGGCCAAAAATTGTTTGAGAGAGCAGTCTGCAGAGCAGAGTTAGTAAATGGGGGAAAAAAGAACACAGACACCAGAAGGAGAAAGAAAGCTGAGGAAGAAGTGGTTAAACTACTGTTGTTGAAAAAGAACAGTAAAGACAGGGTTAGTATAGGAGCTGAGGAAATAACAAAAGTTATAACTGACAGCAAAGTCAATCCTTGCAACGAAGCTGAAGAACAAGCTGGATAGTAAAAGGTAGGTTAACTACATAAACACTTTTGTCCATGACTGTTCAAGTTTTTGGAATGCTACCTACTAGAATGCAAGTATTGTTTTTCAGGTATTGAACATTCAGTTTAACGTCACCAATGGGAAGTCCATTAGTAGTTTTTACAATGGTTAAATTGTTGCAATTTGTGCTGAACCAAACTTCACATACCCAAAACGGAAACCAGATTTTTTTCAAAAGTATATACAAGCCCACGAATATCAGAATCCACATAACACACTCTGGAAAGGACTGCATTATTGTAATGCTCTGCCAAAGGCAATATTATCAAGACCAAAATACAGAATGTGAGAAAAACAAATGTATAGCTATTAACTCTCATGGTCAATTGAGCAGACAGATATTTTTTCAGAACCAAATGTTACTCTCATCTCACAGAAGTCTAAGTTACTGCAAATGCATGCAAGTTAAGTGCCAAAGCAACTGTCTCATTACTTAATTACTTCACATTCAAAACACACACTGCCATTTCAGACATGGAGAATATCTGAGGGACAGTGTCATTCTCTGTACAGAAAATCTACTTGTAGCAAAAGAATGGGAGGAATCAATCTTGAAAAGTAATAATAATTACATAGAACTGTGAAGCTACCATCACTAGCAAAACAAATCCGTTCTTCCAAAAATCATAAAAAGTAATAAAAAAATTATAAGCCCAGATCTAATTTCAACTTGCAGTTTGTTAATGAGTCACAAAACATTGCTCATAATTCATTAACGCTGCAGATGTTAGATTAAGAACTCCAGAAAAGTTTATACACCACAAAAAGATGCTATGATTTTATCCACATTTTACGATCAATATCAAGATATCATTAAAAAATGTGAAATAGAATAAATAATATAAATCAATAAAATGAAATGAAAGACAACACTAAATTTCATCTGATAGCCACTGTTTTCTGTAGATTAAAAAATTTATTCTACATCTGGCAGTTTATAATTTTCATCTACTATCAAAAGCCAAGACTGTACCAAAACTTTGTTGTAAACACAAGCAGCTTGTAACATATATATTTAGAAAGAAATTTTGGGCAATTAAATTTGATTACAGAAAGAACACACAGAAGTGCTATATATGAGATCTGTAATATGAAAGCATAGCAGATGACAGTTTTGACACAGGATGCTACGTATTCACAGTTTAAAAAACAAATTAATGGCATAGAAATATCTTTTTATCTGGGAAAGTACAATGAATCCATAGGATGAAATACAAATAATTGAATACAAAGTCTACTTCTCCCTGGTGTATTACAGCTTGTATTAATATAATGTTTCTATAATTGCTATAACTGTTTATTAAATAAATCATTATTACCACCACCACAACCCAGCTAAAGCACTTAAAATTTTTTGAAAATGTTTTCTTTATATATCAATAGCCCTGAAAAGAGCACTCCTACTACTTCAAAACCAGTTACTAGAAAGTCTCTATCATGACCCCCTTATACTTCATTTATTATTTTTAATATCCATAAAGATGCATGGCATTGAGATGTATACTGCATGAAGATAAATATTTCTTAAGAAAATTTCAAAGGATGTTTGGAATCACATTGTTTCCAAATTAGGAATGTGCCTAGTAAGGTAATGCAAGGCATTCTAGTAGTGTCAGTGGAGCTCAGCACCAACACAGCTGAACACCAGGGAAGATCCCTTTGATGATTTCGGAGCCAAATGACCAGCATTTGGCTGCATATCAGTCACATGTATCAATATTTTTTAAAAACTGCTTTTTAAAAACTCATCATGCAAAGTATTATTTTTTTAATGTTTACATGTAAAAGTGGCAAAAAAAATTAATTACAAATATTTTTCAGTTTTAGGTTTTTACTGATCAAATATATTAGAACAATAATACTAACAGAAGACAGAGACAAAAATAAAAGATAAGTATCTTCTCACTGTGGATACCTGTTCAGCTGATATCTCTTGAGGTAAATGGCTTACAGTTTTTTTGTATTAATTGTTATAAATATTAATAAATTAGTAGAAGTTGTTGTATGGTAATGCACCAACCTCTTTCAATTAACGATGATAAGCAGGAAGTACTAATAGATTGATTAATTTAGACACAATAGCACTTCATATGAATCAATCTCCTCCTGATTAAGAAGCCATGCTCTAAAACCCAAATAGTAATTTGAAGATTCTCTGGCTGTGTAGCTTGTAATCCACTAAAATAGATCTTTTTTGATAGAAATACACTAAAATCTGAGAACAAAATCATGGAATAAAATTCTACCAAATTTACATCATGTCAGTAGGTGGTCTTCATTTGCATAGTTATTGCTTTCTTAGGGAACTAGTATTTATTTAGATCAATTGTTCGTATTGATGTAGGAGAGTGGTAAGTAAAAGTGTATTATACACAGATTTAGAAACAAATGAGACTCTCAATGAATATACTTATGAAGTAAATGAAAACCAGGTATTGTTCTGCAAGTCTGAATAAAATAAAATAAGTATCATCTATTTTATCGTGCTTTGATACAGAACTTTTCATTGTAAGTAATGTCACTTATTAAAGAGAAGTATTTAGGAACTTAGGGTTCAAAAAATCATGTTTGAAAACTTGCAGAGCAAACACGTCCATCTAACATTCTAAAAGCAGCATAGGACAAAGAGATGTAAGTTAGTTACTCTTTTTTTCCTCAAGGCTTGTCTTAATTTCAGTTATCTCTTCTAAAAATAAAGATCTTTCACTGCATACATGGTCTCAGAAATTTCTGTGACTTCCAGATATACAAAGCCTTATTTCTGGACATTCTTCACAAAATAAGATGTGCAATAGCACAATCAAATAGGCATAATCTTAAACCATGGAGGAGACTTTAAGATAGAAATGTTCCATGGAGTCTGTTTATATATTTATATATAAATATGTGTCATTAGTCTGGATGTGATTAAACCTGAATAATGATATAATGCATCTAACTCTCAGGAAAGATATTCCGTGACACCATTCAAACTCTGTTGTGCTAAGGACACAGATAAAAAAGGAAGAGTAGACAGCAGGATAGTTAAGAGTAGAAATATTTGTTAAAAGATTTAGAGTGAATGTCCATTTGACTACATTGAGGTGTGAATAAAATCAGTTTTCTTTATTAGTCTTTAACAGCTTTAAACCACATCTTCCAGTTACCCTTCCTGTAGATACAAAGCTTGTTCCACAGTTCTGACTTTTTTTAAATGAGGTAATTCCCTACTCCTTAAAGGTGAGTTATTTATCTTAAAGTGTAAATCTATACACAGAAAATCACAGCTGTATACCACAGAGATGCTGACATTTTTCCTCAAAAATATGAGCAAAGGACTAACTAGGATAAAGAAAATACAGGGAAGACAGAAGCAATACATTTCATTTTGCAATTACATAATATATGGTATATATAATATATGCTAGGTAAAGACAGTAAGAATATGGAAAATGTGGGTTATTCCTACTCAAAGATAAGGATAATAGAGATGAAGGTAGAAGACAACATACAAGAAGAAATATTCTTAGTAACATGAACTCTATAAATCAAAACAAACCATGTAGACTGCATTACTTTTTCACAAGTCCCAAGAGATAAACTAAATGAGGAGTTCAGAGAGAGTGCTTTTATGATTTTGTTTCTCTGGATAAAGTTTGCATTATAATTTTATACAGGGAAAAAAGACAAAATAGTAACATTTCAAAATAATAATGCACTATAGTAACACATTGGATTTGAAATATCATAAATCCTGAAAAGATCACAAATCTTACTAACGAGTCAGGTGATTTAGGTAGTCAAACATCAATACTACTTCAGAAAAGATACCTAACAGCCTAGATACAAATACACCCTCTATTGTCAATAAAGTATAGATGAACTATTCTAAATCAGGTATCTCCCTATTCTAAATCTATTCTCACCCCAGTGATGTCAGAAAGTTTCACCACCTGCAGAATCAGATTGTCCAGGACATCACATTATTAAGACTGTAAGAACAGTTTCTAAAACACAAAAAAGCAGTAAAAGGGTATATGCAGAAAGGTATGTGTTTTGTTAGACATTTTCAGGCCACCTCACTGCTTGTGATCCGTCGTAAATTACAGTTATACCCCGATTGCATGCAGTTTGGCTAGGACACTGAAGTGCAATGTCTGACTACATCTGTGCCCTAGTCACACTAGGATTGCAGTTCCCATCCACGGAGTCCCCTTGTCTCTCTTAAATCCAATTCTTTGTTGCTTTGGTACAGACTAGGCATATTCTCTTTTGAAGTGGTATTGGAAAAAATGAAAGCAAGCTTTAAAAAAAGCAAATATCTTAAAGGACTATCTGTTTTAAATACACCATTTATTAATTGTAAGAAGTGTCTCTGGAAAGTGGGCAAACACTCATTTTCCTCAAGAAAACAGTTAGTCATGCCATATATTCAATCTACATTACTTCCCACTTTTCACAGGTTAAATGATCCTCATGGATTTAACATGTGGCTTTTTTTTGTAAATTTTACCCACTTCAATGCTTTTCATATCCTGTGGCACCTTCATAAAATCCTTTTCTGTACCTTCTTCCCAGGCCTCATGACAGCAAATTGAAACTTGCGCCAGGGCCATGGACTTTTTCTTCTTCCCTTTCCCAATCTGTTTCTTTTGGAAACTGTTCTACCGCTCAGTCACTTTTCACCTTCAGCAACCATAAACGAATCCCTGACTCCACTCTACTCCCCTCCTTTTCACAAGCTGGTAATTTTATTCCAGCCTTCTTCTTTAACCATAATTTTTAATTTGTCCAATGCTTATGATGACATTTACATGAAGTACTAGTGTGCTCTCCTTTCTATCTGTGTGTCCTGTCTTTTCCAGCCCCATTCACTCCCTATTTCTAACCTTATCTCCCTTTTCACAATTTTCAATCTATCGTACTTTCAATTCTGACTACACACTTCTTTTAAAATAACCACCACTTTATTTTGAATTATTTTGGCAACTAGTTTATTACCCCAACTTACTCCATGGCATTACTTAAACTCAAAATTATAGTCACATTGAAATTATTTCTGAAAGGCTTTTTCTATGTACAGTCAAGGAATACTTCCACTCGGAAGAAAGACAAACATTGCATAGATTAAACAAGCCATGACTGCTTTCAGACTGAAAGCCAGGCAATATATGGAAAGAATTACCATTTTTACACATACATTACCTTTGTATTTTCTGATGTGTTTAACTTACCATTGTTATGATTCCTCTAAGACTTTAGGACTCTACTAAAGAAACACAGCTTTCCACCAGATAATTACAAGGACACTCCATTTTTCTTTCATTCCATCCCAAGATGTATAAATACATTTCAACAATTCTGTCTCCTTTTGGTCAATTGTATTAAAATATGTCAGTCCTTTGCCACGGTTCTGTTCTTCAACTGTTGCTTAGAAATTAAAAGTGTCTGTGACAAAGGTTGGATATTTAATGACACGGCAAGTTTCTCAACAGGCAACCATAATGAAACTGTTACAGGCTGGTTTCCAGATAGTACCCATCATATCTACTGGCTCCAAGTAGGAAAAACAGGAGAAAACCAATAGTTTTTTCATTTGCTGTCTCATAAAGGTATTTTCTGCATTACCTGTAGCATCTCTGCATGGAGACAGAGTTCGCTAGACTGTATTCAGCTTCCAAGACTTTGGATAGTTAGAACAATTGAACACTTCAAAAACAATTGGCTGGGAACAGAAACGAGTATCACTGCCTTGGTACTCTAAACTATGTGCTTTCTCCCTGATGGGTTCGAGAGACTTAGTGATGATGGTAGATGAAAATCATTGCTTTTTGAGAAAGACAGTATCTTGCCTAACCGCTCTTTCAGTACAGGACACACTCCCCACCCATAGCCTCCATATCTTCCAACTTCTTTTAAGGTATCACATATAAAAATGCAAAACCATGTGAAAATGTTTACATGCTGTGCTTTGCTTTTTCTTCACTGACCAAGGAAATATGATTAGAGAACTAGAGCTTTATTCACTTTCTTCCATATGCCATCTATTACAGCTCAGAAGCAGAGGTGCTGCACGTAAAAATGCTTAATAATATTAGACAGGAACAAATAACTATTCCACATGCTCTTTCATTCGGTGGTGTCCTGAAAATGCAGTGTTCTCTGACAGAGTGCTGACATCGGTTAAAGGAAGGGCACACTCCTTCAAGACATGGCTTGAATTTTGATGCTATGCTTACCCATGACTTTTCAATTTTACCCTTCTAATCCTTTAAGATCTTTGCATAAATACAATTGACTTTGTATAATATACTGAACATAGTTTTGCCTCAGAATATAAGAGATTACAGTCACTGTTAAGAAAACTTGTTGATTTCTGATATTCAGGAACAGGAATATTATCAGCATCTTCTATTGAAAAGCCTGAAATATAAGAACCATTTTACTACTTTATTTAACCTTGAATTGTTCTCCAACAAATTTGCTAATGTAATTTCTAGTAATGCATATTTCTTGAATATTAATGCATCACATGATACAGTATGACTGTTATTTTTTCTGTTATTTGGAATTATTTCTATTATCTATTTATGTTTTCTTCTACAATTTGCTCACACTCTCAGTTCTTCACTCAAGGCATTTATGCAATCTATGTCTATTTTTTCTCCTAGGTTTTCTTAGCTGTAATACTGCCGTGGCTGTTTCCGTGTGACTGGTTAGGTGAAGTTCTTAACAGACAAATTGAACTTAAAAACAGCACAAGCTTCTGTAACAGGCTATAGCAGAAAAATCTTTGTATGAAAAGGCAGTCAAACCAGGGCAACAGCAATATGAGTTGCCCATATTCCTCCTTGCTTCTCTCTACAGACTGCCAACTGCAGCCAGGGACTAAGTTGTGTTAGTATCACCTTGCCATTTCCTGCGCAAACAGAACATTTAAAGCATTTTTTCACAGTTCTGTATAGAGAGTAAATCCCGTATTGGAAAGCTTCAAGGAATTTGAAGTTTTCTTAGGCAGATTCAGTCAGGCTACAACACTGGCAGATCATGGTCACAGATACATTAGGAGCGAGTACGGTGTTATGGCACCTCCTTCCAGATATCCTGACTACTATGCCTTGAAAATGAATACTAAGTGTTTGTAATGATACAGGGGTGTCTATAGCGGACACTAGTGTGCCACACACACCAGGTAATGCAAATCGTGGAAGCTGCATTGGTTTGTTCCCCTGGTACTCCTCCACTGCTACCATGTCAGTACACAGCACTTTTTGGCAGATAGAATCAGTTTGGAAAAGCATCTGACGAATATATGTATGTACTATTGGGTGGTGCCCATTGTAGAGTGTTCAGAACCACCACAAATGTTTCTGCCTCTTGTGTCATTGTCCCATGTGAACATACCATGGAAGATATTGTTGACGATGTAAATCAGAGCAGAACTTATGCTCTTATCAGGCATCAGCCCTCACAGAAAGACCTAGGACTATAGAGTGCAGAACTCGATTTTTACTCAACTTTGTATCTATTCTAGGCTTTGGTAATTGCAGCTGTGGCTTTCCAAACCCATTCTGTGTATTCCTTGCAGTACTGGAAATCAGTGGTACTGTTCCAGACGGAAAAAATAGATAAAAATTAGATAAACATTGCTCTAATATACAAAACACTTTCTAAAGTGACTACTTCTAAATACCCATATTTATTTCTGATTTCTGTTCTTGTACCTGTTTTTTCTGTCTTAGAGTTACAAGATACCATTCATGTTCCAAAATCTAGAATTTCCCAAGAGCAGGCATCTAACAAAAAATGGCTCCTGTTTCTAAAAAATGGGGACGGTGGCTCTGACAAATATTGTTCATAACAGTAAGTGTGCCATCTGCCTAGACCACAGTTCTAAACCCGCCTCCGCTGGGAGGCGGAGACAATGTTCTTACCTAGCTACTAAGGGAAAAATCTGGGCAGAGGCGTTATTTTGCAGCAGTCATCCTCAAAAGGCAACAGTGAAGATCCGTAGACATATTTTGAAACTGCCATGCAATAGTTAAAACACTCAGCTGGAAAAGAAGATATATTACATTCTGACCCTGACTCTTATGAGCAGTACTTGTTTTATGCTATAGCTTCCTCTGATGCGTTAGAAGTCAGGGAATGTGAAATGCAACTGCGGGTCTGGCCTTTTGCAGCTATGTTCCCTAACTCCTAGGTTACAGCACCAATCCAGATTTTGCTGCTCTTCAGTTCTGGCTCTTGCACTTTCAGCTGTACAACAGCTAAGCTTCAACAAAATACTTGGAAGTGATCGGCATGTAGGTGAGCATAAAACTGATGTTACAGCACTAATTTAAGAGGCGGCACAACTGGCCAATCTTGTAAAGTTTAACTTGTGTGATTGGGAAAATTGTTTTTATTAGAATAAGTGAGACAATTAGTATGCCCAACAGAAAGAGATTTGCAGCCCAAAACTGAACATAGGTATTCTTGGAACTGAAAAATTCCCATTCACTTGAGTAGACATGGATCAACTTTTAAATACAGGATGAAACCTGAAATCTAAAGATTTTTCTTTCTCTGGTCTTCTTTTTCTGCTTCTGTATCTTTTTTCTTTTTCTTTCCTTTCCTTTCCTTTCTACTCTACTCCTTACAGTGTGCTTATCACCATAATATCACAGTGACTTTTCATGTGGATAAATTAATGTGATTAGACCTTTTTATTGTCTGATTCAGAGGAGAGAACAATACTATTATTATTATCATTATCATTGTTATTATTATTAGGTTTGTGTTTTATTGCCATGCATTTGTAGGAACAAAGACAGAGTTGAAAAATTGCACTCTGTGTTCAGGTGGAAGAAAAATTGTGATAGTTTTTAGTTTCAGCAAAAATCCATGTACAGGACAGAGGAAGATAGAGTTCTCTTAGATTTGAGAGTGGAGGTATAAAATTCAGCTTATGTAAAGAATTACATCAGAACATTATTTCTGCCATGTGTGATGGTGCAAGAGGGTTTCGGATTCAAGACTTTAGAAAATTACTTTCCCACCATACATGCAGTAGATACGTTAGTTTGGTCAACTAAACAAGAATTAGCACAACTCATACTTGGATTCCTGAGGCTTGCACACATAGATAAAACATAACAAAATCCAAAGCTGAAAAGCAAGCTAAGTCTAATATTGTACCAGAACACTTCTTTTCTAATGCATGTGCATTCTAACATAGCTGTTTACAAAAGCAGATCTATTTTGGCTATTCTAAAACAGAACTATGTAATCTAAATGGTCTCTACATACTAAAAATTTCACACCAAAGTGAAAAAAAATAAGATACATCAAGCACACACACATTACAAAAGCATGAAATGTGTTTTTATAGTCTCATGCTTTCATGTGGTTTTCCAAACCCTAACAAACCTGGCTCAGAATGATGTTTCTTTTTCGGCAATGGTTTGTCATCAGTTATTGTACCATTCACCTTTTTCTGCTGGTCCTCCCATGTAACTTCTAGCATAAATCAAAAAAAAATCAGAAATATTATGTAACATATTATAAGACACCTAATATCATTTGGGACAATTTGATCTAAACAAATGTACTATAATTAACATGGCAAAAAAGTAGATTAGTTCTTTAATTTAGAGGCCTGTGGTGGAGAGAATTAGTAAACATCTTAAACATGGAACAGAACATACTATATGAAAGTTAGTATCCATGTAATTTGTCAAGTATTCTGCTCTCATATTTAACTTTTGGAATAAAAAAGCAGGAGGTTATTTACACAATAATTCTTCCATGTTTAAAAGTTTATACTCTATATTTTATAGCTTCTTACAGTATCTTTGTGTTTCTGTGAATTAAGAAGGATGTTAAAATTCTTTTGGTAAAACTGTCTTTGCAAAGGTGTAATTCCAACAAACAAACAAACAAACCAAAACTCAACCAGCAATCACATATGTTATCTTTAAATTGACAAAGTATTTCTCACAACATATTGTTAGGCCAAAACTAGGTTGGATTTACTTTCTAAATCTGGGATTTATATAAATTCAGTTTTTATTTTAGGCAGATTAAGTTACTCAGTAAATTTCTCTTGCTAATTATGGATCTTGTACCCTGAAACTGGCATTACTGACCTAAGTGTTCAGAAAAAGAACTATAAATAGGAGCACATATCTTCTCCAGACAGAGACTTTATTCCCTACACTTGCAAGACAGTCTTTCTGAGCTTGTCAGATATTTTTGGTCCATACTGTAATCCTCCATCTTCTGACAATTAAACTGGGTGGTTAGCATAACACTACAGGTTTTAAACCTTTTGGTATTGTATACAAAAACCATATCTAGACCAACTAACTAGACACATTCAATACCCTAAACTCCATTTATGCTTTGGGCTGTAAAGAATCTGCTTATTTTGCTGATTCAGAAAAGTGCAGTTCCTCACAGTCATTGCCCATGGGTATAACCACTGCTGTCGTCACAGAAATAGCCAGTGATGGAGAAGAATACAGTAGATACAGAATACATTTTCAATCTTATAAATTCAAAATAAATTCACATAAAGTGGTATTATCCTGTGACTTTTTTTTCTTTTTAGATAAGACTGATGGATATCTGTAGGCATCCTGCAGCCACCTTATCTGTGGGTGCTGTTGTTCTATGACAAGCTGCTGTCCTCTAAAAGGTGATTTTGATTTTTTTAAATGGTGGGGCTGTAGGATTCAAGTAATACGTCAACAAAACTGTCAATATAATCATTTCATTGCACCACAGATATGAATGTTGAAACAGAAACTGTCATCTTTGGAGTACCATGTGTAGTACTAAACAAGAAATTTCAAAACGAACATTCTTTTTCCAAACTTTGGAAATAAAATCTTATTAAGTTTCTTCCTAACAAAATTCTTTCATTTTCTCTATGAAATTACATGTTTAGTGATAAAATATTTACTGATGCCATCTGTGTTTCCTTTTTTCCTGGATGAATCAAGGAGAGTCTTCTTTAGTAACACACAAAAAAAATTCAATTACTTTAGTAAAGCTGCCTTTGAATTTAAGGAATTGTCACTGCTAAGAAAAAAAATTAGACAGTCATTTAGGTCAATTAGTGGAGATACTTAGAATAAGATAAAAAGTAGGCAGACAGTAATCTCATACACAGGATTTTGTCAGGGTATGTAATGAATAGTTTAAATACTAAAGAATATCAGGAAGCCTAAAGTGATTTCCATTCTAGTTTTATGGCAGTTTTAGAAGACAGGACCTTCTTAATCAGAGATCTTTCTCAGAACTCCTGATTCAGTTCTAAATCTGAAAAGTGTAGCTTGCTCAGTCACCAAAATCACTCAACATACCAAAGTTACCTACCAAAAGAAAAGTTTTCCTAAGCCTTTGGGGAGCTAAGGATCTAGAAAATAGCACTTGGGAGCACTCTAGAAACGCTTCTATAACAGCAGTTGAGCTGACAAGCATGATGACAGAAACTTCAAATAAAAATACAACTCTTTGAATAAATATTTTTTCCTGGTGTAACCTTAAGAAAGAAAAAAAAAACTATTATAAAGAGCAAGACAGGCTACTATTTATGTTTATACTAAAAGCAATAGTATGAGCATATAAACATTTTCGGAAAAGGTTTCAGTGATCATTCTTCTATAGCTTTAGTTATTCTTATGGCATGTCAACATCAGATTTAAATGGCTGCTTGATTTTCAGCAGTTAAGTAAATTTGAGATTGAGTATACGCAGACTGGAGGTACTCCAGATCAGGTGAAAAGCTTCATTGGCTTCTGGAGCACTGCAAGAGTTTGGCTAGTAATGGTTATTATTACAACTGAGAAATAAAAATAGATATACCCATTAGATATACTCCAACATTTAACCTTTTCTTCACCTTTTTCTAATTCCATTTCCATCTCCATGTGCTGCAAAGCTGAGAATACGTGTTGTTAAAGTAGAGCTTTCTGTCTGGGAACTAGTAAGAGATGCTCATTAATAGGTAAAACAATAAATGTCGGTGCTGTCCGTATCCTCTCTGTCTAGATAAATATACATCACAGTCTTTAAAATCTCTTTTTTTCCACAAGGCAAAGGGCCACCACGTATCCCCTTGTTGCTTTAACCAAAGCCAACTTTGGCCAACTTGTAAATATTGGGAAAGAAATCATATAGTTTTCTACTTCATCATTCACCTTTTACCACTCTCACTTCCTATACAAATGAACTTCAGTCTGTCTTCTGTGGTGACACTCAGTTTTGACTCACATATAATTAAAGATGTAAAATTTTGAATATACAAACAGACCTCCTATAGATTACATGAAACATGAGATTCTTGAGTCAGAATATTTTAGTTATCTGATGCACCTTTGAGGATAGAAGGATTTGACAGGTTCACCGATCCTGATTCTTTCCCATCAGTATGAAAGGTACAGTCTTCACATGTAGCTGTTTCACCAGATGCAGTTCCTGCACCTACCCCCTGGGCACTGCCCACCACAGTGAATTATATAGCCGGGCTCTCCCCGCTGCATGTCAGATGACACTTGGGAATGATACCCACTCTGCTGCCTGGGAGAGGGGGGTGGTGCACTCCAGTATGTCTAGTGCGAAGTACAACCTCAGCTTTTCTTACATTTTTGTTTAGAATATTCATCTTCAAAAATATTAAAAATATGGAAATATGGTAAGAATAGTTGCATATCTCCAGTTTTCTGAATTTCTAAACACGCCAACTTAGCACCATCAATGTTGCAGTTGAACTGGAATAATACAGCAAACTGCAGAAGTACAAGATGATGCAGCAAAACACCAGACGCAATGATGGGGAGTATTCTTATGCAAATACTACCCCCTCCTTTCTTTCCTCCACACTACAGACAGAATTAGCCTTTTCCACAATTACCCTTTGCTTGAAATATTTGTATATACTTTCTCTTCTATTTGAATTTGTATTTTTATATTAAATCCATTCAGCTTTTATGTTCTTTTCAGCACCTAAAATTTCTGTGAACCATTTTTTATCAGTGCATTTCTAGTTTTAGACTTTTAATTAAGTTATCATAAAGTCTTTACTTTTTTATTAGGACATACTTAATTTAGTCATCTCTTCCTGCAAATGAAAAATCCTCAGAATTTCTTTCTATTTTTAGTTTTAGAAGATGAGTGCTCAGAGAAGAATTATGTTCTTAATAATGTATGGTGACAACTACTGTAAAAATGAATGAAAAGTAGATTTGGCTAGTGCTTCTTTAACACAAAGCAGCACAACAACAAGCCATTAGAACTATGGTATAAACTATCAAAAACTGAGAAAATACATTTTGAACCAGATACTCAAGATCTTTAACTCATGTATTATGAATACAAGAAGAAGAATTAATTAAACACATAGAAAAGGCTAAATTCATGTTACACAAGTTATAATTTACAAAACAAAGACCCTAAGAAAACAAAAAAAGCTATCAGTCTCTAGAGTTCACAGAGAGAAATAATTTCAGCTTGGTCAAACCTCTACTAGGGGAATGCAAATGGCTTCAAGTCATGATACATGAGTTGTCCCAGACATACTACATTACATCTGGAATTAATTCAGTCCGACCTTGCACCACCAGCATGCTGCTAATGGCATTAAGGCCAGGTCTAAGTGGCACAAAGTCAGCAATCAAGGCTTTATGCCAGGCTGCTGCTGCTCCTACATCAGAGAAACCTTCAGATGTCTCAGCAAAACAGCACTGGTGTTCCCCTACCCGACTGTAACAGGAGTTAGACTTGTCCAACATATGAAGACAAATAACATCATACATAGTCTTTTTCTCACAAATTTAGGGCAAGACCTCCTGTCTTGCCAGGTAACATTCTATAGTGAATCTGAGGATACCGTTTTTTATCTTCCCCTGCTTTTTTTTCCTCCATGCACCAGAAGATCATTTTAAAGAATGATTTTATACATTAGAGCTCAGGGCATTCATCTGAGACGTGATGATCCGTGTTTCCTCCAAAGAGTGAAATGAATTTGGGTCTTGCATCTTAAATCATTGTCCTAAATGCTGGTAAAGTGTGGACAGTATAAAGGCAGGGACTGCATGTCTCCTTTGTGCGTTTTATGAGCCAGACAAATGGTGCATGTGTGCATGCACCACCTCCCCCCCCCACCTTCACATGAAACTAGTTTGCAGATTTGTGCCAAATCAACAAATGAATGCTATGGTATGTTAATAGCATTTTAGAATAAATAAATTGTTGTACATAAATGGCTATGTAAGCGTCATTTTTATTGTGGTTTTAACTAATACACCATTCCAATAAAAATTCTGACATATCTTAATTATTTATTGTTTTGATTTCATCTTTCTTAGTATCTTTCATCTGTAGTACTGAACTACACATTCTGAAAAAACCCCTGGGCTTCATTCCCTGGGGCTGCAGTGGGAATACATTATAAGAACTTTAACGGAAGACATTAAGTACGCAATAAAAAATATTGGCACATATCTACATTTCATACTGTCATTACTAGTGTAACAACAATGATAGTGCACTGTAGATTATTCCTTTGCTCTAAGAATGTTTTCTTCAAATTGACTTCAAGGCTACATTAATTATTTGTGGCTATGTATCACTTAACAAGCCTAGCCCAGTAGCAGTCTCTTCTCATCATATTCCCTAGGTGCAAATACCCTCAATTATGTTCTACACTTATTTTTAGAATGTTTTACTAGTGGATCCTCCTATATGGGGAATAAATGGATTTGAAGCTTCTATTGTTTATTTTAAAGAAAAATCGTAGATGTACTCAAGCAAGGTCACAGGAGTACTTGTTGCAGTATCACATAGTAAAGTCACAGCCTACCTTTAGCTAAAAATCAAAGTATCATGTTGCCACTTTTAATAAGAGAGTTGTAAAACATGAAGAAATGCCAGAAAAACTTAAATGCACCAGATTAGTCAGAAGAAAAAATTGCTAGTTAATCATACATTAAAGACGCGTGTATTAATATTGAATAAAGTATATTGAAGTATAAAAAAGTAAATATAATCTTTTCAAGCTACTAAGGCTTTTTCTCCAGGATTGTTTTGGGCAGGAGGAGGATTTGTTTGTTTGCTTTAAATCTTCTTATATGGTTTTCAAATACGGCAGTTTTGCTCCCTCTTCTGGTTATCTGCCTGAAACATGTTGGAAACAAATGCGATACAGCTGGCCCACTGGCCTATTATGAATAGGTGAATCTTGAATATCTCAGAAGAATAGCTCTACTGAGTCATCTGTTTGGATAAGCACTGCAGGTTTATGTTGGCAGGACTGATTAAAGGTGGGAGAAGGGGTGCAGAGAGCCTATGAGGGAGACGAATCACCATGTAAAGATACTACTGATGTTTCTGTAGGTTCCTGAAGTACAAGTTGTAGGAGACTGGGGATCCAGTATCCTGGATAAGAACTACTACACACTTACTCTGCTCATCTTCATTTTCCCAGCATCCACGACTGGTCTGCTGAGGACCAGAAACCGGGCTAGATGGATTTTTGGTCTGACCCTTACACTGCTATGAAAGGTAAACAGAAAGGAACTAAAAATATCTCCAGAGTCTAATGATTAATGAATTTAAATCAGGCAAATTACCAGTAAAGGCTAACATAAATATGAAGCAAAATGCAAGCTTCTGCTCTGCACCTCTCTCCCATAGTCTCTGCTCAGTTTTCATTCCGATTCCCTGGGGGCCAGTGAGTGTTCTATGCACACAAGGAAATGTGAACAGCCTGCAAATCCACCCTGCAGAATGCAGGATGTAAGGTTTAGCTTGGTATAGAGTTTTCTTTTTCCAGGTTATTTTTGTTCTTTACCGAAAAAGGTATAACCTTGTAGCCAGTCTTCAAATATTTTTTTTATGTAAAAGAGGTAATTTATTATTATACGACCATTCATTTCATACACAGACACACACACAAATCTCTGCAAACAGTCACAGTTGTTCTACCCTTTTTAAATGCAGTTAAGATTGAAGTTTATGGCACAATTCTAAAATGTTAAAAAATTATTCAGTCAAAAAAATGTTTCTGAAAATAAGCCTGTAGTTTTAAGTACTAATACCAATCAATGAAGAAAACACGATAAATGGCTTACAGAAAGGTGAAAAATATAGATCTGTATCTTCAGAAATCTCTAGGTTCTTCAGAATATCAATTACTACTAATTAATAACCTACAAGTTTTCTTATTGCTCAAGTTTACGCACAAATTTACACGCAAATTTTAAATGTAAATTTTACATGCAAATACTGTCCACACCACACCTTTGTATCCACACCTAATTTCAGCATTACTTGAAAATGTTAGGTTAGTAACCAGACAAACTATGTCTGACTAGCAGACAAAATGACATCACACTGTCATGTACCAGTCTTAGAAATGCTGCTTTATATTGTGATGTAGCTTTGAAAGATGCCACCTTACATTTTGTATAAAGAAGTCAAATTTGAAGCTATCTGTGGACAAGTTAGTAGTTAGATTCTTTCTCATCTGTCATATATCCTTGGTAGTTTTAGAGCTAAATTCCTAAAATAGTCACCTATATCATAAGGAATTTCAGCAGAATGTAGGTTCTTCACTCTGGAGAATTTGCATCTCATGGGTACTTTACTTCTTCTATTTTTTCATGTTGTGTTGGGTTTTTTTATTTCACAATTTTCCTGGCGTGCAGATCACGGATATGTGCCTGCCTACAACGACCAGTCTGCACAGGTCTATACCTTATTTAAACCTTACTTTGCTTGAACTAGAATTTAATTAAAACACAGTATTACTCTAGGTACACATAACACATATGAATATCTTAAGTATTCCCACAGCACACATAGAACACGTATTCAGTACCATTTTCCATGCAAAATTCAGAAGCTGTCATGGTTTCTTAGCAAAGTCTAAAGTCAATTGGCCAGGGGAATAGAGAGCGCACGAGAGACTCATGGTTGTCGTGTTTAGATCCCATTTCCAGGAATCCCAAACGGTCTTCGACAGAAGATGCTCAGGTCAGCCAGCAGGATGAGTTCCCTCTGGCATGACAGCCACATGCTTGTTTTTCAGAAAAAGCATACATATACACTACTTCTGCAAGTCAGTTAGGCAGGTCCATCTGTCATCACTTCTTTGAATGGGGTTTCTTTATTCTGTCTAGTTTGCATTTCAGTCACCTAAATTCTTTAGATTGTGTCTAAACTGTGCAGCAAGTCTGGAATACAGCATGCTTGCATACATCCCATGCATGCAGAAACTAGAGCGCATAGAAAGGGGAGGACTCCGTGCCCTGGGCCTTGTGTTGGTGTAGACTCAACAAACAAATAGGCTCCAGACACTTCTCAGCCTGGGAGATGAGAACTGGAAAGCATTCCCGATTCCCATAATATAGGCAAAGCTGTTGTGTAATTATGTAAAATACTCTAATGAGTCAGGGAACTGATAACCCGAAAGGCTGCAAATTCTGTTTGGCAACTATATCATCTTTTATGTACCCTAAATTAAGACAGTAAAGGACAGAATTACCACGAGCCTTTTCTCACAAACCCAAATGATCAAAATATGTCATACAGAATACATGAAAGAGAAATGCAAAAGACCGGAAGTAAAATTGAAAGGGATAGCAATTTTGGTTAGAAATATTTGAAATCGAATACTACGCACAGATCAGTCTTTTGGGGCAGAAGAGCTCTGCAGAAGAAACTTCACAAAGTGGACACCTTAGAGAAATTAATAAATATATGAAAATGAACTATCTTAAATACAGGTTAGTAGGATTTGTTTTACAGTGCAAAGTACATCTTTCAGGCTCTATATCTCAGCATATAAAATATTGTTTTTGTTGGAGTTGTGAAAGATAAACTGGGAACAAAAACAGCTTTAGCCTGACTTAATCACTGATTATTGGTTTGTCAACCTTGTAAAGTCAGTGGCAAAGGCCTCCACCTTTACCAGGACTGGAATTTGGATCTTAAAAGTACAAGACACTGAATTATGTGGTAATTAGCATGCATTACAGTTAGAGCAGCAGACTTCCAGCATTTGAAATCACTCAAGACTGTGCTGGCACCCCTATTACATTAAGGGAGGTGGCCCCATGCATTGCTCTGCCAGGCTGCCGATGCAGCACCCTGTCTACGTTGGGTAATAAGCGGCATATTAAAAATTATGTGGTATTTGCTGCAATACAATGAACTCACACAGGCAAAACTAAATCCCTGCTCACTTGATACCTGTATTCCCTCTGCAAAGTTATTCTAGGAAAGAGAAAGATACGAATAGCTGTAACAGTGCAACTGGGATATCCCCCACATATGCTGCTGGTAGAGATGAAAATGTAAGAGGGAATATCTAAATTTTAATAAAGCCAAGGCACCATCGAGATGATGTTCCATTCACTGTTCTATTTGATGAGACAAAGTCTAAATGTAATATGGCTTTAGAAGTACATGGAAAAATAATAAGTTTTCTTCAATATTGTCAAAGCAATGTAGAAGCATGAACTTGGGTAAAACTTCAAAGTAAGTTGTATTTGTTCATTCAACTTTCTGGTTCCATTTTCAGATATTAAATCTAAATCTCCATGTTAACATTTCAGCGCTTTGAATTAAGCTTATTTCTACAGCACTTGAAATAGAAGAGAATATCAAGCACAGTAAGAACTAGACAACAGAGATGTTTGTTTCTAAAATAAGCTTTCTCTGCCAGTATATGCTAAATAAAATGGTCCAGCTCTCCTGTGACTAGCAAAAACCTGCCAAGTTTGTAAAATGTACAGCCATGTGATGGAAAAGTATAGAGACCTGGTAAGAAATGGAAGACAATGCAGACAGTTATGCAGACATCTGCAGACTGCACTTGGTCTCTTAGAGCAAGGCAGACTGGGAATTCCTAAACGAGCAGAAGTACAAAAACTATCCCACTATTTCTAAAGAAGCAACATGATCGCACATCTAGGAGGTGTAAGCTGCACCTTTAGTAAGAGTGTTGGCTGTGAAAAAGAAGTATTTGGAGCTTTTGATTCCAAGAAAGATTTTAAAACCATAGCTGAAAATAACTATTTTAAGTGCAAGAAGTAAAACAAAACATTAAAATTGAACATACATGCACTCACTAATTTTCAACTAGTAGAACGAAGCAACACACACACATGCAGCAAAGACTAAGTAAAATTTCTCAAACACCTTAAATTCACTAGCAATATCATCAACTTGCCTTTTCGCCCATTAACAGGTGGGGTTTGATGTTTTTCCTCATAATCTTTATAACATTAAAAACAGACAATGATGATTAACAGTTGGAACAGCTACTATGACAAACAACACAACTATAGCACACACAAATATTTTGCAAACTAGGTTAACACACTTCCATGCACCATGCTAGAGTTATCACAAAACACACAGAATGAACAGTGCACAGTACACACAGCAGTGAACAACACAAACTTAGAGACAGAACTGCAACAAAAGCAAGAAAAATATAAACTGTACTATAAAGAAAAATGGGAAAGCAAATATCTTAAGGGACACTTTGGACGCTGAAGTGAAAACTACAACTAAAAAAAAATAATAATCCTGCTTTCCAGCTGCAAAGTCTTGAAATCACTCTAGTATCCAGATATCCGAACATGTAATGACCTCTATCACAGTTCTTATTCCTGACTTTGTTTTAAGAAGAAAATAGTGATCCGTATTGTCTTCTTTTATATAACAAAGGGAGCATGGTCCAGGGCGTGGGATTCCAAATAAGCTGTGATTCAGGCACTTACTCTTTTAAGCAGGGATGGTATTTTAGGCATACTTGTGTTTACTTAACAATTTTTCCTATCAGCTAGTACTAGGTGTGTTTCTTGCTCAGCTTGTCATTTTTTTGGGCAGCTCTTCTGGAGCGCTTAATTCTCTTCCACGTAATTGCAGTAATACCCTCTGTGCATTGTCGTTCTCTGGACTTCATTCCATGGGCCTTGAGCTATGTACTGCACTGCTTACTTTTAGGCAGCTAAGTTTAGCATTGGTCTAGCCTCAAATATTTACAACCACAAAACCTTATCTATGCTGCTCTTCCACATCCACACAGTTGATGTATTGTCACAGGCAGTTATTAACAGGGATAACAGAATCTAACCTATTAACAGTGCATGTAAATGCACATTTATGCTTTTATGAATCTTCCTTTGAGAAAGAAACTTAAGAGCAGAAACATGTTGGTTGAAAAAAATCTTTCAATCTGTGCATGTCTTTGAAGCTGTACGGTGTGTGCTTCTGGAAATTAGAAGATAAAGTTGCATATTTTAATCCCATGGTATTCAAGTTGAAAAAAATATTTGCATCTGCTTGATTCAATCATCACCTATCAGTTCGCATCTCACTAACTTCCTTTTTCTACCAACTGAGCTGTCTTCCAAACAGGATGAGGGATATTACACAAAACATTCGCAGTATTTCCATGTAATGCAGTTTCCTGGTGTTTTTGTTCAGCATCATCAGTCCACCTAAATAAACTAGGGGAAAAAAAAGTGTAATGATACAATAAGGTTTACTTCCCTACTTGTAAATGTATCAGTGCAAAGTAGAGGGTACCACATCTAAGGGGCATCCACCCACATCTGCTAAGTCTGTTGCTTCCATAAAGACGATAAAAAAAACTTTTAAAGTTAAGTGATTTTTGCAGGGTTAACTATTTTAAGCATTCACAAACTGGTAAATGAACTATGCTATATTCCATTTGTCTGTCTTGTTCTTATGTAAAATTATATAATTATTGTCTGGATTTTGAGTTTTAATATATTTATGAGCTGGCTGGTAAAGCTTCCCTACACGCTCAGGGGAAAGTGTTTCTAAAGGAGATAGGCACTTGTGGTCAGACAGACCTGCCTCAATCTCTGACTCCTGAACTCCAGTATGCTTGTTTTCTTCATCTCCTGCTGCATTTGTATAAGCAAGGTATGACGGGGGGGAAAAAGCAAGACAAAAACATGCATGCTTTGTTACAAGCTGTTCAAATAAAACATAAACATCAAACAAAAGATATTCACAATAACATACAAACCCTCAGTTTGTGGCATAAATAATTTTTTTGAATGAATCAAAGATTAAATAAATCCCTGTGTTATTTTTCATTAATATCTCCTGTTTACTTCAATGAGATCCTTTTGCAAGTAATGATGGTCATATGCAGCCCTTAATATCCCTTGTTGTCAATTTCTTATTAAATTATTAAAGCACTGGGAAGCAGACAATAAGTACCAGAGCAGAGAAAGCAGACATATGTTGGCATATAATTGGTTTAAAAGCATCTTCTGCTTGGCTTTGCTTTAGTTTTTCTAGAAATAAAGGTCCAAGCCTCTATTCTCAAAGAGCATATTTAAAATTATACACATAAACCATAAGCAAGTAGGCACACTCAGTACCTTAATAAGTGCCAAAGAAACAATGCAAATGTTTTTCCAGCTTGGAAAAAAAATCCTCTATTTGCCAGATAATAAAGTTTTTACTTGGGTTTCAGAGTAGTTAGAATTGAGAAAGACAGACACTTTTCTATCAGTAAGTACAGTTGCCTATAGTATCTCTAAATATTAGAGAACACTGAAATATTTGGAAACCATGGTGACAAGATGGTTAATGATGAGCAACAAAAGTATATTTCTTTGTGTCAGTAATAAAGAACAATAACTTTCTCTTGCGACAAAGGTCATCTAATACGAGGGTAACAACACGAATGGTACAGAAGACTGTTGAGCTGAATAACTAGTGTACCATATGCATGCTTTAGTTTAAATGTCTGTTATTCATTAAAGGCTGTTTTGATGTGATGCGATATACTGTAGTTTTTCAAGGTTCAGATTCAGATTACTTCTTGATTTGTTGTGTTCTCTGTCTCCAGATTTTTTTCAAGTTCTCTCATTACTTGTATAGGTTTATGTGCAGCTAAATAGCTCGTTGAATTATTTGACTTCAGGTTTAGCTAGCGTGTAATATTAATTTTAAAACTACTTGTTCTAACAAGTTATTTTTAGCAGGGAGAGAGATTTAGGTTATAATCAAAGCCAATGCAATGGGAACTAATCTCTGTATAGAGTTCTGTTCTGTCATTCTGTGATAAAATAATGACATTTAAATTCCAATTGAAATTTTTTCTGTTGCATGCTGTAAAATGTGCAGCAGGGACACCAACTATACAGTCAACATTTTCTCACAGAAATGAATGTATAGAAGGCCTGCCAAAGGCTTTAAAAAATCGATTCCAATAGAACTGAACTAAAATATTTTTGGCATGTTGGTACCCTACAACATAAATAAATAAACGAAGGCTCTCATGAGCACAGTTCTATGACTCTTTACTCATTTTTCTTTATGCCCTTTGTAGTCTCAGACCTAGATGTTAAGAACTTCAACTGGCATAAAGAAAGAAGTGTTTAATTTCTCCTTTTGCCAACCCAAGAGAAAAATACGAACCATTACTTCTCTTGAAAGGTCAGAACCTTTCAAGTAAGCACCCTAAGCCCTGTGTTATAGGTAACATTTGTTCAAGTTTTTCTATGGAAATTGTACTAATGCAAGTAAAATATTTTAATAGTCTTCAGGGGCTGAGGACTCTGCCATGTCTCAGGAAAGTGAACTAAGCATCCACAAGTAAAACCCAAAGGTATATTTTTGCCAACTCCTAGTTGAAATCGAAAACCCAAGGTAGATTCATGGATTATCTCAGGCAGCCTTGTTACTGATGTTAATTAAGCTATTCTCTTTACTTTCCTGTCAAGCGCACATAATGCAAGAGTTACGCCATGAAAGCATGAGGGTGTCTAACATCACACAGTGAGTACCACAGAAATATCCACTTGAAAAGGAGATGGGTGCAAAGATATGCATCTTTGTTCTTAAGACTGCTGGGTTTGACTAAGTCATCAATCTCCTAGCCAAGCTGAAGGTAGTCCAAGTTCCTATCCTATATTATGAACATGCGATGAATCGCCTTTTGCAAAACAAACTACCTGTATGCCATGTATTATTAAACACCTGTGAAATCACAGCTGATAAGAGTAGGATAGAATTTTGACCAGTGTGACTACAGGTTCTCTGTAATTGCATTATAATAGTCTTTCTCTGTCTCTCATCAAACGATGACAGGACACTGGAAACACACACAATCAAATCTTTCTTGTTTTGCAAAATTACACCTAATTTATAGAAAAATTATGTTCTGAATGAGACAAAAAACCTTAAAATAAACAGTATGTGTTTCTATCAATAGCATCTGTGTTTTCCTAACCATCAAGTGTCTCAGTAACTTGCACTCCATACTTCATGTACAGCAACAATACAACTGAGAGTATAGATATATTCTTTTTAAAGATTTTAGATTGCATCCGAGAGATATAAAAACTGGAATTACGGCTGATAGCTATCCCTGATTAAAACTCATCAACAACCCCTGATAATTGCATTCATAGATAATTTTATTCTGGAATAAGATCACGCATACCTGAAATTAAGAGGGGACAGTTATTCAGCATTAATATCAGCTTTAACAGCCTCTGAAATAACTTTCCCAAGACATAAGATTATTATAAGATAAGATAATTAAAGTCTGTACCATGGAGCATAAACAGAAGGGCAAATCCCCACTGAGATCTACAATTTGCTAAATTTCTGAGCAGTCCATTTTTATATGTTAAGATTTTATTGTATCTGTTTGGCCTGACATAATTTTCTATTTTTTTTTTAAGTTGGATGGATGATTGGGATTTTTTTGTAGGAATGAAGAAAGAAAATGTATTTATTTTTAAGAGGAAAAGGAATAAGGAAAATTATATTAGGGAAAAATACCCTCTCTCTGCTTTGTACTTAACAACAAATTGAAAGGACTAATACTGAATACTTTCAAGAGCACTTTACAGTGTTCAGTTTTAATTATCCACAAGTGGTCACTGAGTTCATCCTTCTACCAAGGCAAGCAAGAACTAAGAGATATATTCCATCGACATATAAATGAAAAAAATCTTGTTAACCCTTAAGAACTATAAATAATCATAATAATCATACAATAATAACAATCATAATAATAATAATGATCATATAACAATAACAACAAGGGCAAGTGCAGGGTCCTGCACCTGGGGAGGAACAACACCATGCATCAGTACAGGCTTGGGGTGGACCTGCTGGAGAGCAGCTCTGTGGAGAGGGACCTGGGTGTCCTGGTGGACAACAGGTTAACCATGAGCCAGCAGTGTGTCCTGGCTGCCAAGAAAGCTAAAGGGATCCTGGGATGCATTAGGAGGAGCGTGGCCAGCAGGTCGAGGGAGGTTCTTCTTCCCCTCTACTCTGCCCTAGTGAAGCCCCATCTGGAGTACTGTGTCCAGTTCTGGACTCCCCACTTCAAGAAAGATGAGGAGCTACTGGAGAGAGTCCAGCAGAGGGCTACGAGGATTATGAGGGGACTGGAGCATCTCTCCTATGAGGAGAGGCTGAGGGAGCTGGGCTTGTTCAGCCTGAAGAAGAGAAGGCTGAGAGGGGACCTAAGATATGCTTATAAATATCTCAAGGGTGTGTGTCAGGAGGATGAGGCCAAACTCTTTTCAGTGGTGCCCAGTGACAGGACAAGGGGCAATGGGCACAAACTGAAGCACAGGAAGTTCCGTCTGAACACGAGGAAGAACTTCTTCCCTCTGAGGGTGACGGAGCCCTGGAACAGGTTGCCCAGGG
>Ga0065711_1031251_pt1 | contig 30162 bp, 18 predicted proteins | sample Hoacrofraction12_FD_59098 | JGI IMG/M metagenome (GOLD analysis project Ga0065711, IMG submission 59098) | Hoatzin crop microbial communities from Cojedes, Venezuela - Epithelial fraction 12 v2 (version 2) | ecosystem: Host-associated > Birds > Digestive system > Esophagus > Crop | place...
CAAGGGGCAATGGGCACAAACTGAAGCAGAGGAAGTTCCGCCTGAACATGAGGAAGAACTTCTTCCCTCTGAGGGTGACGGAGCACTGGAACAGGCTGCCCAGGGAGGTTGTGGACTCTCCCTCTCTGGAGATATTCAAGACCCACCTGTACAAGGTCCTGTGCAGCCTGCTGTAGGAGTCCCTGCTTCAGCAGGGGGGTTGGACTGGGTGACTTCCAGAGGTCCCTTCCAACCCTGAACATTCTGTGATTCTGTGATACCTCTGAGCTGGCAGACAACATCAGAGTGGTGCTTCCATTTCTGCAGAGCTCTCTTTCAATTTTTCGGCCACATATCAACTCTCAGACAAAAGAACCACTAAGAACAGAGAAAACTGGGACCAGACACCACAACTGTTCTGTGTCTTCTCGCTGGGGACACCAAAAGTGACTGGATGGCTTTCTATGATGAGATCTTCAACTGATGCTATGCAGTCACCTGACCTCTAAGAAAATCAGTTTGCAGTCCCTGTCTTTAACATATGAATAGTACTTTCCCAAGAACAGACTTCTGCTCCTCAATGAGTACTTTCCATCAGTGCTCAACAGAAGAGATGTCAATTGTCGTGTTCCAACCTGAGAAAAAACTCCTGTTTCAAACCTCAGCCCTGCACAGGACTTTACTGCCAAGCTTTGCGGCCTGAGGAATTTAAAGCCGGTCATATTATTAGAGCAAGTTGCAGGGGAAAATAAAACCAGCTTGTTAAGTTAGAAAGAGTAGGCTGTTCCAGACTCTCATTTTGATCTAGGTGGGAAAACTGTGACGCCCTTACAAACTTAATGGGTTGACGTTCATGATGAATAGACCTAATGCTGAAAAACACATGTTGGCTGAAATAACTCAGCAATAAACAAAACAGTAAAAAACAACAACATGCAGATTTTACACTGCCTTCAAAGAACCAGAGAAGAAAAATCAATAAATTACATGTGACAGTATCAAGTAGCCTGTTTTATAGCCACACATATGCATTATTAGTCTGACTTCCAAACATGTTGTGTATTCACATCAATCCTACTGAAATCAATAGCAACAGCAGTTGCTCAACACGTCTGAAAACTCAAATTACATAAATATGACATATAGCTAGTTCTACACAGAGGTATTTTCAGAAAGGTGCATGTATTCCCTGTCCTTTTCATGAATTCACAGTGAAGATTTCACGCAAACACCATGAATGGAGGTGAAGCTGCACTTGCGAACATCCCAGCGTCCATAAGTCTGGTGAGCATAGCTCCTCGGGGCCTCCACCCACCCGGAGCTGGAGGGGCTCATGTGCCCAGTGAGCCCAGCAGGTACCGCTGGAGCTAATGAAGCTGCAGCTCCACCTGACCCAAGCCTCCAAGCCTGCAGACAGGGTTTGCTCCAGCTAAGGAAATCTCCCATTCCTTGGGGACAGCATGTGTTATGGCAAAGTACAATAGTTAAGACTCTGGGTTTGCTATAATGAACTATATTTTTATAATATTTAATCTAAAATTAAAAAAGAACACCTGCAAATGTAAAAGCACACTGCTGAATATGAAGCACGTTCATGAGTATCATTTAGATAAACATCAGTCATGAATCTACACCGTGTTTGTGACTGGCCTGAGGAGAACTGCATTAAAGCAGAGGTAGGAAGGAAGTTCTCCACTTTTCAACGCTGGACAGAAATAACTGAAAAGTTTAAAAAGAAAATAACAATAGATTTTGTGCTATGCAAGATGAAAGCCAAACAGCTGGCTTGCCTAGGAGAGATGTGTATTCCACACTGTATGGTAATGCCACTTCTTTTTCACTAACTGTATCCATCATTTTAAATAAGAAATGGCTTTTAAAACAAGCAAGCAAACAGAAGTGTTTGCCACCCGGTAAGAATCCTTCTCAGTACATCAGTGTTCCGCTGCAACAAACGTGCCGCATGAGAGACCTTTCAAGTTTAACCGGCAGTGACCCAGCATCTGTGATCTGAGGACTTGCACTGCACCACACAACAAAACAGTCCACCAAAAGCTGCTCTCTTCTTCCAACACATCTTTGCCCTTTTCACTGAAGGGCCCAATGACAAATCATGCGACTGCGCTCTCAGGTTTGCAAAAGAAGAGCTGCAGCGACAGCTAAGGTCCGTCTTCCCAGGGCTCATGCCCGCATTGGTGCAGCCCAAGGAGGGATGCTGTGACCAACCTCGCCACGCACCCGTGCAGGCTGTGTGAGATGACCTCAGCGGTGTCCACGCCACAGCACTGCGGGGTCACAGCACAGCGGACAGCCCTCTCCTGCGGGCACTGGGCGGTGAGGTGAGATCAGCCCACACTGTGCTCCATCTCCTACACCGTGAGTCTGCAGAGAGACTTTTCAAGCTTCTCTGAATTCTTTAGGGGCTTCTCAGGATGTCAGCCAGCACCGACCACGCTCCAGAGAAAGCCTCCCGTAGGGAGGATGCTCATCAGTGCAGGCAGGCAGGCAGGGGGAGTGCAGCTGAGGAACCAGAGTGAATCCAACCAGGAGATGACAGCCCCTCCGGCCCCGCTGTGCTCTGCCAAGAGCCGTGCAGAGCCCGGCAGAAACCTCCCCTCCAGCCGCGGCTGCGTTTCCGGCGTCAGCTGCGGGTACCACACTCTGCCCACATACTGGAACAGGACGGCACTTTCCTTGAAGTTCCCTAACAGCAAAGGTGTCTTCCTCCTGGATTGTTTAAGACAGCTTTAGATGTTCATTGTCTGTATTCAGACAGCTCTGGTTTAAGCAATAATTCAGATTTCCTCCTGACCGCATGTGTGTGGTTGGATTCTTTCCTACCAGAAATGAGAATTGTACAATTTATTCTAGTTAGTACCTGTCTCTGTGCCTTGGCCATAGACACATGAGAGAGTGAATTTATAATGAGGAAAGGTGCAGGCACAATTATTTGTTTAAATAGGATTAAGATTAGGGTTGGAGCGTACATTGAACCATCTCAATTTATCCCTGAGGAGAAGGAAGGACAGCAAACATCTTGGCATGTGCAAATACCTCTTTCCCCACAGTCTCTCCCAAACAGCACTCCTTCCATCTGAAAGCAGCCTCACAAAGACATTGGCACCAATACCAGAGAATTACATGAAATGAAGGGAAAAGCTATATTCAACGGCTTTGTTTCTAACTCTACCCACATAATGAGGACTAGCTATACTTAGAAAAAGTATCTGGGAATGTTAATGGACTAAAGAACTCAGTAAAAGGAATGAGCAGGCAGTGGGGAGAGAGAGATTGAATTTACCCTAGAAAAACGCAACTTGATAGTACAGGTACAGAAAGCATCCATCTTTCTACAGAGAATTCCCTAAATTAGAAAGTGGGTGGAAGTTGGAGTTCAGGTGTTCGGGGTGAGGGCACAGTTTCTTGCAGAGGGAATAATGGTCAAAAAAATGGAAACAGTAACAGCAAAACACAAAAGAACAAAAACCCAACCAACCAACCAACCAACCAACCAACCAACTCCCAGGGAAATCAGGCGTCAGAGGCCTGATAGAACCAGGCATGTTCAAGAAACCATCTCCAGTCAATTACTGGCTGGAAACATGCATCCCCCCAACCCCTTCCCACCGCAGGTAAATTAATAATTTTTTGTTGGTCTCCCCCCCAGCGTGAAAAGGTTTTGTACCTGCACCTAGATCTCTGGTGTGGGGTGTCTCCCATGCCCAGAAATCCCATGTACAGAGATGTGACAGACAGGACTTACCAAAAACCTAACACCAAAACGCATCTGGCAGATACCTGGAAGAAATTCCCTCCCATTTCTACTGTCATAAAGAGGCAAAACAGTGACTTTAAGCTGTATAAGCTCACACACTGACTGTCTAAAATTAGAAATGTTGCCAATAAGCCAGTCATAGCTGAGTGGGAAATTTAAATTTCATGGGGAAATGAAAAATAATTGTTTTTACAAACAACACAAAGACTTTTAAAGCTCAGACCAGCTTCACTTACAAAAACCCTACAGTCCTAAATACCTATAAATATCAAAACACTCTTCCCCTCTCCCCAGAATCCATTTGGTTTTGTTATGCCCCTTTCCCAGACCCACAGCCAAAGCTCCCTGCCCAGGCAGAACCACAGACTGGGCAACTCTGGTGTCTCCCATGGGAGAGTGACAGAACAAGGTACCTCAGATGCAATTCATTTTGTGGTGGGTTTTTTTGGCAAGGCTTTTCTATTATTTATTTTAGTTCTGGTCAATATGGCAAAAATTTTCAGGATAAAAAAAATTTCTGGACACAGATTACCTTGACTGCTGTCTGAAACAAGATTTTTAGCACATCTCACCCTTGCAAAATCAAACAAAAATGGACAAATGAATGAAAATTCAGTAACCGCTTCCTCACACCTTTAGCCAGAATCACTTGTGAAGCTGAATTCCACTCCCTCCATCTCATACTCAGTTCACCACATGAAAGTACGAGTACCAAGAGTTATGGAGGTACCAGCCTTTGCTCCTCATCAAGACTGAATTATCTGTCTGTATTTAAGATAAGAGTTCAACATCTTCTGTTGAAAGATGGAAACTCCCCCTCAGTCATGGAGCATCCGAGTCTAAAACTAATCTTCTGAGTAGTAAATATTAGACTGACATACAGCAGTAACTGTACGATTTCAAATGATTCACTTTAGAGTTTGGGGTCCTGGATTCCTAGGAGTGACACATAAGACTTTTTTTTTTTTTCCAAATAAATTTTCCCATTAATTAGTATTATTGTACCTTGTATCACTGGATTTCCTATGAACATAACCATAGCCCTCAGACCTCCTGGCTACCTGACATCAGGAAGGCTGCAACATCAGGTCTACCCTGAAGTCACTGTACACAGGCTTAAGAGTGACTCCATCCTCATTCAGTTCTTTGGCTGGAATTAAGAAACTGGATCTGATCTGATTTTTTCTTACTGTGTTGCTTTCTATCAAAACACCCATTTTCCAGTGGGTGGTGCCTAACAAAATATGAAGCAGAGGTGTGAGCACAAAGGAAAGAGCCATTATAAACGCACAGAAACACACCGTGTCAACACGTTCTATCTGCCCAATACATACAAAAGCATTAAAAAAAGACAACTGAGTCATTATTTTAGAGCTTTGATACATTTTCCATTTTAAAACATTTTACTATCTATCTACTGTCATTAGAGAAGCTCGCATTGCAAACACCGGAAAGCAAACGCCTCCTAACCATCCTACACAAATTCCTGTCATAATTTTTGCACAAAGTGTTATCAGGTAACAATATTTACCATGCACAGTAATTATGAAAAACTCTGAGATTGTGTAATTACATATTTTAATTACATGATCTGATTAGCTTTTTTAATCACTTCATAAAAAGAAAGGAAATTCACTGAGGTTGTCAGAAAGTTAATAAAAATAAGGTAATTCACTGCTAAGGCTCACCATGGTGCCTTTCTAACTACTTCCTTGCTACACCCCACTGTGCCTAGGTATTGGAGGTCAACTATAAGTATTAATTTCCTTACTTTTATTAACTTTGGTGACAATGTTCATGCTCTTTTGGCATGGGGTTTTTTGTTCCATTAGAGAACGCTTTTCATTTAGCTGAATGATATTTCAAGAGACACAGACTTGTCAAAACCAAGAACCTGGTTGACCTGAAACCCGCCAAGAGACCCAGCCTTGCCCTGCCTTGGCCCTGGCCACTTTGAGGAGATGTTAGGGGAAGCCAATGCGGAGCGGTCACTGTCACACAGTGCCGTGAGATGCACCGCCAGCCTGCAAAACCCACACAGTTTAGCAACGTTCAACAATATACAACAAAACTGGCTGGTCACCCAAGGTCACATTAAATCAGGGCCATCGAGATATACAGAAAGTCAGCATAGTGCTACGAGAAGACGACGGAAGTCAGCTCAAGAGTTGGATAGATGAAGGCAGGCAGCTGAGCCCAGGGCAGCCAGCAGAGACAGGGTGGGTGGCAGAAAATGGTGCCTGTCCTGATGTGAGGGGCCCGGCTCTTCCAGTGGCAGTGGCCACAGGCCTGGCCCAAAGAAGGGAAGGACTTGGCAGCAGCAAGAGGCACAATTTCTGCAGGAGCCAGGACATCCAGCTGCCTGCCCAGGCAGCAGATATCACCCAGGGATCCAGCTACGAAACATAAGCAGCCCCTCAAAACCGCCCTGCCGCCTGCTTGCAGTGCAAACTGGGGGCTGACACGTGCACGGGTGTGCAGAGCGGGGGGCAGGAGAGGAGCGGGGGAAAGGAGAGGGGTGCAAGGGATAAGCCGCCTTCTCCCGCTCCTGAGGTAGGACAGAGCGCAGCTGTTTCAGCTCTGGAAAACAATTTTTCTAACTTTTGGATGCGGTTCTGCACTAAGGAAACATTTTGTTTATATCCAAACTGGGAGTCTATAATGTAATACTTGGCTATTGGATTCAGCAGCTCTGTTTTACTCATTTTTGGTTCACCCTCTCCCCCTCCAGCCCTTCTTTATTTTCCTCCTTCTTTCTCTTTTTACCTTTCCACCCCCTCTCCCTTGAGTCTCTGGGGAGAACAAATCACTTTGGGAGGTTTAATGGACTGACAAGAACAGAAATTTAATCGGGGTGTGCGTGCACAGGCCAGACACACCAGAGGCAGCCGCGGTGCAATCCATTTGGGCTGCCCCACCCGTGACCCTGGCCGGGCCGAGCACCCCCTCCCCACGGGGGCAAGGTGGGCCGAGGTCCTTTGCACCCGCGCGGGGCCTTGGTGCTGCTGCTTCAGGAGGAGAGGACTGCTAGATGCTGACAAGCCAAGAGTGGTTATGTCAGGAGACTTTTTTTAATATAGAAACAGCTGACACGAAATGCATCTCACTGGGGAGAGAAGACATGCTTCCAGAAGTAAAAGACCACTAAAAAGTCTCCTTTTTCCAGGAGAAATCTAAAACAGTTTCAGGCCAGGTATCACTTAGGTTTTTCATTTCCATTTTAGGAGACTTGCACCGTGTGCTTCCAGTCTTGTCCCATCCATGGAGAACATGAAGGGGCTGCTGCAGCCTAAAAGGGGCAGATGTGGGCAGATTCAGAGATGGTGCAAAGTGCTTTCAGCAAGTGGAAACAACCTCAAAGCAAATCTGTCTCAGACAAAATGGCCACTGGTGGGGAGACCGTGCTTGAGCTTCCCCGCTAGCAGGAGCCTTTGCTGTGCAAACTCTCCCCACGCCATGCACCCTGCTTTGGGGCTACGGGGGCATGCATTCGACTGCTGCCAGAGAAAAGACATTAAAAAGGGGAGGGCACATAATGATTTAAACAAGCTTTTGTACAGAAAATGGAAAATATTGTGTGCAACAACATGACTCCTTTCCCTTTGTACACCATTTACTGTTACAGATTACATTTGCAAAGTATAGCTTTCAATACAGTGTAGCCAAAAGCAACCTAACAGCATAATTTTCCTCCCGGGTACTTTACTTTTGAATTCTTCTATGAACAATGAAGCGGAGATTTGGAAAAAATAAGAAATGAAAGAACCTCCTTCTTCCCATGTGCTTGTAAACCTGGGTAAACTTACAAGAGACCATCTTTTAAACAACTGACATGATTTACTCTTGCGTGTGGTGCAGACGCTGGCTACTGCCAGTAAATCTTAATGGCACACAGTGAGTGATACCTGACACTCTGCAAACTCACTACTACAAAGAACTTGCTCAGTTGAAGGTATTTGTAATGTTTTTCTTTCACCGCTGCCTGTATTTTCACTTTTGCTCTTTTATATGGCATCTTACTCCATGAAGCTACAATATATCTGTGATGCTTACTTTAAAGCTTGCTTTTCTGTGCAACAGAATGGCATAAAACGGACCACGAAACTACAGCTTTAAAATTAAGTTTCCTGACTGACAATGCAGATTAAAAGACAATTACCAACGACAGATATCAGTTATTTCAAAAAACCAAAGTATTTCCTAGCATGAATCACAACCAACCTCTAACCCAAGACATCCAAAGAGAAAAATCTCTATCCTTGCATGCACTCAGCCTTGCCATTTTGAACAGCACTGTGCGCCTTACTAATCAAATAATCCAAACACTTTCCAGGATCTTATTCTACGATAAGTTATTTTCTAACAGAAATCAGTAATTTTAAAAGTTGCCATGCATACTGGCTTCTCTCCTTCCTCTCCACTTACGTTTTTCATCCTGTTTCTTTCTGCCATTTCTCCGTCTCCTCCCAAAGCCAGATTATTAGACTGCAAATGGAGGGCAGGTCCAGACACCCAAGGGGAGAGCCAAGATCTTCTCTCCTGGGGAAACTACAACAGTGAACTCAACGACTATGTGTGATGTTTGCTGGTACTAGGGAATAATATTTCCCTTGGGCACTTTCTGGATAGAGTCTACCACCTGGGTTAAGTCATTATTACAATCAAGCAGGAAAAAAAAAGGGGGAGGAAGAGACGAGATGAAAAAACACTACAGCAAGCATCATTAAAGCTCATCAAAAGTGCATTAGAGAACACCTGATAATATACTCTGAACATTAATGATCCTTACGATGTACCATACTAATGCAGATGTTATCTGAATTCATGGAAACAAAATTTTCCATTCACATATTTCCCTAAAATAGGTGTTGGAAAAAAAGTCTCTCTCAAAACTTTTAATTGCCAGCATTTTTTTCTGTCTCTGGAAGGAAATAAATAAAATAACGCCTCTGAACATGTATTGTGTTGCTCACCACAAATCTCAAACAAGTACTCTGACTTCGGGATGCTTGTTGGCATTCACTGGCAATGCATTACAGTTAAAATGGATGACGGTAAGCCAATATTAATAAAACGGTTGTGATTGTGTTGGCTTAAATTGAACTATTATCACTACTAAGATCAATTTTACTGGCAGTCTTAAACTCTCTGATGCTGGGCAGCAACTTTCCTTGCAATTTTTCCCCCTTCACATTATGAAGGAGACGCATGAATGCCACAGAATTGATGGTGTGACTCTGTTATAAGGTGCTAAGTGCCAGGTTATAGCAAGAACAGCTCAGTTGTCTGAAGCGCCTAATACTTCAACCAATAACTGAAATGGAGGTCAAAAAATTAATTCTAGGCACTGCTTAAGTCCTATGTTCCTCCTTTACGGAGACTGCAAATCATGTCAAGTTCTGCAGGAATGGGTTTTGTGGGGGTATTAGAGGGTGAATTACTGTCATCTAGGTGCTAGTGCTTAGTAAAGCAAGGACTATCAAACCCATTTTGCAAAAATCCAATGTGAACTGCTGCTCTCAAACAAAGAAGGTCACCCAACCAAGAACACTTCATAACAATGAAACAGAACAAAAACCCCTCCAAAACACACATACATCCTTACAAAGGAGTATTTTAGAAATACACCAGTCACCCCTAAAAACCATTCCCTTATTGCTATTTGAAAGCTGAAGTGAAATCCTTTTCCTAAACAAGGAGCTGATAAGGTTTGCCGCATCTCAGAATTACTTCTAGAAATATGGGAAGCAGGAATTATTTTTAGTGCAGCTGAGAGGCCAGGCATATTTCAGGCAATCTCCCAGAGCCTGCTTCTATACCATGTGGGACATAAACCCACAAACTATGAAAGAACCCAAATCAGTCTTGTTTTCTCAAGTGACATCCATTATCCCTCATCTGAGAAAATTAACACGTGTATCCAGAAGCTCAATAAACTAAGCTCAGAGCTAAAAGTCTAGGATTAACTCTTTCTGCTCACAATAATTGCTATCTTTTAAGTCAGCAAACTACTAATGTATTCTATTTTATATTCAGTGTTTCTACCATTTAAGCAAACAGGGGCCTCAAAATACATTTACGCTCAAGCGTAGTTTCAAAATGTTACAGTACACAGGGCAATCGAGAATTTCCAAATTCCAAACAGCTACAGAGATATAAAAATGGAGATACAGAAGGGCCATTAGACCAACACATGCCGGTTTGGGTAGCATTAGGAAGAGTGTCACAAAATGAATAAAAACCAGCTTTTGTGCAAAGTCTAGTATTTTTTGACATCTGAGTTATCCACTGTATCTAGCAGTAAAATGCTATGAATGTTAAATATAGGCAACCTTTGTTGCTCTGCCAGCTTTTTCTACACCAAATGATCATATCTGAAGATTTCTATTCCAGGCAAGTGTTCCGGACTTTCTTTTGTCTTCCTGATCTGCCAAAAGATAGGATATTCAATGGATCAGATATACATTTTGTCTTCTTTTTGCTTAGGTTAATAAATTTGGCAGTCCATAAATCTGAATGGTACTTATTCTGAAGAGTTAAGCACAAATACTTGGAATGATTGGTAAACCTGAATTTCCTACCTAAATACACAGAAAACTCCAGACAGGTATCAATTCCAGACTGAGTTTTACTACACTGCACACACAGCCCTGCACTGAGACATGCTAACGTACGTGACGAGGTATCCAGACAAAAGCAAGGAAGGCTTTTGCCGACTCACCAAGCACATTGTACTTGTTTCCAAACAGTGCTGTGGGATGGCTAACTTAGGCAAGCAGAGAAGAGCGAGCCACAGTCTGTGACATTAACATATGAACAGTCAGGCAATTCTCTGCAGTCCTCGTGTTATTCCTCCCAGCATCACAGAAACGGATCTTGCATCTGGTGGCATGTCCTTCTCAGGGACATTCTGCTAACTAGCTACCCAGCAAGAGTGCAGGAAACACAGCGTCTGCAGAACAGCGAATTCTGAAGCAGGGGTAATAATAATAATCTGATCATTATCCCAGTGCCTTAAAAATTGGACCCCTTGGCGAGAAGCCAAAATAAAACATCAAAGGGTGCCTCCACAAGCTGGGCTCAGAATCAACATTCGGGTGAGAGCCCATCACCGACTTACCCTGACAGCAAGCAAGAAAAGTTGGAGACATCTGCTTGGAGGCCAGGGGTCAGGCTGGTCGGGGCCCACGCAGCACAGCACAGGATGGAAATGTGCGTATGTATTGGGTGTACGTGTCCAGGCTTTGGTAGCAGGGGGGCTGCAAGAGGGGGCTCCTGTGAGAAGAGGTCAGCGGGTGCCCTGTGCTGGACACAGGCAGCTCCGCAACAGACCCACCACTGACTGACCATCACTGGACTGACCATAACCCCCCATTTCCCAGACCTCCTGTGGCATAAATTAAAATGAATTTAATTTTTCCCAAGTTGAGTCTGTTTTGCCCATGACATTAATGGCTAGAGCAATCTCCCTGTCTTTATCTTGACTCACGAAATTTTTCGTCTTATTTTCTCTGCCTGTCCTGTTGAGGAAGTGGAGTGAGAGAGCAGCTGGGTGGGTGTCAGGCAGACTGTCCAGGTTAACTCAACACAGTGTAGCAGACTGCAAAAGCCTCTGCAAAATAAGAAAGACTAAGCAATATCTAAATCCGTACCTATGTCTTTGTGGGCCTGAATTCATTGCTTTCCTGAGAGTATGTATTCCATTAAAAACATTTCTACTGGTATTATGAAATGCAAGAACTTGCAAACAGTATACTACTGAACTCCCAAACTGGATGCTCTGGTTACCATCATGAAGCTCTCAAGGTCAGTGCTACCTGCACGCTAGTTAGATATGCATGCTACCTTGGCTGTGTTGGGGTTCAGCTGTGCTGAGGGGTAACTGAGATGGCTGGGCTTTTTCATGGAAGAAGGGAGCAGCAAGTTGTTCCACAGACAGCTTAGAAAGAAAACCAGTACATCAGCAAATGTACCATACCATGTGAAACACTACCCAGACTGATTCAAAGACAGGTTTCTGTGTGTGCTGAAGCAAGGGGCGCCAAAAAGCAAGAATACTTCTAAGTTGCTGGAACTTTTAGAAATCAAAAATCTGCCAGTAAAAGAGAAACCTCCATACTTTTTTACTATAAAAGAACTTTGATTTCTTGGAAAAATCAATAAGAGTTGATTACTGAAAATGGCAACATGAACATAAGCACCCTTCAGGCATCTCTCAAGTACCTCTGCAAATCATACGGCAGTGCTAGGCACATGCTACTGCTGTTGATCACATCCTTTCCCATGCAACAGAAGAGCTTTCTGGAGCTGCAGTGGATGAAGAAACCACCAAGCTGAAAAGAGTACCTTTGCTAAACAGTGCTGCTCACACCATGCTCATGGCCTGGCTGAGGATGTCACAGAGAAGCTGCTTTCAAAACCCGGTCACAGGGATTACTCCAGCAGTTGAGACAGATGAGGCAAGCAGTATCCGTGGTGTCACAGGGCATGGACGCATTTTTGATAATCTGTTGAAGAAGACCTGATCTTCTGGAAAGCTGTGCCAGGATACTCAACAGGAAAACATATTCAAGATGTCTGGAGAACTCAAAGTGTCAACAGTCCTATCACATGGATTTACACACTCACACATGAGGCCTCGTGATGTCCCTTTTTAATATATCAGTATGTATCCTTGTACTAATCTCAGCCTAAAACCCTCTTGCAAGGTCTCCATGAAGCTGCTGAAGTTAATTAAAGACTATCCATGATGTCTCATACATCTCTATTACATTGGTTCACAGCAGCACTTTGTTTGTGGTTCCTTTTTCACAAAAAGATAAAGCAGCCTCCATAAAATAAAGGACTAATTCAAGCCTTCAAACAAAAGCAGAAGTCCAGACTTCTTGAATTGGATGGTATTCCTAGCCTTCGTAGTGTGACCAATGAACACCTAAGTGAGTTGAGCTCTTTCTTTGCCCATAGAGGGAAAAGATGAATGTTTTGACATAAAGCATTTGCCAGACACTCTCCAAAATAGCCCTCAAAATGGTGCTTGTAACTATTTTCCAAGTTCCAGCAAGGGAGGGGAAGGGACAGGACCATCTATTCTATCATCTGACCGAGGAAACAAACATCTTTGGTAGAAGTTGACCTTTTTTTAACCAAGGACCCACATGCTTTTGAACTCTGAATGGAAGATACTTGGTTTGCAGAAACACACATTTATGCTCCTACAAGGATGTGACAGAGCCTTGTAGATGTCTGGCACGATCAAAAGGAAACATGGCAATAATATGTCAAGTCACTAATTTTTACAGCCTTTTCCCAATGCAAGTATGTGTAGGAGATCCAACATTCCACCGACCCGTACGGTTCAGCTGAGGAATACTTTTGCCAACACATGGCCCCTTGAGAGTGAAGGTTGTATTTTGATTTTTTAATCACAACTGCTTGTTATTCTTAATTACTTGTTACTTCCATTACAGTATGAAGCTTAACCTGACTTCCCCTGGGAGAATACAAGTCATGAAGGTTGTTTCCTTTTTGATAAAAGGGAAAACTTTGTAGAGAGGGGGGACCAGGGCCACCTTACAATCCACACCAGCAGAATCAACTCTTGGGAGCAGCACAAATCATTATGTCCCTTCTTGATATTGATATCTATCTTTGTCAAATCTTTCATGACTAAGCAGCATGTAAATAAACTATAGAGAAGGGGTAGGACACTACAGTGCACCTATTTGACAAATAAAAAACCAAGAAACTATCTTTTCCCATGGACTTCCTAAAACAAGGTTTTGGAAGAAGATATATTGAGTCTTACCAGCAGAAACAAGGGCTCAATGGGCCACAATAAGGATATTTAACTTCTTTTGTGAATCCAAACCAAACATTTTCAAACATAACAATTTCAGCAGACACATGAAAAAAGGCCAATTGAAATTTTCCTAACAGTTGTTAAGTCAGACATTTTGTTTATCATAATGCCACATCTACGAGCTAATGCAAGCCATAACCCCGAAGGAAGCCATCCATTTCACATTAGCTATATCCTCCCCATCTCGGCCATGGGTTTTTTTACTATGAAACAGCAATATCAAGAGACAGCTCTGTACTTCCTCACAGTTGCACCCCACTAACACAAGGATTTACTGCTGCACTGAGGGAGCCAGATGGGAGCCATACTGCTCTTCTTTCCTGTCCCCGTTTCTTACCAAAGCTGAGACATTAAACGGGCAGTTCCCCTTAAGATGCACATGTATCTACAAACATCTGGCAACTCAACAGCCAGTGGCTCTCAGTATGTTCTATAATTTCTCAGGTTTAACCTGTGATTCGGCTTGGATCCAGGCTGTCAGTGATTTCCAGAAGTAAGAGCTACAGCACTTGCCTGATAACATTTTCATCTGTGCAGACAAGCTGTCTGCAGTTGTAAACAGGAGTATGAATCTGCTCAAGCGTATTTCTAGGCATTAGAAAGCACAAGTCCAAAGGCGGCTCCGCAGTCTCTGTTCATTAGAACATACCGTGTCACTCCACTGGGAATATTTATAATGATGGGCCATAATCCACTTAACATCTTCTGACAAAGTCTATCAGTCTTTAACAACTTTGATTCCAGAAGTTCAATGGCAACAGGGAGGAAAATTCATAGGAAGTACCTTCCACAAAAATCCCCCTTTACAAACGTGCGCACCCTCTATTAGCAGACATGATCGTCACTCATGTGTACCTATCAGCTCTGATGATAATTGCAACCCACTTGACACTTCTGTTGAAAGGCAGTATTACCAACAAGAAATCTGATAAATATTTAACAAAATCTAAATTAAATAATTCTATTTATCTTGAAGTCACCATCTCTAAAACTGTTTCAAAATATTTGTGTATTAAAGAGAGAGGGAGGGGGTGAGGGAACCCTGTTTCTTAAACCAAAATGACTGAATCACTGCATTAATGAACACAACTTTTTTATTTTTCAAGTTCAGTGAAAGAATGCCATCTATGCAAAATTTTGATCCCACATTACAAAATAATTACATGATAATTACACGAGCATTAAGATGTCTACCCCCCGAGTAAAGCCACTGCACCCAACCGCTAACTAAGGCAGGCCTGGAATGTTTCAGCTTATTAAGAAGAAACCCAGCATTGAGCAAAACCTCCAGCTGAAGCAGATTTCCACTCTTTTACTCCTCTGATTTCTAATTAATAATTAAAACATGTTCCTTTCTTTGGAAACCCAATTAGACTTGCGCATCAGTCTGAAAACAAACTTTTTTTAGTAGCTAAGCTACTTCTCATGGTTTAATGGGGCGGCAGGAGTGTTTTCTACACAGCTCCACTGACACAATTCATTTATTTCTTTCCATTCTACAATGGATATTGTAATCTATCCCCAACAATATAAACATTACATTTGCACAGCTAATTAGAATGTTGGCAGTGTGAATTAGTGACCCTCTGATTTCTTCCAGTCAGGGCTGCCCCTGCTGCCTGCACTACTTAGGATTCACAATTAGGCAATTATATTTTCAGCATCTTTTTCCCACTCTAATGCTACCTCTGTCCTCACATTCAGTATGACCGTATGCACTGAACAGAGTTGTGTTGTTTATTTTGGTGGGGAGCGGGGGAAGGAAGGGAGGGAGGCAGGGAAGCAAAGTGTGTCACGTTCAATCCTTTTCCCTTTCAACCTCTGCTAACCCGACATCAGAGAATGATCGAGAGTCCGGGAGACTGCAAATTATCTCCATAAATGTTTTAAAGAAGTGATTATGCAGAGTGCGTAGGATATATATTCTGACTGGGACTGAAGCAAAGGGAAAGAGGGACAAAACAAATAAATCCTGTCCCCGGGTACAGCAGGCTGGTACTGAACCTCCACGCAGGGCCGCGGTCACCGAGCTGTCCCCAGCCACAGGACAATGACAAATTGGAGAGAATTCAGAAGACAGCAACAGAAGTGATTAATGGGCTGAATGGACTGATTTATGAGGAAAGGCTAAAAGGTCTAATTATATGTATCTTTGTTAAAGAACAGCAAAGGAGGGTGCAGGAACTGCTTACAAGGGGTTCACATACGGTAAACACCCTTACCGCATTCCTCCGAGTGCATTGGGAAGGGCAGAAGGAGATCAGAAAACAAAATTTTACGCTAGCCACCAGGAAGACATCCGCAATAAATGCTACAAAAGAGCTGCTTCCAATGGGAAGGACTAGAAACCTCAGCATTCGAGAGCTGTAATGGACAAAGCACTAAGAAAATACACTGCAGGGGATAATGTCTGTTTTAATGTTGATGCTTGTTTAACTCCCTGACTAATGTACACTGTGGAGGCATAGCATCTTTGTTAAAGCACAGCATATATATCTGAGTTCTCCTCTGCTGTGAGAAGGTCTCTATTAAAATCACTTATTATTAAAGGCCCTGCAAACATTTTGGACCAAGTACATGCCACCCCGTATCGGCTTCCAATCCAGAAGATCCCAGAGTACCAGTAACTGCAAAATTAAATTTCTTAGATCTCAAATGTTCTCAAATGATAACCCAGTGGTTTCAAAGTTCTGTAATCAAAACAAAACCAACCACCCCCAACCTAGACCATTTTTCAGAATAAAACCCTTCTCTACTTTCTTCTTTAAATATGGAGTCACTTTTATGTACTAGGAAATCAAGTGTTTAAGAGCAAATTAACCTTGGCATTTGTGTGACTGAAGAACAAAAATAAATCAAGAGAACCAAACTGTTAGAAGTAATGATCCTGATACTTATACCCAAGTAAATTAGGAATACTGCCATTGAATTAAGCCAATGGAAACACACTGAAGTAGAACTGGTATAAATTAGCAGAGGACCAAGCCAAACATAACCAGAGCAACACATTTCCAGGCCATGTGCAGAGCTCAGCCCAGGGAAAATAATTTACAGTCAGCTCATGGAGACGGGAAGCAATGATGGCAGGCGCAACAGCTCCATAGCTGCTGCAGCACTAGCAAGCAAAGCTGGAAAATCCACGCGCTGCTGGTCCTCTCCGCAAATCACAACAGAAACCAGTCTAGACTGTAGCACTATTGGCAAATCATTGTTTGAAGAGTAATTCCACCTCCAGTTTTGCACTGCCACTATCCACAAATATAGCAATACATACTGCCTGTAGAGACGTGAAACGTTTCAGCTTGTACAGCGATCTGTCCATCATCTCTCCCATGCATGAGACTACACACAGCCTCAAGCTAGCACAGCTGGACCTCCAGGTGCCGGATTAGGAGCAAGCGAAAAGGTCCTTTTCCAAGAAAAATACAACACTCCTTCCCCCAATCCCTGCTCACGTGCATGTGTGAGAACTAAGCAGGCTTGAGGGGCTGTATTTATTCCCTGCTACATGATCATTAAGCTCTACTGTATAGATCTGATTCTGCCAAATCCTGTCACTTAATGTTTTGGATATATAAAAAGAGATCAGGGTGAAAAATACAGTAGAAAACAGATGCTTTAGACTACAGGTTGTTGTGGTTTTTTTCCAAAACTACCATCTCCTTTGCAGTTTTATTTATTTATTTGGTAATCAAAGGAACATGACAACATGTTCACTGCCATAAAAAAGAAGACAATGGTTTTCCCAAGCTTTGCCATTTAAATCCATTCCCTTCCTCACTGAAGAGACAAAACTCCCTCTCTTTGACAAGCCATACTGCCCCACCAGCCAAGGAGCAGTACACAACTGTCAACAGCACACCAGCAGCACTGATCGGAGACTCTGTGCTCTGCTAATGGTCTCCTGGGTGCATGAGAGCGGTAAAGAATTCAATAGGTTTGTGCCTCAGTTTCCTCATCTGTGAAATAAGAAACATAATACTGAACTGCTGTGCAAAGTTTGTTTAAAATGTCACTATGGAATGGAACAGCCTTGTGTGAGTAGTTCAAGCTGAGCTTTCAACTGATATCACAAACATTCAACTGAACTTTGAGTTCAACTTCTCAATTGACACCACTAGAAAGATTTATACAAAAGCTTCACACATCCATGAAACCGAGCCCTCTTGTGTAGTTTACAGTACATTAAATCACTATACATCAGCACAGGTTTCATGGCTCTTAGGACAGTCTGCGGAAAGCACTGAAAGCAGAAAACTCTGATAAGAGTCTGGAACTAAAATAACCTCAACCCTACTGCAACTATCAACTCACAAAATCTACGTATTACAGCAACATTATTGATCTGTCTTGAATTGACCAAACACTGCGGTTCCAGAAAGAACGTAAAGAGTACCAGGAGTCTTTCACAAAACTTTTCAATGTCATTTTAATTTGAAATTTGACAAGGCCCAATAACACTTGCTGTTTTCAGCTTTAACTAGCCACTGGGTCTGTCACCAGTTCACCGCAGCAGAAACTCAGTGATGCATTAACACTTTTCATTACTAAATTCAAAACAGTTTCTCTTTTATCAATGCTTCAGCCATGTTGCCTTGTTAACCCAGCTTGCCAGAACAAGCCAGTCTTGTCAAAAAAATCTTAGCCCCAGAAAGACTTAAAAAAAATCTTTACATTTGTCTTTGTTTCTTATGTGTTTATTTCTAGAGCATTTCAAATTATATTTGTTTAAAAGAGTAGTGTATCTAAATCTTTTTAGGCACATGTGTCACTCACCAACATGATTTTATCACAATGAGTATGTTATTAAAGCTTAACCTTGCACTCAGTCACTAATCAAAAACAATTCAGGCAAACAAATCAAATGTTCCAACTTAACTAAAATCTCCTCCTCTTAAGCAACAAATAAAGCCTGTCTGGCTCTCAGGGAAACTTGCACCTATCAGCATACCCTCAGCTCACTCAAATCAGGCACATTTCTTAAGTCTAAATTTAGCGGCTTGCATTTCTTCAGAACTTTAATTTCTGAGTACTGTGTTGACCCCGCCGAGACTGTTGATGTGCCAGATCTTAAGGTCGCAGTCATATCGAGATTCATTATTGGCAAATGTGAGAAGCGAAGTCACCGTGACGTGCAGGCACGCAGTTAGGAATAAACACACCAGCAAAGGCATCAGGCTTTCAGAAGCTGAGATTCATCTTCCAGTAACACTAGCAATGCTGTATCTCACACATGTGCTAGTGCCAATGAGTAGTATGTTAAGCTACTTAACCAGTGGAAGAGGAGAAAATGATAAAATCTTACATACGCACAGGAAGATTGATTTCATCGAGACACCACTTACGTGTTCAAATCCCTCCTTCAGCGGAAGCAGAATCAATCACCGAGTGCTCATTTTTGGACAGTATGAGACCGTGCCTTCACTCAGAAAATACGAACTCCTAAAACGCTGCTGTGCCAGCGAAATGCCTTAGCAGCAAGGACACCTGTGTCCTCTCCACGCTGGAATCTGCTGCTGAGTTACGGCAGGCAGAATGGCTTCGCTGGTGGATGACCAGTCCTCATCATCCTGGTGAAGGTGAGCATGGTGCAAGCACCACCCGTTTTCACCACTTTTCCTTGTGACAGAAGACGGAACAAATTCTTTTTCGTAAACGCAAGTTTAAAATTTATATTATAACACCGAATCCACCAAGGCTGCCAAGAGACATTGAACTCGTGGGATCTGTGAAAGTTTTTCACACCTGTGTTTTTCTCCTGTGCCTAATATTATGGGAGGCACTTTGGAAGATTTTACAATGCAAGTTTCAATGAGACACTTACAGTCTCCCTCAGGCAAATTGTCACAGCTGCAGAGGTCTGCTACCCAGCTGCCAATCAAGGCAGGCAGGGAGTATGTGCAGTGAAATCACAAAAAAGGCAGGCTTCATTAGACTGCTGAAACCTAACTAGAGGCTATCTGGGCGTGCTCGAGCCCTTAAAACAGGGTGGCTTTGGAAAGAGGAATTTTTTTCTTTCCTTTCGAACTCAAGAAAAGGCTCCAGTACTCACTGAGGAATGTGTTGGTGCCAACTTTCGCCCTTCTAATTTCAGTGTTTGTTTTGCTCTGTCTAAAAAAAGAAATTACATAGTCCTACAAGCTTTTATTATTAGATTAGCTGATATAGCTGGAAAAAGTGGACAAGATTACAGGTTCCATGTCCCTCTGCCAGATCTCAGAAGTGTGTCGACTTTTTCCAGCTCTAGAAGCTGCTCCAGTAAAACATTATTTCTTTGTACTACCTTTTCTTCCTTTATATTTCCTTGGCGCACCAAAGCTAAAAAACCCCACTGGTATTAGGGATAAACTGTACTGGAAGAATTGGAAGAGAATTTTTCCTCCTTCACTCCGAACTCAGAAATATTCTGAAGGAACCAACTGAATTAAAAAGAAAAAAGAGAGAGATTGGCAGACAAGGACAAAAAGTTCAACTCAAATGATAATCAAGTGGGAAATTTAAAAACACACGGAAACAAGTGGCATATTGTAAGTCATTTAGCAAAGTTAATTATAGGTATTCACTACTTCTGGTCTTGGCCCCTATTCAGCAAAGTATTTAAGCATGTGCCCAGGTTTAAACAAGCACAGGCTCGAAAGCCTACGTGTCCAGTCACGTGCTGAAGTTAGGCATCTGCTTAAGTACTTTGCTGATGCAGGACCGTAACATATTATAAGAATCGCCCTGAAAGTTATCTAATAAACAGCTGTTATTTTAAGAACTACACAAACATAACACCCATTTTATGTCCCTAAAAGAGCTGGTGTCACAAGCGTATAAATCCACATCTAAAATTGATTCAAACATAGAGGTGGGTATGCATACATACTTTGTGAATGAAAATAAAAAGGCAGGCATTAAACTAAAACATATCAGATACATCAAGCTGCATATTATCCTCTCTCCATTACCACACTTAACCTTTGCCATCCTCACTGCTTCTTTGTTATTTTTTATCGACAACTTGTTATATTTTGCCTAAAATGAATTCTCCCAGAAAAACAGGGACAATGTTATAGGTGTTTTTTTAAATTTGTGCCCATTTTAAACTGCTTCTGAACATGGAAAATAGCGACACAATGTTAAAACATCGGTGTTTAAGTGGCTGAGCAGCAGACCTCTAATTTTCTGAATTTCCAGCTAGTCACAAAGCCTGCTTAAACAAAAGGCACTGGGGAAAGATGAGCCCCCCTTCGTGGCATTTAGAGTTAACTGGGTGCGGGTGCCTCGAGTCTCGAAGTTTGAAAATTCTGGGCTACCTATTTACAATCACAGGTGTATTTCCCCGAGTGAATTGTGCTGTGACAACTGAACCTTGCAAATGTCACCAGGCCTGGCTGGGCAGGGCGCAGGCAGCAGAAGCAGAGCCATTGTTGCTGGGGCCCGCGGGGAGGAGGCGCCGCCAAGGCAGATGGGGACTGCGCTAATGCGGCGTCTCCCCAGGGCAGCCCCCCGGTGCGGCGGCCTCCCCAGGGACACCCCAGGGATGGGGCTCTGCCCGCACCACCTGCCTCCCCGGGGCTGCGGCGGGGCACCACAGGGACCACCCTGCACCGCGTGGTGAGGCACAGGGTCTCACAGGTGCCACCCCAAAAAGCATGACACAGAGGTGCCGCGGATGCCACCCCGGACAGCCTGGCTCAGGGGTGCCCCCCAGATGGGGTGGCAGAGGGGTTTCTGCATGTGCCACCTCAGATGGTCTGGCACGAGGGGGCTCCAGCCTCGATGACCTGCAGCAGGGGTGCCACGCTCCTTGGCTCCTCGAAGCTGAGTGCAGCTACTCTGCTCGCACGTCCCGTGATAGAGATGCAGCGCGTGGAGACATAACGGGCTTCTGCGATTTCAAGACAACAATAAGAACCTCCAGCCCTTCTCTCCTGCTAGTGTTGCTAATAACCTCCATATTGTCATCCATCCTACCTGAGGTAACAGTTTATAAACCGCCACCCGCAGCTTGTCCCTTATAGTTTATTAACATACACTAATAAACAGTATGCTTCACTCCCACTGTGCTGCCAAGTGAAGCCAGTCAGAATAACTGCATTAGCTTTACTGTTCTTTCTCAGCACATTTTTCCCACATGGGAACAATTAGGACAAACTCCCTCCAGATTATATTCAGAGATCCATCATTTTTGCAGGAAATTAATAATAATAATAATCTTTCTTGCAAATGCATCTGTAGACATCTACAGAAGATTAACCTGACTGACGTTACCAAAAGTGATAGGCTCTTAACCTCCTCCGCAGTTCTCCTGCATGGAAGGGGTTAATGCTGCCCAGACTCCGACTTACACCTATTATGCTCAAGTTTAAAAATAAGATGTGAAAGATGCATTATGTAAGGCCAGTAATGCTATCCTGCCCATCTCCTGTTTTGGAATTAAAGATCATCATTGCTCACATCAAAGGGGCTGGGTGAGAATAAAAGAAAAGACAGGAACAATGAAAATAGCTACCCGACACAAACCAGATCAAAGGACCAGGCACAGAAAATGAGGAGCTAGGGGGTCCTTTAATTACTGTCCACATCCTCCAAGTCATGTGGTGAAAAAGAAGGGAAAAAAGTTTTGAAGGCCACTGGGTTTTGTCTTGCTGTGGCTCCTGTTTCCACAGTCTGTGCCAGTTCCCTACAAACTGCTCTGCTTTTTTTTTCTTTTTTTCATTTTATTGAAGTCATATAGGACTCCTGGACTCCCAAACTCCTCCCTTATGCCAGGAGGAGGAGAGGGAAGGAGGGGTAAGAGGGGCAGTAGTGGAGATAGTGTATAGTAATCGCCTGAAACAATTTCAGGAGGACTGCTCCAGGCAGCGCCCCGGGAGCTGCTTTGGGAAGGAGAGATCTGGCTACCTGAGGCTAGTCTTTATTTGCAGGCCTCCCGGGTTGAGAAAACTTCAAATTCACATAGGGCACTGCTCCATGGGGCAGCAGATCAAACCTGGCTACTAGCTGTTTGAGCTCAGCAGCAGAAAAAAGGATTGCTCTGGGACTGAGCGTAAGTAGAAGCATGATTAAACTTCAAACATATCCCCCCCCCTTTTTATACACAGCAGACAGTTATGGCTAATATTTCAATATGGACTTTAAAAATACACTGCAGATAACTTACTCCAGCATGCTGGCTGTGTGTTTAAAAATAATAAAAAATTAAACTAGCTGTATTACTGCAATGAAGTCAAACGTTCAAGTTTACCTTTCATGAATCATTAAGGGAATGTTAAGTTATTTAAAGGGATCTCTCTTTAACTCAGCTGTCAAGATTAAAATTTGGCTATTTGACCACTGATTGGACTGACACATCGCAGAATTTGCTTCCTTTTATTTACATTTAAAATGTGGTGCGTTTCTCCCTAATTACTCTTGACTTATGCTTATTTTTAAAGGACAGTATAAAAATAAGTGGCATAAGGAAATAACAGGACAATGATTTAGAAAATCATGCACAAGAAGCTGACCAAACTTTCTATGGAATGATAGTGCTGTGTCACTTTTAAAAATATTTTGGGAAAGAATAGCTCCGGGATGTTCCCAAGAAATGGGTGTTTGCCAATATGGATGGTAGCAGTGGACAGAGACAGAAGTTGCTGAAGAGGAAAATGTATTCCCGTCTCAGGTCAGTTTGCCTGGATTTACGCTGCATGCCAAACTAGAGCATGAAAAGCATTCAAACAGAATTTTGTAGACTTTGAAGAAGGCAGCTAATGTCACCAAGACAACATCTAGAAAAGAGAAACACAGGATACAAAGGCATCCTTCTCCCCATCCTATTTACAGCTTGGAAACTCCTTAGACAAGCAGTAAGGATGATGTTTTAAGTGGTAATTTAGCCTCCAAACTCCAATGAGTGCCAAGTTACTTCACCTTCTTTCTGATTAAAGTTGCCTCCATCGTTCCCTGCTCTTGGACACTAACACGCAGTGAATAGCCATTCTCAGGAGGACAGCTGAGAACTAAATTAAGCAAATATGGACTACAAAGCTGCTTTCCAAAGTGGGCATCCTGCCTAGGCTCGACATCTGAGCAGCATGCTAGGTACGTGCACCAAGTTCCAGTTAGCTGTCTTGCAAACATCCGCATTGGGAACCCTGCCCAAGCAAGCCTTCAAAGCTACCGTAGCTCTGGTGGGATAAGCACGGGAGCGGTGGGACTGGGACATTTGCCTCCTTGTTACAGGTCTCAAAGTATCACTTTATCCTTTTAGATAGCCGTTTGATTGAGTGCGCTTCCCTTTTGGGCTTAGCCCCAAATGCTAAGAACAGATGAGATGGTTTAAGGCAGTCTCCAGGTAAAACATGAAAAGGATGCTTAACATCCAGCTTCTGACGAATAGCTGCACTCAGGGAGCCACAAGGGCTAGGGAAATAAACACGGTCAATTAAATGAACTGATTGAAAAGAAATCAGAGACCACTCTGGGGAAAATCTGAGATGCAGTCATATAGCCATTGCAATCTTTTTGGAAGGTGGTAAATGGGGCAAAAGCCAGGAAGAACTGGAGTGCCTTACTCATTTGGCAAAAGGTGGCTGCCATAAGGAAGGAAATAAACTTTAAAGGAAATAAAATACAAAAAAAAATCCATGACGGGTTCAAAAGGAGGTTCAACCAGCTCACTCAAAGCCTCTTGAAACCTCAGCACTGGGTGGGGAATTCTAGTGGGAGAAATACAGTAAAGGTTCTTCAGCAAATGTTCTGTCCTTTCCATAGACTGACAGATGCTGAGTAATCTTCCAAAACACTCCAAGATGAATTAACAAGAAGGAATTAATCAGAGAGCAAACTAACAGGGATGGTCCGGAGTAAGACTCATTTTTTAATCTCATCAGAAAAATACCTACATGCTCATTCGTGGGAGGAAGTAATTTTCTGATAGTTCAGATATTTCTGATGCAGTTGTTCAAAAGGCCTCAGGAAGATAGTGGCATGACTGAACAGGACTGCCAGCAGCAAAGAGCCACCTCCACTTTGTGTCTTCCCTTTGCATCTTTGACAGTAGATGCTGTCCAAGCATCTACTTATGTGTGCTTTTGTCTCGGCTCTGAGCTCTATGCCATACATAAGTGAAGAAGGCTAAGCACGAATGGAAAGCACACTTCTTCCCTAGATAAGTAGTCTGGAAAGGCCATAAATGTAAAAGCAGGCTGTTGAGACAATGCCAGTGTATCTAAAAATCGAAACTAATGAGCTCAAGCTGCCATCACTAGGAGCATGTGTGCGTTTTCCTGTCTCACTTTCTGGAAACCCATGGGTATTGCTGCAAAGGGAGGGTAAGTCCTAAAGTGGTCTCTGACTCTAATTCAAGACAAGGGCGTCTTGCAGAGCTAATTGAGTTATTTACCCAAGGAACCCAAGCTACATTTGCTGTTGGGATTGGAATTCTGACCTTGACTGAGGAATTCAACTACCTGGTTAATTCTCATTTAACTTTGCTAGAACAGAGCACTGCTCATTAAGCCTTTTCAAACTGCACCAGAAACAAAACTGAAACTTCACATCGCACTACAGGTTTCTTTTTCGTGAGAAGGATCAGTCACAGAATATTTTAGTTTGGAAGGGATGTATGGAGGTCACCTCTATATGAACTGTTCCTCAAAGTTATTTTGATGCTACCACAAGAAAGTCACAGGGCATACTGGAGAAAATTTAATCACTTCCCCCCACCCCAACCGCCCGATACTTTACAAGAAAAACCACTCTAACAGACTAGCTCCTGGAAGTCCATCTGTTGCTGGGCAGAGAAGATACTACCTCGCCATGCTTTCCAGAAGCAGGACATTTGCTTCCCAAGTCCATGTCCATGACAGTGCCTCAGGGAGGTAACGAGGCAGCCATCGATGTTGGAAAAAGCAGAGCAGTGCTCAGTGGTTGACAGAACTGCCTGGCCAAAAGCACAGAAACATAAAATAGAGTATATGTATTTCTTCCTTCTGCTAAGTTTCTGATTTTTGCAGTGTGGAAGATACCATCCTCTGCTGAACTTAACTCATTTCATCTTACAACTCTCATTTCTTCTCCTGAGTCAACAATCTTAGCCTTTGTGTTTCACTTCTTAGTTGCTGCTTCTGGACCCACTCTATCTTTTATTTGCCTTTTCCCCTTCTTCCCTCTCCACACTATTTTCACACTTCTCATCTTCCTCTTGCCAGTTACCATCTCATCTCACATCCTCTGTCCCTATCTCTAGTCCTGTTATTTTATTCTTCACCTCCCTGATTTCAAGCCCATGCTCACTCTCTTTCCACCTTCTCCTCTACCTTTCTGTCATCTCCATGGTCAGAACATACAAGTCTATTCCTCCCTGAAGTCATTCACCCTCCTTGCCAACTGCTTTGTTCACCAGCTCTGTGAATCCAAGACCAAGGTTAATGTGGGGCTATAAAAGTGATATAAAAGAGAGGGTGAATGCTTGGCAATCAATTGAGAGACTGTTCCCAACATAATGAAGATCCAGGCAAAAAAAAAGAAACTTTGTCAAAATTAGAAGAAGAATTTAATGCACATTCCAAGATTAGGAAAATGAAATTAAAGACTACACCCTTCAGAAAGGCACTATTGCTCAGTCAACCTTCCTTCAACTCGACCCTAGATGAGCTGAAAGAACAACTTCACAACTCTCCTGCACGCTTGCATACAACTAAAAGACAAAGCATAGCTCTGATGCTTAATTGTTATACATACTGCTAGAATACAGTACTTATGTACGCAGGGCTATCTGAAATATAAATTAACTGATGCCTTACTGAATTTGCCCTCTCATACTCATAGGAGATACATACTCATACTGATAATTTTTGCATAATGATTTTTACTCAAAACCTTTAACTTTTTAATTCTAAAACATTATTAAAGACTCATGTGAGGTTCCTAACACAACTATAAACCTGATGAAGTCTGCAACCAATCCAACCATTTCCCTTTGAGTTTAACTTGGATATATTCCTGCATGCTTCCACAGCACCAACTTAAAATAACCTGGTGAATTTCCTCCTTATTCTCCAGGGCAGATGTAATGTTCTGGCTGTGACTTGAGTGAAACTCTGTGAATTATATGGCATGAACAACCCTGATTTCAAAGTATTCACCTGAAGAACATGCTACACCTTAGCGACACTTTTGTCTGGTAATAGGCACAACCGTCACCCAGGAATGGAAGGAGACGTGGGCTGCAAGACCTCAGGGGCCTGTAACAAAGCGGGGAAAAGGAAATGTCCCATGAAAGCAGCAGTTGCTTCACTCATAAATGTCCCAAGTTCTTACCAGAGGGACAGAAATCATTTTGTTGGCGTTTCCCTCTCCGTTCTTCCCTTTTGTGCTCCCTCCCATGCTGATATTTCCCCTCCAGCCACCACCACCTCCCAAGAAGCTGCTACCCTGTTACTACTCTCCTACCGTCACTGCTACAGGAATTCACCCAGCTCTTCCCCTACTATGTTATTTATCTCCTGCTGTCCATGTCAAAGCTAGGATGTGCAAAACAAATATACAAGACTGTTTCCCAGTGAACTACTCTCTTCTTTAAGGTGTATCTTAACATACAGCTGTCTCTTTCAAGGGAGAAATCCTCCTTTATCCACTATCCTACCCAACAACATGCCTTTTTGAGCTTGCTCTGGGAAAGGCAAAGAAATGGGAATCCAGATAAAAGTCACTTTTTAAACAAACCTTAAGACTTTGTTCATCAGCTGATGCTCCACTTGAAGCTCAAAAGAAAAAGATGCCACACCAATGTCCCTACTTACAATGGTTTTGAGAGGTGGCCTGTGGGCAAGAGCTTGCTCCTGCTTCAGGGGACTTCAGGAAAGGCACCTGTGCCAGCCCCTGGGACAGCTGGTGCAGAGCAGGGTAACCTCACCGCTGCATGGATGCCCCACGCGTGCACAGGTCCAGCGTGTGGAGTCAGGCCTGCATTCCCCGTTCCCCGGGGTGCTGGGGAGCAGTAACCCCTCATGAGGGCCGCTCAGGCCGCCCAGGGCATGTGCTTTAAGTTAGCCGGCATCATTCCCCCTCTGCCTCCAGCCCAACTGATGAAAATCGCCCTGCTTGCAGGAAGGAGGGAAACGCAAGCAGAGAGCGGGTGCCGCCAGCTGCTTCCTGAGCCGAGCGAAACCCTCCGCCTCCGGCAGCCCCGGCTCGGGCACGCAAGCCCGGCGGTGGGCAGGCTGCCTATGGCCACCGCGAGCACGGGGCCCGTGGCGCAGCTTGGGCACAGGACAGGCAACGACAGCGACACGGGAGCAGCCATTGCCTCACACCAGCGCTCACCTCAGTATCTGCCGACTGCCCCGGTGTCCACAGCCTCCCCCCTCCTCAGAGGTACTGTCCCCCGCCGTGCCCTCCGCACAGCGCTGGCCTGCCTCCCTGCTTCCCGCCACAGCCACCATGTACCCCCGCCCGCGCCTCGCTCTGCCCGCGGCCTCCTCCCTCCGGGCCCCGGGCCTGCGCCCCCACCACGCCCTTCCCCACACCGCCCACTGCGGGCCCCTGGACCCCTCCACCCCCCAGAAACACGCGTGGGTCGGGAGAGCAGGCCCCACCTCAGCGTGTGGAGCCCGGCGCGACACTCTCAGCGTGGGGAGCACGGCGTGACCCTGCGGCCGTGGCAGCTCCGCTGCGGCTGCACACGGGCTGAGGCGCGGCCCTGCGCCCCGCACAGCCAGCGCCCACACCGGAGGCGAGGCGGCACAGGAAAACCCACAGCCACCACCGCGCCTCGGCATGGGACTGCGCGGCCGGCGGGGGCTTTTTGTTTCACTTTTAGGTTAAAACCTGCCCCCTTTTATTTCGGGAGCTTGTTCGTGAGAGGCCTGCTCCTCCAGCTGCCTGCAGCTGCCAGCTCTCACTGTCCCACAGACTGACCCACAGCCCGAAATTCGGCATCAACCCTTAGCACAGGAGACATTTTTAAAATCTGTTCCCAGCAGAAGCAGATTTTGTCCTTCCCTGCGCTCCTCCTGGGCAGCACTGGCAGCTCGGAGGGTGCCCAAGGCCAGCAGCCGTGGCTCATCCTCCCGCAGCGCAGCCCCGGCTGCAGCCCCGCTCTCAGCAATGAGCCGGAGCATGGAGGAGCACGAAGGCGGGCAGGCGGTGTGTGGGTGTGCAGTATCTCCAGGAATTTTACTCACTTTTCTCTATCCAAATAACCTCACAGTGCTTTTCACTTCTGCACTTGCTTTCCACGTTGCTGTCAGCACTTCTGAGGCCAACAGGCTCAGAGCACTGGCCAGCCTTGGTAAGGCCGGAGGAGCGTGAAATGGGTCCTCCAAGCACTGTTCTCGTAAGACACCCGACTGCCCAGGCGCAGCTCGTCAGTTGTCATTTAGGCAGAGCAGGCCAGTGTCACTCTGTCAGCCATATCGCAGTGGCCAAAGAGACCAGACCTCATTACATTTGCGGGTTTAATTATACTGGACTATCAAAGAGGGGAGGTCAGCAGCAGTAACCCAGTAGGCTCTCAAGCCTACGAGGAGAAAGGAAAAAAATCTTTTTTCCACACAAGGACCCTCTAATCTCAACCACGTCCCTGCCTAAATTGATCAGCCATGGCTGCATTGGCATTAGGCCAAAGTTTTTACACAGTGCCTTGAAGAAAGTCATCTTTCTTCGCAGCTGACTTCCCCTTTCATAACCAATGGTCACGTCAAGGCAGATCACCAGCTCTTTCAGCAGAGCAGAGCCATTAGTCTGTTGGCTAGGATATCAGCTGTGATTCACAGCTCAGGGCTTCAGAATACCCTTCTCCTGCCCAAACAGCCAGCAAATGCTCCACCGTTTCAGCAGTTGAGAAAAATCCCATGAACTTCAGCCCACGCACAAAGATATCTTCTGTTGCTGCTCTAGGGAAAACACAACAGAGCTCCAGTGAAAACCCCACCTCTTCATGATAAAATAAACCAGAGTGTCTTACCTCAGTAAGGCCCATTCATTTCACCAGCCCATCCACACATGCCCTTGTTCCAGGACGGGAACCAACAAAATCACAGCAAAAGTCAGTTGCGGTAATCCCTGGTTAATATTTATTTCCCAGGTTAGGTTTTTTTGTCCTACCGAACGTTTGATTTCTAGTCATCTGGCACTACAATACTGCTTGCCTGCTCACCCTACACAGTGTTGATATGGGAAGAAGAATACACTGTTAGCGCTTGCAAGGTTCATTTAAGCTATACAATACCCTCAATACTGTCTGGTAATTCTTAGAGAATGATTTTTAAAATGGGTGAAGAAATGTCTTCCACTAAAGAAAGAAAAATCTAACGTGTGAAAAAATGCCAGTTTAGGTCTATGGTGTCATGGTCCACAGGGGAGGCTTTTCCCCCCTCAGTACTAATTACCTACTAGGCAGGATACAGCACTATACGTTAAGCACCATGTCTGATCAAGCAGAAGACTTCTTTAAATGGTTTACTAGTTATTAGGTATCCTGCACTCCACATGCTGTGCTGACATAAGATTTTACTGCTTGTGGATGCAATTGCCAAAGACTAAAAAGTATAAAAGGTTTTACTTACTTAAAGCA
>Ga0065711_1031252_pt1 | contig 30160 bp, 14 predicted proteins | sample Hoacrofraction12_FD_59098 | JGI IMG/M metagenome (GOLD analysis project Ga0065711, IMG submission 59098) | Hoatzin crop microbial communities from Cojedes, Venezuela - Epithelial fraction 12 v2 (version 2) | ecosystem: Host-associated > Birds > Digestive system > Esophagus > Crop | place...
TTGTTCAGCCTGAAGAAGAGAAGGCTGAGAGGGGACCTAATAAATGCTTATAAATATCTGAAGGGTGGGTGTCAGGAGGATGGGGCCAAACTCTTTTCAGTGGTGCCCAGTGACAGGACAAGGGGCAACAGGCACAAACTGAAGCATAGGAAGTTCCGTCTGAACATGAGGAAGAACTTCTTTCCTCTGAGTGTGGTGGAGCCCTGGAACAAGATGCCCAGGGAGGTTGTGGAATCTCCTTCTCTGGAGATATTCAAGACCCACCTGGAGAAGGTCCTGTGCAGCCTGCTGTAGGTGACCCTGCATTGGCATGGGGGTTGGACTAGATGACCCACAGAGGTCCCTTCCAACCCCTTAACATTCTGTGATTCTGTGATTCTGTATCTGCAGGAAGGGATCATTTACAATCTCTTCCCGTCTGCAAGAAACACGGACTGTTTTCATGTTGCATATTTAGAAAGTATCCACTTTCTACGTAGGAAAAACAGATTCTCAATGTAAATAATAATAATGAACCAGCACAAGGATACAGCCACATTCAACTCAATGACCCTTTCATCAAAATATCAGCTTCTTGAAACTCCCTCTCTCAGGCTGATGAGTAGCTAACTGTATTTAAAATTCTGGTCGTATCACTATCAGTCTTCCTTGGTTTGCTCAGTTACAGAAAACTCAAGACATAATTGCTATCTCTTATCAAGTGAAGCAGAGACCATGAGCTATTTCGGGCTTCTGTCTTCTATCTAGCAAACATATCCTTTTAGCATTACGTAAAGGCAGAGAGGAAAGAGCAGAATGCTAGCCTGTTCCAAATATGAATACCCTAACTGTTAGGCTTCAGATTAGAGTGGCTTTTAATTGTTTGTGTCTTGATTCTTGAAATTCCACACTTGGTTTTAGAGCAGCACAATCCCAATATGGGTTTCAACATGGCAGGAAGATAATTCCTCTACCCCAGTACTCTGCAGTCTCTGTCCAGAGAAGAACGCACACTACAGTAGGATCAAATTCTCTACATCTGTGCTGCTTGCTACTTAAGACAAGCAGCTGGGGATGATCAGGATTTGGGCAGGGTACAGGTGTTTCAGATTCCTAACAAAAACAGATCCCTTCTAGATCTGTGCAGTATAACAGTATTTACAAAGTGTGGACCTTCAGCTGTGACCTTTCAGGAATTATTCTAATGTTTCTGAAATATCTACTTTGAAAAAAACCCCAGGTATTCCATCTTTATTTAGTATGGTCCCTAAATGTTCCTGGGGAAACGGAACGGACATATGGATGGGGGTCCCATCTAGTCCTCTCTGAAAGTCTAGGTGTGATGTGTGAGAGATGGAGAAAGAAGTAAATGGGCAGGGGAGGGAAGAAGGAGGATAGAAAGAGAACAGGCAACCGTTGGAAAGGCCACCTTGAGAGAGATTAAAAAAAAAATCCCTCCCACACAGGGAACAGAGTCATGTTACTCTAGTGGAAACCAGCACAGAGCAAAAAAAATCATTTTAGCAGATTGTCTCTGCTCAGACGAGAAATTGGATCATGAGAAAGTGTTGTTAATAAAAGCAAGCAGGAGGGAACACTCCAGAAAAAGGTTCACCCCCTCCTCCCAGATCCCATCACTACTTATTAGTATTTCCATTGCAGAACAGTGCTCTCAAACAGCAAAATATTGTAGATGGAGATTTAGTTAGCTGAGAATAGTTTTGATGTTGCCAACAAGATCTTTATGGGGAAGCAAGGGCACAGCACAAATACTTGAAGTGCTTTCCCACCTTGATGCAGTGACAGGACGTCCTTGTGCATGTGGGTTGTTTTTCCACACCTGATAGCTTAGAATTATAGATCTGCAGGAAGGCAGTGACTTTTATCATCCAGTAAAGTCTTCATATTGAGCTTGCCACTAAAAATAATGCAATGAAAAGGTGACAAGTGAGAGGATTCAAACTCAGCACCTCCTCACAGTAATTTCAGTTTAATCTCTTTTGTCACAGCAGTGTGATTTCTATCTTTCAGTTTCCCATCTTTACCTTCCTTTCATTTGATCCTGCATCTTGCTTTTTTATTATATGATTATATGTACCCTGGAAGATTAAATGGTAGAAAACAGTACAGTGGGTGCATTGTTCTTCCCCTCACCCCTGTTTGTTTGCATGTTTGCAGATGCCTGGGGCTTTGTCTTTCCAAAGCGCTACACAACACAGAGGTCTGTAAGCATTTCTTGATTTAGGTTATAAATAGGATGTTAATTATAATATTTATTTAAATTAAACCATTTGTATGCACATAGGGTACTTTTAAAACCATTTTGTTCACAGAATTGCTGCTACCATTTATTACTACATGAATATTAATAGTTTTAATTAAATTGCAGTAATATGAACATTACAAACCATAAGGATTAATACACAATGCATTCATCAGTAAATTGGGGGGGGGTGAGGGGTGGAGGGACTGGGTGGGGGCCATCAAGACTGTGCTATAGCCAGTGGGAAGACAGTTATTCAATGGGTTAAGGTCGATGTGCACCTGTCAGATATGTAAACACCTCTCGCCTGCAACAGACTGTGTAAGTTTAGGTTCAGGTTGACAAATATACACGCAGGAGTGTGTAGTATTGTATTAATATTTTCATGATTTAAAAGAAATAAATCAGAATTTCCAAATGAGCAGTGTTACAGAGCAAGCAAGTCCAGAACAAGAGGAAAAAACATTCCTATTCTGAGCAGGTCATAGCTTTCTGAACAAAAAATGCCTGAAGTGGGACAAGCAGGCAGCTCCTGGCTGGGCTCAAAGCTCCCTAAAATTCCTGGGGAGCAGTATTTTAAGCCTTGACATTTGAAACAGATGAGCATTTCCCTCAGCCCACCCTCTCCTCCTTTTCCCCAGCGCTCACATACCTTCTTTTTAAATACTCATTACTTGGATGCTGTGGTCACACAGCATCGATTTCAAAGCTTTGTTTCCATGCACAGCACTGAGCAGCCACAGGAGCAAGGCTTTGAAGAAACAGAAGAGACAAGCAGCTGAGTTCACACAGCCTTGACACACTAAGCAGCAAGAAAGCACAAGCGAAGGGGAAACTCGAGTCTGATGTCAGAACCAGCATTACTGACACCGGTTGTAAAGTCCCCTGCTTTTCTTCGGGGTGTGAGGTACAGGTCTGGGCTCTCGGTTCAGCCCCAGGATCTTTGGTCCAGTTGTACTTAGAGCTTGCACAAGGCTTCTCTTCAGAGAGGGGGGAATGGCCAGGCATCCCCTGTGACATGTAGGATGCTTAGCCAGAGGCAGGCATCTTAAGCTTTGCTGCGATGGACCCATGGATTTTTTTCCTGAACAGGATTCAGAAGCGAGTTACCAATAGACTACCCTGTTCCTAACTAATGTGCCAGCATTGTTGCATCCACTGAAGTCATTATGGGCTCCACAGTGAAATCGCCCCAGTCCCCTTCACCTCAGCATCAATTTGGCATTCAGGACCCATCAGTATTTTTAAATACTAGTCAACATCAAGTTCCTTAGCGATCACGCAGACAGACACTCTGCAGTTCTTATAATAACATCTTGTTCAGAGGTAAAGCAATTTTTAACCAATCTTTTCATCTGATCTGCAGGGCTACCAAGATGGCTGGGGACTGGAGCACTTGCCCTGTGAGGAGCAGCTGAAGGAAGCGGGCTGGTTCAGCCTAGAGAAAAGCTGTCCTCCGGGGGACCTGACAGCACCCTCCTGGTACCTAAGAGGTGGTTACCAGGAAGGTGGAACTGAACTCTTTGTAGAGGTGCATGATCACAGAATGACAACAATGCTCATAAATCAAAATCATAGAATCATAAAATGCTTTGGGTTGGAAGGGACCTTCACAGATCATCTATCCCAACTCCCCCTGCAGTGAGCAAGGACATCTTCAACTAGACCAGGTTGCTCAGAGCCCCGTCCAGCATGGCCTTGAATGTTTCCAGGGATGGGACCTCCACTACCTCTCTGGGCAACTTGTGCAAGTGTTTCACCCCCTCATTGTAAAAAATTTCTTCCTGTCTAAATCTACCCTCCCTTAGTTTAAAGCCATTACTCCTTGTCCTATCACAACAGGCCTTGCTAAAACGATTGTCCCCATCTTTCTTATAGGCCCCCTTCAGGTACTGGCAGGCTGCTATAAGGTCTCTCTGCAGCCTTCTCTTCTCCAGGCTGAACAGCCCCAACTCTCTCAGCCTTTCCTCATAGCAGATGCACTCCAGCCCTTGGATCATCTTTGCAGCCCTCCTCTGGACCCACTCGAACAGGTCCATGTCCTTCTTGTGCTGGGTGCTCCAGAGCTGGAAGCAGTACTCTAGGTGAGTACCAGAGCGGAGGGGCAGAGTCACCTCCCTTGACCTGCTGGCCACGCTTCTTTTGATGCAGCCCAGGATAAGGTTGACCTTCTGGCTGTGAGTGCACATTGCCAGGTCATGCCCAGCTTTTCATCCACCAGTACTCCCAAGTCCTTCTCAGCAGGGCTGCTTTCAATCCCTTCATCCCCCAGCCTGTATTGATAGCGAGGATTGCCCTGACCCAGATGCAGGACCTTACACTTCACCTTGTTGACCCACATGAGGTTCACGCAGGCCCACCTCGACAGCTTGTCCAGGTCCCTCTGGATGGCATCCCATCCTTCTGGTGTGTCAACTGCACCACTCAGCTTGGTGCCATCTGCAAACTTGCTGAGAGTGCACCTGATCTCGCTGTCTGTGTCACTGATGAAAATATTAAACAGCACTGGTCCCAGTACAGACCCCTGAGGGGCACTACTCGTCATCAACATCCATTTGGACATCGAGCCATTGATCATTATCCTCTGGCTGCGACCTTCCAACCAATTCTTTATCCACTGAAAATGGGAGGTTCTGACTTGAAATACAGGAAAATAAAAATCTCAATAAGGAAAACTGAACATTGGAACATGTTGCCCAGGGGGTTGTGGAAAAATCCCTGGGCAGCCTGCTCTCTCTAGCATCATTTTCCACCCAAATTATTCTGTGACTCTGTGTGGATCTTACGACTAGAACTACACCAGAGGAGCAAAGGCTCAGGATGTGTTCCTTAATTCAAACCTAGTCTTGCTCTGGAAAATCCCTGAAGTCTCAAGAGCTATTTTATACCTTTTCACAGCACTAGGTGTAAGATAAACTCAGGCTGTGTCTGTTCTGTATTCTCTATGTGTTATTCCAGATATGAACTTAAAAAGTTAAAGCTCTAGCTATCCTCTAGTCAGTAATGATTTTATGGCAATATTTATTACTTCAGAGTTTTGCTGCGAGTCCTTGCTAAGACTTCTGATTTTGCGAACTTGGCTATAGCCTTCTAACTCTATCTTATCTTTAAAAACACAAAATCATTATTTCATGATGTACACAGTTCTTTTAGATGCCATGATTCTGTGGAGAAATGAGGTCTTATAGTCAAGTTTGAATACAGCCACAAATGAATTCTATTCATATTTTGAATGACCTCTAATCCAGTAATATTTAGAGGTTTATTTTCAGCCAGCCATGTCAGAGCAGTCATTCAACAAACCTGACTTTCAGCTTAAGGTCCATACGATGACATACTGCGATTCCAAGGGGAGGACTGAACATTTCATATTATTGACACCTCATATGACGCACTGCATAGACTGTATAAGGATTTGCTCATTAATATCTATTGTGGGACATCAGATCCCAATGTTTGTTTATATGTATTGGGAGTTTTCGTTCTTGGTAATATTGATATTCTTTTATTTCTACACACAGTGACACTATAACATGAGAGACAAAATCCTAAGTGGCAGTGAAGTTAATTCCACTTTGTGATGTATACAACAAAATCATATTTGGGAACAGAGTGGATCTGGAGCTATGAATCTTATACAAGTTCTGCCTTGGGATGCCATGTGGCACCGGTTACCCTGTGACCAGCTCTAATCTACCTTCCCTCTTCTTCAGGACACCTGAATTCAAATGGGAAGAGATGCAGAAAAAAGCCACCACATCAGTCAAGAAAAGGTGACCTCTAGAGACTAAGAGCTCGGCTGTCATCATGGAAGTTGAGAGGAGATATGATTTTTCTCTCTGAATACATTAGAGGGTGACAGCAAGAAGAGAGAAGACTTATAAAAGCTGAAGAACAACACTAACACAGGAACAAATGGGTGTGTGGCATGACTCAGTTTAGGCTGGAAGTTAGAGAAATATTTACGGGAATGGCCTTTCAGTATGAGTAATGAAGAGGCAAACAACTTGCATAGCTTTAGGATAAAGCTTTATTAACTTTATGACACAATTTTTGGTGATGGCATGTATCCAGGAGTTCCGTTCAGTCGTATGAAATGTGTTAACAAGACACATCTACTCAGACAATGTTCCTCCTCCATGATTGATATCTAAGGATAAATTTAGGGTGGGGAGACTTTCTCTTCCATGTGACTAGCAGAGCAGTCTTGCATCTTAGATCAAGACAGAACATTACATAACTTGTTCATGCCTTCTTTGCTCAGAACAGAACATCCTTTTGCTTTAAAATCTTGGCTTCCCAGAAGATTACACGAATTTTATCACAGATCACAGTAAGAGGCAACCATATTTTTATATGTTACAACCTACATATTGTATGGCTAATTCTATGACTACTCAACATTAAATAAAGGCAAGCACTGGAAAAGTCCATCTCCTGAAATCACAGGGGTAACTTTTAGAGAAAAAACATGAAAGCCTCTTTATTCCATGTTACTTCTTGTTATTCCTTGCTTATTTCTTACCAAGCTTTGAGGGATACAAAAAAAAGAAAACCACCCATAGCTGTGCAGCAATCAGCAATACTTGAGGTAAAGGATATTTCACTCAAGGGAACAGTGTCTAGATACCCATGACTCTAAGATAATATGCAGTGATAACATTAAATCAAAAAAATAGTCTTGACACAAACCAACATACTTCTTAAAGGAAGAGCTGAAATTGCTATTACAAAATAAAAAGGTGGCCAAACTCCTCCACATCTCATAAAAGCATATTATAAACTAGCATGAAATCAGATTAATAAGAACTTCACGGTGAAATGAAAGACAAACAAATCCTTAAAGAAAAGAACATCACACAGATGAATGAGGCTTAAAAAACCATGAAAAGCAGGACAAACTAAAGAAAAAGATATATACAGGTTGTGAAGTAGCCAGCAACCGTATACCGTGTGCACTATGGCTGCAGTTGCAGTATAAAAACCCTTTGCACTCCCAAGTTAATCTTTTTAAATTATGGATTTTCAACCCTAAGATTTCCTGTTGCCATGACAGCATGAAACAGTTGTTGCCCTTCATTATGGATCATGTGTTTTAGAAATTTGATTATATTGCTGTAGTATTTAGGTTACTTGGAAAATACCCTGCTGCTTTTCAATGTATTTCATTTTTAGGTAGATGGGGCTTATTCATTCTTTCAAAAGGCACTCTTATGAAGGGTAAAATATCAGAAGTATAGTAAGTTCTGCTCTCAACAAAATTTATCTTTTTATGAGCACAAATGCTGTCCTGGGTATTTATTTAATATACAACATAATCCCATAGAATTACGTGAATCTACACCAGATATCATGATCTGTTAGTGTGGAATGGTGGTTCTGTGACCAATGGAAAAATGATATATTTTCAGCTCATATAACCCTTTCCATTCCTGAATGATATAGTACTAAGTGTACCATATTTGGTATACAACACTTATTTAAAGTAGCAATTATGCTTGGAAAGGAATGGGCTTTTAGTTGTATCAGGATAGCCCCATACTGTGAAAGTTCTTGGTTTTGTTTCTTTTGGTGGAGATTTTTTTCTCCCTAACTTCCATAGTATAGCAGAGGGGAAGGAGGTGGGGACATCTGGGTCTTATTGAATGCTTTGCTGGATGCAAAGATTCAGTCCTCGAAGGACCAGATATGGTAAATCAGAGATGAAAACACCTCTGGCAAGCAGATGGACAGAGAGAATCTCATCTGCTCACAATTTTAGAGCAACATTTCTTTACTTCAGCTTGAGCTCTTAAAATATATTTATATATAATAAAAGCGTAGGTGTTTTATTCTTGAACAATACAAGCAAATATATCCTGAGCTTTGCAGAGGATTACCATTGGCAGTGCTCATGCCCAGCCTGGAGCACAATAAAGGTCCCTGCAAAGTCTCCAAGGGCAGGTGGCTGCCAGAGCACTGCTGGGAGCAGAGAAGCCAGCTAGCCCTGACACGAGCAGATCTCCTGGACTGTTGTGTTGTATAACAAAATAACAGTTTTTCTTTGCTTTCCCTGCACCCCATGCGACATTAAAATCATACCACCATTTTGAGAGGCGCCACAACAATGTGGTCTGTATCTCATAAAGCAAATTTTCATGATTAGCCATTTACCAAATAGGAAAAGTAATACGAGATTCTCTGTTAGAGTACCACCAGTGGGATGATGAACTTGGGCAAATACATCATGATCTGGTGTCACAACATCAGCTAACAGGATTAACTGGCTGATTTTATCCACTCTGGTCTTACTCCAAACTCCTGCACGTGATTATTGTAAATAGCTTAGTGGTTTTTTAAGCAGAGTGAAACAGGCAGATTTGTGTACTCATAAACCTCAGTCTCTCTATCAGATAAGGGACAGGCAAGCTTTTTTTCAGACAATGCAGATTTTTCTGTATTGAAGAGGAGTAGTGGAGAAGAAAACATAAGCAACATTTTGTTCTTATTTTTTCCTATCATTAAACTTGGCATATAACTGAAAAGCTAATAAACATGATAATGAATTTGGCAAATTCAAGAAATTATCTCTAAATTTGAGGTGAATTGCTGAATTAACGTGAAGTGAGCTGTGTATTCATATACTATATGGAATCCAACTGCCTCTGCTAAAGATTATCAAATATGCTCATGATGCATGAAAAGCAAAGTTAAGCCTCACAGTAAAATGCAGCTAAAGGTATACTAGTAAATCAAAGTATTCAGGGATATGCAGAAATACAGTTGGTTACATTAATAAACTGTTCTAGTGCTTCATTGCACTATTTTGGCCTGTAACAATTAGCACTATCCCCAGCAATTCCCAAGCCTGGCTTAGATGCTGTACGCTCCAGGGAACACTCCCACAGGCAGCAGGCTTGCAGACACTTCATTTCCCAGGTCTGGGCACAGGACATGCTGTGCTAGCGCCTCTGGGCCCCCGAGTGTTCCTGGGCACGTTTAATTGACCAGTGTATGGAGTCTACAGCATCTGAGACACACAGGGTAAGACAGGGATGATAAATAATGACGTTGCTGTGAGAGCAAACAGCAAGCTTGCCTCAAAAGCATTTTTCTGGCTTGTGTCAAGTGCTAAGATCTAATATTATTTGATGAATTTGGATGATCTAAAGAGGACAGTATTCCTAAATATCTCTGCCTATGATTTTACAATTTATTGTATGTACATTTTTTACAATTTATTTTATCTTCTCTATGTAAAGGGTGCTTTATTTTACCATCTGCTGTATCACATCCTGCATTCTTGTGAACACACCCAGTGATAAAATCACAACCCAATGGCATAAAAGAAATGTAACAGTAGTAAAAGCCAATTCTTTCAATGGTTTTAAGCAAATTTAATATCAAAGTGTTCCACTGCCTCAGTTTCACCTTACAAGTGTTGCCAGTAGCTGTATCCACGTTGGTGTGTAGGCAAAACTCCTCTTCGGCAGACCTGCTTTGTTCAGCCATGACAATTCACAAGTCAGTGATTGCCTTGGCAATCAGTAAAAGCCTTATCTTGAAGCCACATGCAATGCTAACCCCACCTCTGTGGGTATGCTGACTTTCCTACCTGACTTTCTTGAGAATTGGTATGTATCTGCAAGTTTACAGGCATACAAACACTATTAAAATTGGGGAGTTTTTGTTCAGGAGGGGAGCAGATTGGTAGGGTTTTTTTAAGCCTTGTTAATCCAGATTCTACTTGATTTCAACATATTCCTTCCCTCTCTTAACACAGAGCTGCTTTGTGAATAATCCTGTGAAGTTTGTATGAAGCAGATGTTATGGTCCAGGAAGACCTGAGCCGTAGAGATTCGTTGCTATTCCCAGAGTAAGATTAAGACACAAACAAGGTCAAATGGCATCAATCAAACAGGTTTATTGATCACCTGTTCAAATGAAGGCACGAGGAAACAGCGTCAGGAAACAGAGGAAAAGACAGGAAAGAAAGAAACCTCGCAAGCAGTTGGGATGGAGTCACCAGGGATAGTCACCACCGTGGATCCAGCGGCATCCATAGTTCCTGTGTGCGTTGGTGGTGGGGGTCCCCTTGTCATTTGGTCACATGGCCTTTTATAAGGTGTTTCGGGAGATTGTTCTCTAGGAAATGGCACGTACCCCATGTTGCCCCAGTCCCGTGTGTGTGTTTTTTCTCAGTCCTGGCTCCGGCAGATCGGGGAGGGGGCCGGTGTCTAGACACATTTTCCACAATGAGGTACCCATCCTCCAATTCCCTTCAAAGCTGGTTTCGGGTGGCTGTTTATTCCTTGTCTGATTGGCATTTGGCTGGCCTGCCAGGAGATCAAACTGGGCTCCAAAAAAGCTTTGCTGGCCTGCCAGGAGGTCCTGCAGCAAGCTTTGCAAACAAGCTTTGAGACAACTGTCATAAGATATGGTCTCAGACAGCAGAGTTACAAGAAGCTGTGGAAGGAGGTAGGAAGACTCTGCAGCTGTGTGAAGAGCACAAGGCTTGACCACAAATGATGTGGACAAACTATAAAAGCTGCTGATCGCAGAACGGGTCAGCATGGTTGTCTAAACTGGGGGAAACTGAGTTAAGGCTACTCATGGTGCTTTGCCAGGCTTCCCTGTGGACTGGCAACAGCAGCCTATCTCCTCTAGAAACCTCATGTAGTTCCTGGTGGTCAGCTGGAAAGGATCCCAGAAAACTGCTTGTTACGTAGTGCTTAATATGTGGCATATCACTATTGTGCCTGATCTGAGCCTGAACTGATGATGTAGGACTGGATAGCAAGGCACTGGCATAGATGAGTAGAAAACTTCCTGAGAAAGCTAGCCCCTTTCCTAACAAACTGGTTGTGAATACTGCCTGCCCCTCCTGTCTTTCATTAAACTCACCAATTTACTGTTTTTCAAAAAGCTGCATTTTCTCTTCCTCAGTCAACTATTTCATTTCAGAATGTTAACCCAACTGTAATCTTGTGGTCCAATTTTGCATACTGTAGTAACGTGGGAATTACTTCACTTTGAAGAGTCCACCTGCATTGTGCTTGAAGCAAATACATTTGTTACCTTCCCCAGAACCCTTAATAGGGCTTCCTAAAAACATGATGGGACTTGCTGACAAAAAAGCTGTTCAGAGGGCACACTCAGAGCAAATGCATGCAGCAAAACATCTAACACATCCTAAAGGAATTATACCACAGAGGACACCTCAGCATGTTTGTCCTTTCATGGAGTGCTGGTAATTTGTTTTTTTCTTATTTCAGTAGTCTAGCAGTTCTTTGCAAGTGTGCAAGGATAAGCCAGATTTCTATTATGTGGCATATATAATTCACATTAAATGTAAAGAATATTACGCATAGCCTTTCCTAAAACCCTTAATTTCAATAATTTGTCAGAGCCTATGTATGGGTCCACCAGACAAAGAAATTCAACTTACAGATGAACAAGGTGGTAATTATAATTTACTTACACTGTAAAATGCAGGACAGTCACACTTTTTCTGTCATAAATGTGTTTTTGCTTTCATGATTGGAGCAAGCTAATCAAAGAAGTTTTACATACATTATTAGCAATTGCCCTGGACACACGGCGTTAGTATTCATCAGAAGAAGAGGTCTCCAAGAACACAATGGAATTCAGCCACACCTGAAATGAAGTATGACAGTCCAAGTGATGGAGCTGGCAGGGAAAGATTTCTATAATCCACTTTGGGGTTATGAAGACCAAGAAGGTCTATGAACAGGAATGCTTCATCCCTACTCTTCAAAGAACCAAGCCTTAGGTACCACCCCCAAGTGTTTGTTCAATCACAACATCTGAAGCAAGGCAGAAGGAGAGGTCAGGATCTGGCCTACAATTTGGTAGTTATCCTCATAGCTCAAAGATGCCCCTTAGCTTAAGAGCGTTTGTAATGCAAGATGAAATTAAAAGCTCCATTCACTCAGTCAGGAGATTCTGTACATTTTCCAGGGAGATTTAAACTACTGAAGTTTTGTCTTTTCAAATTCTGTAATCTCTGTATAAAATGTAGGAATTATGTTTTTCAGTCTTGCAATGTAGTCATATGATTCTACTGTTTTTCCTGCCTAGAGTCTTATAAATTCATCCGTGTAATCAGCTCCCCAAACTCATCCTATTTATTACAATACTTACAAATCAGGAAAACACCTTTACAACGCTTTCTTTTGATAGGTACCAACCATGTCAGTAGTATCTGTTTGCTAGCAAACAAGGATGTAAAAATATGCAGTCTGTAGTGGAGTCTGGGTGTTTTCAGCAGAATTTTAAAGGAAAGTTTTCCCATCCCATGCCAGAATTGATGCCAGTCCTACACTAAAAGAAATAGGTCGGCAAGAGCTGCGTTGCCTGGGGTCCTTATTATCCTTCCGCTGCAGTGAAACAGAAGCTATCTTCAAAAGACGAAAAAGAAGACAGAAAATTCTGTTCAAATAGATCTAAATTTAAAAGCTAACATTAGAGGTTTTGGTACAGCATAGACAAGAAGCTGACTCACAGCTGACCTCTCTCAGTCCCACGCTTCCCCTTACTCCAGGGCTTTTGGCATCAGTGTCAGTACAGGCCATTACAGATAAACACAGGCATAGGCAGCAAAATTTGAAGAAGTTGTCAAGAAGTTCAAACAACTGGCCTGTTTCCCAGGGAACAGCAGCAGTCTGGTGCATACAAATACTATTTTACATTACTGTATACTGGGCTTTTCCATCTATCTGTAAGTTTTGGCTTATGATTTTTTCTTTCTTTCTTCATGAATAGTACTGGTGTAAATTCAGGGGCGCAGAGTCAAGACCTAGACATGCGCTGCCCATTCTAACTCCACACTGCTGCACAAATTGTAGAGGTATAAAGTTAAGGTTGAGAAAGTAAATGTAAAACCAAATTTGCCTGAGTATCAAAGTCCAGAATAATTGATTGTAGTTTGTACTTTAGCATACTTTTGCCTACTTTGGGCATTAAAGTAATGAATTCTTGTCACTGGATATTGTGTTGAACCAGGCGACAGACCACTTCTCTCATTTGCTTCCCTGGCAGGGCCAGCCCCGGACTGAGTTTATGAAGTCAGACATCTGAATGCTCGGCTATTAAATTTACAGGCTCTTACTCCTAATTACACCCCAGAAAAGCATGACAGACTGACCTATAAAACAAACAAACAAACAAACAAACAAACAAACAAATAAACAAAGTTATAAGCATTCTCATTAAGGCTAGGGAGAAAAATACTCAAAACCTGAAAAGGCAGAGACTTTCCTTTAGAGATAGGCTTTCACTGCCTATGCAGGAAAACCCCATAGTATGGTTCTGCAGTTTCATATTTCACCTAAATATATGAACTCATAGAACAGTATGCGTTGCAAAGAAACTTATAGATCACCTAGTTGCACTCCCCTGCCATGGGCAGGGACACCTTCCACTAGACCAGGTTGCTCAAAGACCCATCCAGCCTGGCCTTGAACACTTCCAGCGAGGAGCATCCACAGCTTTTCTGGGCAACCTGTTCCAGTGCCCCACTGCCCCCATAATGAAGATTTTCTTCCTTATATCTAATCTAAATCTACCCTCTTTCCATTTAAAGCCATTACGTCTTGTCCTATGCACTCCATGCCCTTGTAAAAAGTCCTTCTCCGGCTTTCTTATAGACCCCTTCAGCTACCGGCAGGCTGCTATAAGGTCTTCCCAGAGCCTTCTCTTCCCCAAGCTGAACAACTCCAACTCTCTCAGCCTGTCCTCATAGCTGAGGTGTTCCATCCCTCTGATGATCTTTGTAGCCCTCCTCTAGACCCTTCTCTGGAGTAAGTGTAGAAAAGGAGCATGCTTATTTCTCAGCTTTTATGTGAGATATAAACTCTCAGCTGGACTGCAAAGCTCACAGTACAGAGCTACAAACAAAAAGGACTGAATATGCACTGGAGTGGTCCAGATATTCTCCACTCAGATTCAGGCTCTGGTGTTCTGCATGTATTTTCCCACGTTTCTCTCAACCATTGCAGAGTCCATCTGAAAGCAGAGTGCTGAGGCAATAAGCAATACTCCTCAGAACCCATTTCTAAACAGGGTATGGAAATAGTGATTTCTTGGAAAGACGGCGTTCCTGTCACTTGTGTCACATCTAGTAGAACAATGTTTTCATTGATTTATAGCAACAAAGCCATTGCTTTTTCAGAGCATGACATTTACTATTATCTCTTGCAAAGCATGACAATCTCAGGGCAACAGAAAAAAGACTTGGATATTGATTAAAACAAACTTGATTCATTAAAAATACTGCTGACATTTCCACTGATCTGTGGTATTCTTTTCCTTCACATTAAACAGTGTAGTCATTTAAAGCTCTTAAGGTCACTGTTCTATAAACGTGATGTGTTGAAGGTACATGCCATTTATCCATTCCTTGGCCTAAAGAAAAAAAAAAAGGAAAAAAAGGAAAAAAAAAACCCAACATGGAAAAGGAAGCAAATAGGGGTTGGGTGCCGCAACTTGCACTTCTTCCCCTGCTCCAGAGCTGAGCTTCCCTCTGAGGAGAAGGAGAAAAAGATTTACTGGTTAGACACATATACTTCACAAGCAGACTCCCTCATTAAGTAAAATAATCTCAAGACTTCAAACTGTTAGGACTATTTGTTTATTTGTCCCTGAAGTCATCTTTAAATTTCCATTGCAGGAGAAGGTCCAGGAAAGCAGAGCAAGCACTAGCACACTACGGAAGAAAAGTTTAAGGCAGAGCTCCTGAGAGTCCAGTTCCCAGCACCCATCAGCAGCCTCATTCACCAGCAGTTCAGCTTTCCAGCAGCACGTGACCGCACCCTGTTCCCTGCTGAAAGTAAGATTTAAGATTTTTATGATTTAACAGTACATTTCCTACAATTTCAGTACGCAGCATGGAACTGTTTAATTCACCATTTGTTTTACAATTAAAGGGGGAGAACATACTTCTAGAGAATTTCTCATATCCAGTAGGGTTACTGCCTCAGGAAATATTAGTAACAACACAAATGTGGCACCCTTTGCCATGAGTATTACTCACACTCTAAAATGCCAAGGCTGTATCAATTGTTTGACTTCACTTCTAATGGAGTGATGGTATTCTCTCCCCAGAGGAAGACAAATACCTCCATTACGCAGAGGTCCTGGGGAGTGAGAGAAGCCAATTTCTCACTAGGGAAGCTGCCTCATAGCTCACAAACCTTCTTTCACAAAGGGCTGAAAGGCAGGTATATGCTTGTAACTATCTAAAGGAAACAGAATCTCTGGAAATTTTTGGCTCTGGAAAAATCAGTAGTTAAGGATTCAGTTGTCTGTGGAAGAATTTTATCATTTTATCAGCCCAAAACTTTTTCTCAACATTTTTTTTTAATCCAAGTTTTTCTTTCATATGGACTTTAATGTTTTTATCACTGAGACAGCAGCGGCTTAGTCTCAACACATATACCTGCAGTTGTGTTGGAATATTTCCCTGAGCCTTAATCTGACTTCTTGGGGACAGCTGGATATTCTAAAGCCTTGCAAAAGAACCCATCTGCTTTTGAGGGTCAGGGAAAAGTTACTGAAGTTCTCTTTTTTTCAATAGTCTGTTTATTAATTAATGTAAATCTCCTTGAATACGGAGACAAAATGCTCTCAAAGAGGCCCTAAAGAGGTGAGACTGAATTAAGTCCTGTCTTGACCATTCTCCAAACAAGGGGCCAGCTTCTAATTATGTCTTAAGCCTTTTCTAAATAATAAATCCTGAAAGTCCAGGAGCATTATTTTTATGTTGTGGTGGGCTCATAAAAGGCTAGAATCAGGAAGTAAAGACAAAATCTAACCAAGACGGAATTTGCTCTCATGACACCAAATGATGTTTGCCTTTTGAAAAATCTATGTGATCTTCATTTGCTTGTTGATCAAACTCTCATGTGCCTAAGTGTGTATTTTGGAAGCAAAACCAGTACAGCTCAGCAGGCAGTAGACTTTAACGTGCAACCCAGAATATTTCTGAGTGTATGCATGGACTAGCTCACAAATGGCACTGTGTAAACTCCTGTGAGCAATTTCAGAATTTATAGCATCTAAACAGTAGGGGAACTGCTGCACAAGAAGTTTAGCAGACAAATTGGTCTACTTTCTCATACACAAAGCACACTTTGAAACACACTTTGAAGTACATTGACACTGAAGAATGTAGCACAGAAATTTTGAGGGAATGATTTTTTATTATTATCATTATTTATAGCATCCACTAACTATTCTAGTCCTGGTTCTTCCAATAATAAAGTCTGCCCTAACACCACTTATCAGTGATTTTTGTTATAATCTCACTGTTGCAGCCAGATAATATGGCACGTTAATCACCACAGTTACTGTCCAAGCATGAATTCAAAGCATTTATGTCCACACAGATTTTATAATAACAATGTTTCACATTTGAATGATCTGGAAAATAAATAAATAGAAAATTATCTATCTTGGTGAATTACTTCTGAAGCATAGATTTGATCCTCCTAGCGTATTTTACGCTGCCTGCAAGAATACAAGAAATACAAAAGATTTTTCCAACTGCATTATAGTTGAAATTGGGAATGGAATTGGAATGACTTTGGAAATCTCAGAGTACTCAGAGTAATTTTGGGCCACAAAGATGATTCAAGGGCTGGAGCACCTCTGCTATGAGGAAAGGCTGAGAGAGTTGGGGCTGTTCAGCCTGGAGAAGAGCAGGCTGTGGGGAGACCTTATAGCAGCCGGCCGGTACCTGAAGGGGTCCTGTAGGAAAGATGGGGAAAATATATTCAACAAGGCTTGTTGTGATAGGACAAGGAGTAATGGCTTTAAACTAAGGGAGGGTAGATTTAGGCTGGATGTAAGGAAGAAATTTTTTACCATGAGGTTGGTGAAACACTAGAACAGATTGCCCAGAGAGGTAGTGGAGGTCCCATCCCTGGAAACCTTCAAGGTCAGGTTGGACGGGGCTCTGAGCAACCTGGTCTAGTTGAAGATGTCCCTGCTCACTGCAGGGGGGTTGGGATAGATGACCTCTAAAGGTCCCTTTCAACTCAAAGCATTATATGATTCTATAATCATTTATCGAGGGAAACTGCAACAATTTTCTTAGCGTCCTTCACCAAGCCTGTTCCCAACGAGACTTCCTTCCGCTTCCCGTTTTGCACTTGAATTAAGACCTATTGCTGTAAGGTACTAGAGCTAGATCAAATGTGAGGTGAAGATGTACCAGAATTCCCAGAAGCAAGACAGGAAATTTTTCCTTCCTTTAAGAAGAAAAAATTGTTCACTGTAAGGAAACTCAAGATACAGCCATCTGATTTTAGGGTTGTATGGGCTTTTCTTTTACACTTATCTCTTTCCTACAGTACGATATTGCAAAACGCATTCGTTATGCAAGAATTTGATGATAGTTCCAGAGATATTATTAGAGATTGAAGAAAAGAAGGGTCACTGAGTGGAAATGTAAATGAAATATTGGCCTACTGCTGGAGAAATAAGTCACATTTTTAAATGCTTATATATAAAGCTGTATGGTCATACTCAATTTCTAGAAGTGAAGCAGGACAATTAATTTCAGTCCACAAATATATATGGCCTTACATTCCCATAAATATCTAACAAGGAAACAAACCTCTTTCTGCAGAGCTCAGGAGAGGAATCAACTTGGTTTCTGAAGCTTTTTCAAGCTGGAAATGTGTGACTACTGAATTCTGCAGCATCAGATAAAATAAGTATTGATTTATAGACAATGGAAAAATAAACTCAGTAAAAATTTGGTCTTGCAGCAACTCCAGTTATGAAGATATCTGTCTGGTTGATTCAGTTATTTATGCACGAACAGCATCCTTCCTTCACTTTCTTGCTGCCATGCAACTCCAGCTGTGTCAAAACTACAAATTAAGGTGCTTGCTCTTCAGCCAACAAACCTGACTTTCCTCTGAAGCACTAACATCAGTAGATGTTATACCCTGGTAAATACAAATTCCATAAAGAACTGCCTGCTACCAAAGATACTGATGAGAGGCATAGGCTTTGTGTATAAACCCGTTAAAAGGCTGTAATGATGGAAAAGACACAAGGATTTTGCAGAACCATATTTTACAAATAAAAGAGCTAGTCTACTGCCAGTATGTTGTCCTCTGAAACACAGTTCAGCTTTGAATGTGTTGGTGTAAGAAGGTAATCTATCTGCAAACTGCACTGGGGTAACATCGTAAGGAAGAAGGCCAGTGTGGACTTTAGAAAATGTCACAGAGTACGGCACAAATTTGGACAGATCCTATTGGTCGTGACTGCTAGCTGAGATGCAAAATCGTGGAGATATAGTTAGTTCAGTTAATTCACTTATGTTTTTTTGTAACTACTTTGACTTGTGTTCTTGTATACTAGGTACCACATTTTCGTTGCAACCTTCAGATTCATCAAATAGATAATAGCAAATAGGGTGTGCAATGCTGTATTCTTGTACTTGCTCATTATCTTATTTCTTTCAGAACACTTTTGGACTAGGTAGTAACCTCTTAAGCCCAGGAATCAATAATTTTTGCTGCCAGAAACATGCAAAGTAGAAGTCTGTGAGGTTAATAGTGAGGAAAATGGGCAGCAGAAAGGATGACTGTGTGAAATATGTTCATCTTTGAAATAAATAGTGGAAATAGCAGGTTTCATCAATGAAAATAAGCAGAGATTATGAACAAATCTTCATGAATGTTAAACTGAGGTTAATTACGTAGAGTCTAATTCTGACCTGTCCCCCAGTAAGCTTTAAGAAATTAAACAATCTGGCAAATGTGGTGTCCTACCCATCTCTTCATTATTATACTGTTTTTAAAGGTATGCTATCTGCATTCACTAAAGTCATGGAGCATTGTATATCTCATGGCAGAAGAAGTAACTACATTTTACTGACATACCATCATGGAAAGTGCCTTTGAGGTTATGATGGTTTTAGACTGGCTGCTGTCAATCCGTTGCCCTGTCAGAAGGGCAAAGATTGACTTGTGCACCATAATGGTGTGAGGGCCTTGCTCTGCAGGTCGTTATCCAAGCAATTGACCTTGACTTCCCTGGTGCTGTGAAAGAGACTGATATTTTAAGTCCAATTTGTCCAGGCCAAACAATCCTATTCAGCCAAAAGCTTTAATTAATACAAAGTCTGTGATAAAGCATTCAAAAACCAGGAAAAAAGGCAAGCGGGTAATACAAACACAATTAGTATGCAGTGCTCTGAAATTTAAATTTTATTCAGCCTAGCCTTACTGGAAGAGCAAATAACAGAGGTACTATCATTGCTACTGATCAGCTTAACACACCCAGGAATTGTCCAGATAGAAATTAGAGTGTGTTTTTCATGCCTATTTAGACCTTTTCATGTCCTTTCTCTTCTTTTGTTTCCCTCAGTTGCTGTTTCTTATCTCTACAGTTTCAGGTCCTTTTCTTCAGGGATTCTCTTTTATGGTGTATGCCTCCGGTACAGTGGGGCCCTGACCTGGTTAAGGTTGTAAGAGCTAAGGCAGTGCAAATAAACAAAAAGAGACTGTTTTTCATTTGTAGCAAATAATATAACTATGCTATGCATGAGACACTTCCCCCATTTCAACATCTTCCAGTACAGCTTTTACTAATAAACAAAATTAATGCCACTAAGCAAAGGCAGAGACAAGAAAAAAATAAACTATTGGACTAGGGATTAAGAGAGAAAGTGAAGTTGAAAATGATAAAAAGGTTGCTCCCACTGCAATGAATGACTTACAGCTCCTTAACACCAGTATTAAATACAACAGGATCCATTTACAGTGAACTCTGAAGATTCAGTGAGACCTGAAAGACCTAATCCTCAGGTTGTGTGTGTTTGTGAAGCTCAGTGGTGGTCAATGAAATTATAGCAATTTACACACCAGAAGGATCTGTCTCTCTCATGACTGTATTATCTTCTAGGAGGCAGCATCAATTAAAAAATAATACAACTATCATCCATTTAATCTCTCCAAGGACTTATACAGAACACTTCTACAAATGTATTACAAGGAACATAATAAGACCTTTTCTCTCTCATTCACCTTTTTTTGTTGTTCTAGGGGGGCAATGCTGCATTCCGGTTTGTTCTGAAGATGGGATACTGGTAGGGGCGATGAATAGGTTATGTCAAAAATATCAATTAGAATACCATTAGTCACTCAGGATAATAGAAGAGAGTACTTTAAAAATTAGAGGAATGACCTTGAGGAAGGTGTTCCCAAGGTCTGTGCCATGAATGTGCAGAATCTGTGATCTGGGTGGAATGAGTGTTCCAGCAAGTACAATGGCTCCTAAATGAACTTGCAAGTGAAATTACAAACAGGTTTCACTACCTAAAACTCTTCCAAAGAAGCTGTCACAGTGAAATACCTGCCCCTGAGTAGTGGCTTGCTTAAAAGAGTCCCTGGTCTGAAAAAAAACATGCCTGCAGCAGTCCCTGTTGCCTCCCTGCTGAACAGACTTGGCTTATCCCTGGTTCAGAGTCGGCTTTGCCAGTTTCCCAGGCAGCCACTTCCATCTGCAGAAGCAAGAAGCTGGTATAGTTCCCTTTGACAGAAAAATGGGATACAAAAACCAAAATCTCCTGGCAAGGTTTATCACACTTCCCTGCCACTGAGCTTTCTTTGGCTTGCTGTTCAAAGTGAGATTCGTCTCCCCCCAACTTAGATGTTTCACTTCCAGGCACCTGAGTTACTCATCCCAAGCTCCCTTTTTAGTCAAGAAGAATAAACAGATGCCTCCAAAGAGCAATTCATTTGACCTACCTTAGATGTCTTTCTTTGGATGAGATGAATCACTGTCTGGAAGAACCTGTTTCTATAAAAGGAGCCAATGGTAGCTAACTTAACCTTAAATATCGGAATTTTAATGACCTCTTGTGGACTCCTGGCTGGACGAGAGGGGACATAGCTTGGTGCCGTTGAGCAACCCAGGTTCCAATCCAGAGGTGAGCCTTGGGAGCGGCTGACACGGAACCCTGTTGAGAAGGTATAGCGACGAGCTCGGGACACTGCAGCAGGGGGACCGTGATGTCGCCGTTTCCTGACGCACTGTCACTTCCTTCCTGCCACGCTGTTGTTTCCTGCCACAGCACTGCTTCCACATCGAGATGCAGCTCCGCACCAATCACGAGTTGCAGTAGTTTTGTCCATATATGGATTGGGGGTCTAACCAATCAGATGCTGTAATTTCTTTGCTATATAAACCTTGTTTTGCTGACTAATAAAGGTGAACGATCTATACTCATATTGGGGTGACATTCTTACAATGTTTCCGTAACCCACGCCACCAACCTATCATCGGAAGAAAGTTACTTTGGCTGGTTTTCTACATGAGGATGAAACAAATACCTTTAATTTTCAGAAAAAGATATTCAAAGATGAAGTTCAGATCCTTTGCTGTACTAAATCCCTAACTCTTTAGTCTACAAACCATGTTAAGAAGACACTGACCATGATCTACCACATGCTATTTTATAAAAAGGGCTCTCAGGTGACCTTGTGTAACCAGACAAGGGAAGATCACGCTGGCATGCATTATATGAGGAATCCAGATTTGACCTTGAGTCAAGAGGACAAAAATCTCAGGTATACTCTGACCAGCTGAATCCAGACTGTGGTCCCAGTGCTTTGCTGCAGTGAAGGAAATTCTGCCTAATGTGCTTTCAGGGACAGATCAGGAGCCTAGTAAGACCTGGCACCCTCAGCATCCTGTCAGGGTACTGAGCTACTGTACCAGACTTTGTCATGACTGCAAAAAGTTGCCTCACCCTGTGGTCTTCTAAACCATTCTGCTGGGCAAACTAAACACTGTTTGCATTTAAACAAGCCTGTTGGCAAACTGATAGAGATTTAGTTTGACATTTGGACCAGCTGATTAAAATAGTCTTACAAGACATAGCTGATTAAAATAGTCTTACAAGACATACTGGAATGCCCCTCTCCACTGTGTCATGGAGTTATTAGGAGGCTGTTGCAAAGGGCTGCATCTTGTTTTGTTCTTTGATTTCATGTCTCAACTTGGCAAACACACCGTATGGCCTGTCCTCCTCCACACTATATGCTTCCTATAAAACCACTCAGAGTGTCTGGGGAAAGAAGGTAGACTGTGCTCCTCCATCACAATTATAAGTAGCAGCAGACCAGTGAGAAGAAGAAATAACACTTTAGTTCCTTACTTGCTTGCATAGTCCCCTACTCTAGAAGAAAACTACTTCACTGCTTCTTCCCTTCCCTGCATTAATAGAGAAATCCCATCTTAATAAGTATAGCAAAGACAAATTGATGAACCCTTCTCTTCCAGAAGAAAATACATCTCTAACACAACTGCTTGTGTTAGGTACTAAAAAACAGACATCTCACTAGCAGAACTGATTTTTAAGTCCCAGTAGTATGCACAGCAGTAAAGACAGAATGCTAGAAGTTTCCTATTATTTTGTCTGCAGCCCTTACAAAATGGACAAACTCCCTGCCTTAATAAGCACCAGACAATCTCCAGAAGCTGTGTAGCCGTATCATTTGGCTGGAACACAGCAATTATCTAGCAAAGTGGCTGCCAACATCGGAGAAAAGAAAACCCTCTTGAAAACCTGTTATTTGCTGTGGGAGTCGGGAGCTTCTACCTTAATATTCATCTTCTTTCTTTAAAGACTTCCAGCTACTTTTTTTTCCTCTATGTGTATTAGGACTTTCTTTACTACCATCTGCATATATATTTATATCTACTGGAGATGGATGGTAGCTGCAGCCTTACAGTGATGACAACTGCAGTTACAGTCTTAGCCATGGAGTGCAAGATCTCATTTAGCCCGTAATGCACCCCAGAGCATGGGAGAGAAACGCTATGCCTCCAGGTCTGTAATGACTGCCGAGCTCCAATATCTACAGATTGCACGAGCCACGTGGGATTCAGCTACGAGCAATAGTTTTACACGGGGCTGGGGAGAGCAGGGGTGGCACAAGGAGTGGCCTCAGCACGGAAGAGCCGGAGTCCTGCTCCGGCTGGCACGCACCAGCCTGGCCTCCTGGCACGGGCGTTCCGAGGACATCCTGACTTCAGCATCCAAGTACTAATCAAAACCAGCAAAACAGGCTCTGATTCTCCAAATCCCCACTACTTGTTTTCCTCTATTCTAGAATTTGGATCACCTTTTGGCCAGCTATACTTTCTGTAGGCTCAGACAGAATTGGGGGATATTTGAGTTTAGAAAGTAATAAATAAATTTGATTGAACCATGTATTCCACAAGCTCCTTACACAGAGTTCAACAGTAGTCTCTCTTATTCCATCTCTTTTTGCTGAAAAGAAATTAATTTTATAAAAATAAAAGTTTTCACATCACCTGAGAAACACTAGACTATTTCACCTGTTTTTCTAAAATACTTTCTGTTCAAATCATAGAAGAATGCTCCCTTTCAGCTGAGCATCAGAAGACTGTAATATCAGGCAACCTGATAGTTAAAAACTGTCAGAAGTATTGCAGTCTGCCTGCAGAAAACAGAGCTTTAATAATAACCTTTAATATGGAGCTGCATTTTGCATAGACTACAGTTCCCGACATTCAGCTTCACATCTTGCAAGCTGTCTTCTGCCCTGAAGCACTGTGAAGCCCTGCAAAGTGGGACTTGTAGTCTATAAATGGCACAAAATGAGAGTAATTGTTGTTGGATCAATCTTTTAAGATGAATACTAACACCATTTGTACCAGAGGCAGCCAACCTTCTTCCACCCCAAATTTTACAGTAGACAATATTCTCTCAGCTAGAAAATTGTCTAAATCTTTTCCTGCTCAATGCAGCTGCTCAGCAATTTCTAATATTTATTTTTCTAATTGGACACAAGCCTAGTGGAAAAGACTAAGTCTTTGTTGCAATACGTTGTTTGCTGATAAGCCTGTTCTTTAATGCAGCAAAATGCTCTCTGTGTGGAAAAAATCGTCAACAGAGGGCAAGCAGTTTGATTTGAAACTCATATTTAAAAATGTCCTCAATCCCAGTGACTTGTTCTTATTGGAATTGGAATCCACATTCAGTAACTCAGGCTAAAATTCATTTCTGTGTTGTCTATGACTTCTTTCCCTCAGATAAGAGCCTAAGCCATAAGCTTCAAACAGGAACATTTGAACAGACTCTTTCATAAACCTTGATTTCAGTCAAACTAGCTGGCATTAGTCACGGCATGAAAAACAGCCAGGGTGCTGAGCTGTCTGGCTTTATAAAAAGTCAGGAAAATATGAAGTTTAACACCAGCCCACCTGGCAAACAGCAAGAATCTTTTTTTTTATTAAATGAAAATGAACATTTGTGACTAGTAGCAGGTCCCTATCTAAGACTAGATCAGTCTATAAAGGTGCTGTATGAGACAGATAGACATTGCTTGAATTTGCTACTTTTATAATAAGGCAAATACAGCTCTGAACTACATGATTTCTAGAGGCTGTTTTCCAGCTGGGTCTGTATTCACACAAGCAGTTCTTCGTCTCCACCCACCTTCATCTGTGCACAAGCCAAGGTGGCCCCAGCAGCAGTGTCCCCTCCGGTCATGGGGAGGGTCTTCAGTATACCCTTTTTTTCCCCTTCCTGAACAGCTGCTGAATAAACTGATTTAATTACCAGAAAAGCAAAAAATAGGGGTCGTAAAATGTAATGAGCCACTGCCCATGCACAGCCAGACCTAGTTCCTGCTACAGTTTTCTCTTTGGAGTTGTCGCAGATATTATTCCCCAGCTATTTCAAGTTGGAGTCTGGATTATTTAAAGGTGATCCTTATGACTGTATCTAAAAGCAAGTAAATCCCCTCCCTGCTCAAGGAGTATTGCTGAGCCTTTGCTAGCTCGATATGCCTCTCCAAACTGTGGCACGATGCCAGGTAGCCTTACCTCATCATTTCAAGGAGCTTCCTAATGGAGCTCCATATCTGGCTGCTGTAGAAAATCCCTTTCCTGCTTTCCATCCTGAAAGCCGTTCTCCTTTCTCAGCTTAGAGAAGGACCAAAGCCTCCCTAAGAGGGGATACTTTTCTGAAGACGCCTTTCTAAGGCACTGGTCTCAGTCATTGCAAGGAGTGGTCCCCTCTTAAGGGAGGCAGCCCCTGATAATACAGCAAAGCAGACATCACCCCGGGTCACCAAGTCCTACTGATCCTCACTGGGACCCACCTGTACAGGGACCCGGGAGTCTGGGAAAGGTCCCCCATGACAGCAGCTCTCCCTGTCCTTCATTTTCCCCTTTGAGCTCTGCCTCGTCCTTGTTTCCCAGGTCAGGAGAGGACCAGTCTGCCATCCTCAAGGTAGCTGTGAGCCAGGGCCTGATGACAAGCTCCAAAGCTTTATCTGTGGCTAAAGCCAGGTCTGTAGAGGGCCAGAGCTACCCAGCAACTGATGGTGTCACCAAATTGAGCTTGGCTGTGAGGCGCTCCCTGTGGCTTCCCAATATTTGTGGCTGCTCTGTGGACATAGTTTGGAGCTCTGCAGCTCATTCTACAGGCAAAGGCTCCCAGAAGCACTGACCAGCAGCTTTGCTCCGCTAAACACTTCAACATTAGCCTAGGAGTCCATAAATCAAGACTGAGTGGCATCTGAGACGATCGCTGGCTTTTTGATAAATCCTTGACAAAATGTGCTGCTTTCACAAAATGCTCAGAAAAGATCATATCCTTCAACAAATAAAAATCTTCATAATTTCCTGGTTGTATCTCATTTAATTGGAAAAAGCATGGCAGTAATTTCATGGAGATCTCACAGTACCTATTCCTCTTTTGAGGCATTTTTCACCCATTTAAAAAGCAGAAACGTTTTCAGTTTTCGTAACAGGGATTGAACAGATGGGTGGGCAGACGGTGGGTATAAAATAGTGTTGCAGGGAACAGCCAGGGAAGCAGCTTGCTCCCATCCATCCCTGCTTGTTTGTTAGAGCAAAGATGCTATTTGAGGTGTGGACTCTAACGGGGCAGTGTCTCAAAAGCATAAGGCCTAATCTCATCATGGTACCTTTACTCAATAGCACCCACTGACTTCAGTGGGAATGGGGCCACACTCAATGAACAGCATGATGAAAATGCTGTCTGATATAAAAAGGGCATTTTGTGCAACTTCTCTGCTTTCCTGGCATGCTGTAGGAGTCTGAACAGGAAAAAAAAATGTTTTTTATGTAATGCCTTTATATGCAGAGCAGTACACATAGTTTCAGGGTGCTGAAAGCTACAGGACAGAAAGAGAGGGGCAGGCCCTCTTAGGGAGGCAATGAATTGATACCAAACCCAAGAGTTTACATCTTAGCTGACCTTTTCTAGCACCGATGCAGACTTGCCATCTGCCAGCAGACTTCTCATTCAATTTCAAGCCCCTGGCAAGCGGCATGGCTCAGACACCAGCTTCGTTCTTCCTTTCTCTTCCAGCTTCTCTGCTGGCAGGCATGTTCTCGGTGGGACTAGGTTCTCCCCTGGCATTTGTCTGCTCCCACCTGCGTCTTTCATGAAAATCTGCGCTTTATCAGCTGCTTTGCCCTTCCCTATTTCCTCACCGGTGTCCCTGGTTCTTTCTGACTTCCATTCTTCTGGTTCTTCTCTGTCTTCTCTTTCAACATTGCCTCCCATATTGCCTCCACACTGCTGAGGAGCCTCTCTCTCTCTCGTTCTAAAAAAAAAAAAATCACCTTTTCCTTATCTCTGTCCTCACTGCAATGACTGTTTTTCTAATCTCTTACTTCTGAATTAAACTTATGCAGATGTGTAGGGCTAAAATATTACTCTAAAGAACTACTAATATACATATATCATGAAGGACAGGGCTAAGAAATTATCCTAAAGAGCTTCTGTTTTCAAGATCACAAGGCCTTCAAGTACAATTTACATGGAATACATATGAATAATTGAAGCACAGGCTGCTTTTGAGTACTAAAATAAGACTATGGCTTTAAAAGCAACACCTCTGTACTTCAAAGGGAGACCTGGCAGGAATCAGGTTTTGTGAAGATGAACCAAAACGCAACAACCTCCCCTCCCCCAGTTAACATATATTGAAAGCCAAGATTTTTACAGTGTTTCCTGATTAATTCTGGAGGGAGCATGTGTATTTTCTCCAGCTCATCTCAGTCCAGATGCTATTCTGCATTTTTAGACTTTACTCCACAAAGACGGTTTGTAATTTTACAACCAGGTTCCTTATCTCTGAAAAGCTGCATGTTATAAAGGTTATTAAAGTTTTATGAGTGGAGTATCCTCAGAGCTAGTAAGCTTGGTCAGTCCGGTTCCACATCAGTGCTATCATGCTTTACAATACAAAGATACAATGCAATGTATCTGCATACAGATGCAATAAAAAGAGGTGCAACAGGGAGTTTAAATCATGGCTGCTATTTACTTACCTCACCTTATTCTTCTTGCAGTTCTGTTGATTTGAGTGCTTAACTATGTCACATCCTTTCATAAATATCCCTACAATGTTTTTTCTTGTCTTCAAAGATTTATTCTTAACCCATCAAATATGTATTTGTTAAGAAGTCTTTTCTGCTTCAACTGACTATTAATTCCAACTTGTAATAGAATAATAAACTTATGTAAACTGGAAATCATGTAAAAACATTTATGACAGCATGAAATTAGCTGATGACTTCTACCCAGCTGTCTATATCATTAAAATATTTTCCATAGTTACCATTACTTGTTATTGCTGTAGACAGAGAGACTGAAAAAAATATCAGTTATAATACATCCTTGCTATTCAACTCATTTGGAAACCCCTTCAAAATATTTTGGGGTATAATGACGTCTCAAGGTTATGGAATTTCACACAGAGCTTAGAAATTTCCTTACATTACAATTCAATGATATTCTCTAACCCAGTAATTGTTCCTCTAAAAGTGGCTACTGGCTAATTTTAGATATTGCATTTGATGAATTATAAAAACAGAACAACCAAGTGAAGAGATTCTTCAGAACACCAGGTAGGTCCTTGGTTTATATGCAAAAGCATGCAGATGTATTATATCTTTTCAGCTATTTCCTTTAACAATGTGGTTAGCAGCTAGATTCACTAGGGAGTTCAGAAATCAAAAACCACAGTAGTTATTTCTGATAATGGATGGGCTGTGGTGTTTTTTCCTACCATAAACCAGAACAAACTTCCTGTATATAAAATGCAAAATGATGGCTGCTCCAGAAGAGTAATAAATTAGAACAAGAAGTAGAGACGAGATATGGTTTAAGAGAAGACAAAGATTCCAAGGAGAAAGAGCCACCAAGGAATGGCAGAGAGAGGTTTGTGACTTATAGCCAATGGAAATGAGAAAACCAGGACCAGGACAGGGAGGTAGAGAAGAACAGTTGTGTTCTGGTCAACAAAGAAGAAAATAAAAAGATTTCACAGACCCACAGAATCACAGAATGATAGGGGTTGGAAGGGACTAGATGATCTGGGGATCAACAAGTCCAACCCTCCACTGCCAAAGCAGGGTCACCTAGAGCAGGATGCACAGGACCTCGTCCAGGTGGGTTTTGAATATCTCCAGAGAAGGAGACTCCACAGCGTCTCTGGGCAACCTGGTCCAGTTCTCCATCACTCTCAGGTTGAAGAAATTCTTCTTCGTGTTCAGATGGAACTTTCTGTGCTTCAATTTGTGCCCGTTGCCCCTTGTCCTGTCACTGGGCACCACTGAAAAGAGTCTGGCCCCATCTTCTTGACACCCGCCCTTAAAATATTTAAAAGCATTTATAAGGTCCCCTCTCAGCCTTTTCTTCAGGCTAAACAAGCCCAGCTCCCTCAGCCTTTCCTCGTAGGAACGATGCTCCAGTCCCGCAATCATCTTCATAGCCCTCTGCTAGACTCTGTCCAGTAGTTCTTCATCTTTCTTGAGCTGGGGAGCCCAGTACTCCAGATGGGGCCCGACTAGGGCAGAGTAGAGGGGAAGGAGAACCTCCCTCAACCTTCTGGCCACACTCTTCTTAATGCACCCCAGGATACCAGTGGCCTTCTTGGCAACAAGGGCACACTGCTGGCTCATTTTGTGTATGAGATCATTAGGTTGATTGGCAGGATAACTGCAGCTGACGTTGTAGAGTGCCAGTTGGCCAAGCAGGAAGGAAAGCTACAGTAAAGAAATGGGAAAGTAAGACACTTTGCACAGTTCTGACTTATAGGAAAACTAAGCACACCTATAAAAAAGAGCTCCAACTATCCAACTAAATCAGACAGTTGTGTTCAAAACAGCCTATTTTGAACTTAGCTGTGAATGATAGTTTAGTGTTTTAGGGGGGGTTGTTTGTTTGTTTGTTTGTTTTTTAAGTTCCAGGTCAAGTTCAACAGACTTTCCAAAAACCAATCAGGATTTAAGAAAGAATAGTCAATTTGACAGTGTTTGGTTAAAACAAAGATTTCAAATAATTGTTTGGATTCATTTTTCATTCAAGGATGTAATATCTGAAACAAATTTGCAGATCTGAAAGTAGTGTGGTGTGATGCCTTCTCCCCTAAATGGAATTGAGAGAACATCCTGTAAAGGACAAGGAGACAGCAGATGGTGTGCTATCTCCTTGAGGCAGAGACACAAGGTGCCACTCTCTAAGTACAGCTACTGGCAGGTCTGCAGTGAGGTATTGCAGTATCAGAACCAGCTTTCAGAAATGATACTAAAAAAGAAGAAAAAGAAGGAAAAAACGGTCAGGCTTGCTTGCATCTTGGCAGCAGGAAAGCAAGCAGCAAAGAAGTCAAAGCAAGCTAACTGTCTCCTGTTGGCGTGGGTTACGGATCCGTTGTAACGATGTGACCCCAATATGAGTATGATCGTACACCTTTATTAGTCAGCAAAACAAGGTTTATATAGCAAAACTATTACAGCATCTGAATGGTTAAGCCCCCAATCCATATATAGGCAAAACTACTGCAACTCGTTGTGATTGGTGCAGAGCTGCATCTCGAAGTG
>Ga0065711_1031253_pt1 | contig 30157 bp, 17 predicted proteins | sample Hoacrofraction12_FD_59098 | JGI IMG/M metagenome (GOLD analysis project Ga0065711, IMG submission 59098) | Hoatzin crop microbial communities from Cojedes, Venezuela - Epithelial fraction 12 v2 (version 2) | ecosystem: Host-associated > Birds > Digestive system > Esophagus > Crop | place...
GAAAAGAGAAAAGAGAAAAGAGAAAAGAGAAAAGAGAAAAGAGAAAAGAGAAAAGAGAAAAGAGAAAAGAGAAAAGAGAAAAGAGAAAAGAGAAAAGAGAAAAGAGAAAAGAGAAAAGAGAAAAGAGAAGGTTCTGATACCCAGGACTCAAAGCATTAAATAACAGCAGAGAAGAGGTACTAAGGGAAGATGCCTTTTTGTATGTTATGTTACGCATCAAGATGTGCTTTACCAAACAGAAATAGGACTTCACATTCGGTTCCCTGGCTGCTCAAAGAAAGTCTGAGTGATTGAGTCTGTTCATGATCCAGGAGCCTTCCTAGAGTGCAGCCTTCTCCAGGGGACCACAGCTTCCCTTCAGGTGGGATAGCCAGCATCAGGCAGAGATGTTTTGCCTCCAGCTGCACCCCTCTATGGCAGGATGACGACCTGTTGTTAGGAGGTTGTTAGCAAGTCACTGTTGGGCAGTGGGAGCATCTATCAGCTTATATCAGTTTTGATATCAATAATCACATGAATTGCATGTGCCCAGTGTGCCCCCACAAGTGACCTATGTCATTCTTTCACAGTTCAAGGCGATGACAGAGCTACTTTTTTTGCTCTTCATTACAAGACAGCTTTCCTTTAAAATCCAGCCCACCACACTTCTGTGGGAGTTCTTCCACTGTGTATTACAGAGGTTTGGTTTAGTCCTTTTTCCTGGAAGGGTGAACAGACCTCTTCCTAACCTACCTGATCTTCTTTCCCAACTAGAGACAAAAACTGATGTTCTCTGAACAGCCGATCTCAGTACCTATGTTCTTATGAGACTATATCCCCTTCCCCTTTCACTCACTACTCCATAATCTTCACTTTCCTTTGGAAAGGGGTGATCCATTGCTACTAAATGGTAGAGCATCTCTCTGAGATGGGAGTGTGGACAGCCCTTCTACTCCTTGCTAACAGGCACACAAACCTTCCTCCCATCCCTCTGGACTAGTGTGGCCAGCAGAACCCTTTATCATGGAGTTTAGCTTCTTGATCCAGAAGAGCAAATGTTTTCAAGCATCTCCTTCACTGCTATCGAGCTGTGGGATAATTGTAAGGGGAATCTTTTGTTTCTTAGCCTCAGGGTAACTAGAGTGGCTGATGTACCTGAGCCAAAAACATGGTGAGGACCAAGCACTTGTATTTTAGATGGTGGTAAAACTGGGTGAGGTCTGCCCTGATGACAGGGGACCAAGAATCTTTGTCAGATTTATACAGTAGCAAAGCAAAATGGCCTTGTCCCTCATACTTTTAGCTCACACATATCAGCTCTCCATTATAAACAAACCCTCTGTAGGCAATGCAGGCCAGGCTTGGGAAGGACATCTTCCTCATTCCAGAAGCACAGCCAGCCCACAGCTATGCATCAACTCCTTCAGGACTTTTGCACCAGAGAGGCTGAGAGTAAGAAGGGATGTAGCTAGCAGGGAAGGCAAAAACACTTCCCTGGATCTTCATCCCCAGCGGGCAGAGCCCCCAGTAGGCTAATCCTGCATCTCCTCACTTGAGTCCCCTTTGAAATCACTCCCAAGGACTACAGTCTGATCCTTCACTACTACAGGGTCTGCCCAAGAGAGGAAGCAGTGTCTCTGCATGGATCTCCAAGGACTGTTGGTAGGGTCCTGGGTCAGGCCTGGAAGAAATCATTGTGTTCACTGAGGGATGAGTCAATGGTGTGTCCATGTAGAAATGCTCTCTTTGACACTTCTACAGAGATGTCTGTGGGGTTGGGAGGGGGCCATTGGTTTTGTTGAAGCCAGGAGGCACAGGAAAGGGAAGGCTGCAATGTAAGAAACAATCAGCCACAAGGGAGGGGTTGACTGAGAGGAATGACCATGTCGACTGTGTTACTGTCCCGTCATTCTCCCGAACCCAGAATGGAAACTTCCAAGTGCTCTTCATGAGCTTACGTTTATTAGAAAACTATTCCTGGGTGTTCAAGGTTGTTTTCTAATGAAAATATACATAATAAAAAAAGCAAATGAATGACTCCTGTTAATCTTTTCCTCTCCTCTGTTAACCTGTAACACTCACTGTGAAACTTACCTCCTTCCTTGTTTGTTTTCGGCCATTCCTGGTCAATAAAATCTCTTTCTTTCTGGTCATGTTCCACACAGGGCCTTATACAGTAAGCTTTCCTCTTCTGCCTACACATCAAGACTTCATGCAGGGGATTTGAACAAAATGACATGTCTTATTGTACTTAGCACAATGTCTTAGTACTTTGACTTATCATTTGTTTATGGCATTAAACAGCAAAAATCATTTACCAAACATCACTGTAAGGTCCATGTGTAGTGCCTTCCCTGTGTGCCAGAGAGAAGCTGGGGCAACTACGGTAAGTACAGGCAAGCACTGAAAAATGCTGCTATTTTCAGAGTACCCACTCTGGTCTGCTAAATCCTTCCCAGGGACAACACAGAACTGCCCTTGACAATGAACACCTCCCGTCTAAGCAGCAGTGGAGTCAGCCCTTACTCCAGGGCTTTGTCTTCTACAAATGGTTGTGTGAACTTCAAGACACAGGGAATGCTCAGAGCAAGCGTGCATAGAGAAAGTGAAGACGATGGAAGCAATCATCAATGCCATGGTAGGAAGGGGCTGGTAAGGAGCTAGGCTGGATCCGCAGCTCCTCTCCTAAATGAGGGGCACACGAAAGCAAGCTGTACCCCAGGGCATCTTTTGAGGCTGCCCCTTGTTTCTGTAGTGCCCACTGAATGCCTAGAGCATACCTTTTCAAGGTGATGTGCCTAGAAGCCCAGTGCAACCAGCTGCACAGCCTCCCATCTCAGGAGGAAAGCAAGGGCAGCGTTTCATGAGCCAAACACAGAGTTCACAAAAGGTGGTCACAAGAAGCTCTGAAAATTCGTCTTCTACCGAAGAGTCACAGAACTTTCCCATGCTTGCACATGTGAGGATCCTGCCCTGGAGAGACAGGTGGAGTCTGTTCCTCATCCTTCCCCCGGAAACCAGATAAGTCCTTTTCTCCTCTCTCTCTTTTTTTTTCTTTCCTTCTTTCCTTCTTTTCTTCTTTCCTTCTTGCCTTCCTGCCTTCCTCCCTTTCTCCCTTTCTCCCTTTCTCTCTTTCTCTCTTTCTTTTGTTTAATAGAGGTCTATTCCAATAAGTCTATTGAAATACACAGACAGAGAGGGAGAAACAACAAATGGAGAAAAAGAAATGGGCAGGACAAGGAGCTGCTTGGAAAGAAACAGCTGTGCTAATCAGAGATGGAGGACAAAAATCAAGGGCAGGGGATACGGCAGTGAGAGCAGGGGCTGGGTGCTGAAGATAGGGAGCAGGGACAGGACTGGCAGAGAGAAGGGAGACATGGTGTGAAGAGGCTAGTGCCAAATATTGATTACTGCAGTGATAAAACTGATGACTTGGAGAAAAGAGGGCAAGACAGGCCCCAGAGAATCCTCAGGAAAAGGAAGAAGGAGCCATGAGACACTGGCAGACCAGACTTCACCAAGTCCTCTCCAACCCACCTTTCTAGGAGACCAGGACCAAAACTGGGTCTTTCACAGACTGTAGCCTGACGAACAACCCTCTTGTTAGATTATATCCCCTGATTAACAAAAAGCTGCATCGCCCAGCCTAGGCACAACTGCACACATCAACTTACCTGTAACTCAATTATTCTTACCAAAACCTATTATTCCTAATTCGAGGTGGCCTCCCAGGGCTTGTTTTATTCTGTGCACTCAGTTACATTGCTAAAAACCATAACGTGCCTTGCACCTGCTCAGACCAAAAGTAATTTCCTCCACCAGCCAGCCAGGGCTCTGCTGAGCTGTCGCAGCTATAACACACCATGGTCCTTGCCAGCAAAAGTGGATTTCAGGAGAACGAGGATGCTGAAACGCTGGGTTGCTCTAGAGAGATAGAAGGTTGTCTGTAAAACAAGGAGGTCTGAGTGATGTTGCAGCCTGGATTCCCTCACACACAGACAGGAGTGTTGCCAAAACCCTGGGATCTGAGCTCAAGCTGCAAAATTCACAGCAGAATTGCAAAAATCACAGGCTTGAGAGTAAAAAGCATTTCAGGCAAAGCAGTGGCAGGAAGAAGCTTGAACCACTGGGAACCCGAACTATTTAGGTTTAGAAACAGATGAAAATTTCAAAACCTAACCGAGAATGAATGGAGGTGTATCTGCATGAGGAATATATTTACCTGAATCTTAAAGAGAAAACAATCCGGATTGAGAATTTCAAACAGTGAACGAGTGTCTCCCATCCAGAAGTTACTGGCCACTTCCAGAGGCGATACAACAGCCGTCTTCCCAATGTCCAGAGGATGCCAATCCCTGAAGAAGATGGCTAACACCTGTCTTCAATTACACTGATAACATTCCCAATGTAATATAGGTCTATCAGACAACTAATTTGTTAATTTTGAATGGGATCACCTAAGGGCTGATATAAACCTGACTGAAATCAGCAGGATTTTCCCTCAGGCTTGAGTGGACACACAGGATCAGGACTGTGCCCTTGGCACATTTCATACTCCCAGCTCCTCAGTACTCGCACCTTCTGGTTTTACAGGCCAGAAGCAAAAGCACAGGAGAGCAGCGAGTGGATCATCTCTGCAAGGCCAACTGAGTCAGTCTTACTGCAGGACTTGCAAAAGTCACTATTTTTACCATCCACCACCAAAACCCCCTCATTTCCCAGTGAATTAATAGCCATTAATCTCAAAGCATCACCTTTGCAGCAAAGTTTGTGTGAACCTGCATGCCTACGTCCAGTTGTGCTTACGGGTGTCAATATATGGCCGTGTGAGATGGCACTCAAACTGCTACGGGCGCACACAAAGTCGGTTTCAAGGCAAGCCCAGGGATGTGCACCAGCGACGCTGAGGTGACTCCTGATGTGCATGGTCTTACCGCCCGATAAACTGGTATCAGCCAAAGTGGAAATGTATTTACCTTTCATCTGCGGGGGAAAAGAGCCTGTTCACAGGCACTTATGGTAGAGTAGCTAAAACAGTGTGAGGTCATTACCAAGATCAGTTACTCCTACATCTGTCAACAATGCCCCAAAACAGCTAACAGTAGCCCCATGCATCTGGGCAAGACACAGTCGCAGAGTTGCACATCTTACAAAGACTAATTAAAGTCTTCCCCTCCCTCTAATTTTTAATTTAGCTGGAAACAATAAGCACCAATTACTTTATGTAAACAGTGCCCTGGTTATTTAAGGCACTAAATAACAACAGACATCCATAAACTCACTTATTTTATACACTTTTTAAATACCCACAACCTTCTCTAGTTTGTGAATGCTGTGAACTTTATTGTGTCACTGAAGCCTTAACAAACTTTGGAGCAGACTGAGGTCAGAGCGTGATGGATCCTTTTCAAGGCTATAAGCAGAGTAAAGGGAGGTTAAACCATTCTACTAGATTCCCACTTCCACATACAACCCATATGTTTGTCCTTTCCATTCAGGTAAGGCTTTGTGGTGGTAAAAGATTCCAGATCTGAAGTTGTTTCTGTTCACAGCACATGGAGCCACCCTGGAAGCTACATCTGTCCTCAGTCTCCAGTAACCACCTCTACGGACTGAGCAACACTTAAGACCATACATTTAAACCTGCCTTTGTACGTATTTAATGTAGGCATTGACAGCTACAGCTCACCCAACTTCATACATCTAAAGGCCACTTGTCAAATTCTAAGCTGCCTTAGTAATCATCAGAGAAAAATAGGTACCTCCTAGGAATTATTCATCCCAATTGTATTCAGCACCAAACTGCCTACACAGTTGTCTAGTATGATTTGAGATGCTTGACTGGCCTCCAGTGTCTCAATTTTAAATTGACGCCCATCTCTAAAGTTAGGAAAAGAGCACCCACCCCTCTGTGCATGTGTTGGGTAGCCAGCAGTCAAATCAGTCATCTTTCCCCTGACTCAGGGGAAGTAAGTTGGGCTGCCCAGGCTGAATACAAGATGTGGTCCCCGAAACATTGGTTCCTTCACTTATCTTACTGAAAAAGGGAGAAGGAACCTAAGGGATTTGTGAGGTTCTCCCACCATCCGCAGTCATTATGAGACTCCAACCACCAAACATTTTAGCCCTGCAGTTAGTTGTGCTTACGGTCTACAGCTCATTAGATCTGATGCTTGCAACCTGTCTCCTATTCTCTTCTTCTGAATTTGCAAAAAGGATTAAGTAATTCAGGGTGTTTGATTCAGGGGATTATTTAAAGTGGAATCCCAAAAGAATACTGTTCAACTTTATCTAAAAGTAAAAACAAAACACCTTCTAGGCAAATTTAGTGCCCTCAAAATGCTGCTACCTCCTGAAATTCAGGGCTGAATTTCTAAGGGGAAAACCAGCATTTTTTTAAACAGCAAACTCTGCAAGGCCATGAATGCAGTCTGGCAAAAAGCTGTTCTCTAAACAGCAAGGCATCTAGTCCTACGGCTGTCACCATTTGTGACTCGCGATACTGCAGAGAGCTCTCATCATTACAGTGCATCTTGTATCAGAAGCATCTTTCAGAGCTTTGGGGAATTGTTTGTTTTCTTGTTCAAAGACTGCAGTAGAGGGGAAAAAAATCCTGAGAAAATGGAAAAGGGAAGGTAGAGAGAGGCTGAGTACCAAGGCAGAATGGAGCAAATACAACCACCATAGTCAACAAGCTGGCCTGATGGAAAGCATAGCCTCATGTTAAAGGACAGCCCCTGGATTAGAAATCATCCCTGAAAATGTTTAACTAAGGAACTTGCCTGACAGTTGAAGCAAACAAGTAGTATACATGGGTGTGTTGAGGCTTTAAAATGCTATTTGCAAGGCTGAAGGAGATCAGGGGCTCAACAAGCCAAAGCTGCTGGTGCCCATTATATTTTCCAAAGTAACCGATCTATGAAAGGGAATAACTCAGGACCCCACACAGCAAGCAACAGATGCTTTACAGGGAGAGCTGCACACTCAGGAGACATTCCTTGGACTGCCGTTCTCGGCTACCCAGACAGCAGAGCTCCTCTCCCATCGCTTGACCTGCAGCCTGTCTCAGTCTCCCCTTCTGGAAAGCCAAGACTTGCTATTCTTCTACAGAGCTGGGGCAGCTGTCACTGGCTTCCCATCAGTGCTCCATCCCCACCAGCAAGTGGGCCACCGGGCCTGAGCTCACAAGCACTAACAGCTACTGTGGGATCACCCCTATAATTCATACAGACATCATCAAAGAGGACCAGCAATCCTGTTCCTTGTCCTGGGCTTAATTTGAACCCATAATGTTAGCCTAAAACTGCAGCCCAGCAGGCATTGGAAACATTCACAGTACATTTCTAAGCACACTGTTTCTGAACATGTGTAAAAAAATCCCTTCACTTTAATTCTTCGGAAAAAAATCCACTGCTGCCTTTGGCATCTGTTGCCACACTTACCTTCCACACTTCTTTCTGGGCTTGTGGTGGTGGTATTTGCTGCTGTTACTGAGATGCACGAGATTATGCAACTCTCTAGCATTTTGATTTAATCAGCTAGGGGGAAAGAACCTGTTCCAAATTCTATAAATAACTAGCAGCCAGGTCCCTCCTTCCCTCCCTCCCCGAATTCCCACAGAAGTCGGATCACAGACAGATCCCTGCAAGCACAAACTAGCAGCCTGACTGGATCAATAACAGCCATGGAGCCAGAGATCTGAAATGAATTCTGGGTAATTAATCTGCCAGGGAAAGACAGCCTTAATTAAGAAAAGCCAAGCTGTTCTTTTCCCAAACCTTTTGATTAGTAAAGTATTGGTTTGGCTGAGGATTTTTGGTCTAAATTTTAATAGGTTTTATGTTCCTACCACATGTTTTGAAAGCAACCATGCAGGCAGCGGTAGAGTCTACCAGCAGCAGTCAGAGATGTAAACTCCTCACTTTGCCTTCTTGACACCACATTAAAGGCAAATGATCTCATTATTTAGGATGGCCTGAGTGCTGGGGAGAAGCACTGGCTTCAGGTCACCCCAAAGTTCTGTAAGCAGCTGTTGGCGGTCATGAGTCCTCCCAGGCATCATGCCAACATTTAGGAGGAGTACTGGGTATATTTCAGAGACATGGGACTTAAGTTCTTTGGTCTTTTGCTTCGGGTTCTACTTCAAACTCCTCATTACAAGCATGATAAGTACCTATGGCAACACATATCCCGACATGCTCAGTGTGCTCAGGACCTTCCCCTGGTGCTGATGCCAACTGGTACAGAATCAGCCAAGTCCAAACTCTTATTCCACAGGGCAAAAAAGGCCAAAGGGTGGCCACATCCAGATTGTCTACTGCTCCTGACCTGTGTTAATTCCTGAATCACGCTGGGTACACTCATGGAGGCAGCCTGGGCCAAAAGCATGACAAAAGCTATGCTAACAACTTACCAGAACAACTCCAGTGCCTGGGAGTGTTTCCTGGGCATCCGCTCATGATGGAGGACATGTCTCAAACCACTTTGGTAGGGCATATTCAGAAAGACCCAAGAAACTCCCCCCCGAAGTTGCACTAAGCCCCAGCAAGGACTTGGTCAGCTGCGAGCAAAACCCTCCTGCAGTAATTCGCACATCCAGTTTTAAGGCCCTAAGAAGGTGTGTTCTTTTCATTTCCCCAAGATAAGAAGGCTGTTTTGGTCCGTGAAACATACGTGTGACAGCTGATGACATTTCTGTCTTGACACAGAGAAAAAGAGCCAGGAGACCAGACAGTTCAGGACAGGACGTTTCTGGAGGCACTTGGTGAGTCACAAATTCCAGAGACTTTCACAGGGAACTTTAATCTCATGAGCCTCGCTCATCTTTGCAGGTCAAACTCTACTCACCTGTCTGAAGCCAAGGAGGGCTTACATATTTATTGGCAAAAATTAGCATTTTCCCTAATGGTATCCTGGATACAGGGTAATTATGGTAAAGACTGATGAAAATCATTTAACTCCTGCTATGGGGACAGCATGATGGCAGCTAGATTAAAGATGTCCTTTATAAACCGTCACAGAGCAAGAGAACATGATAATGAATGAGTTAATTACACCAGCATTTGAGGCTGATACTACCCATCTGCTGTTTTGATTAATTAAAACTCTGATGGACAACAATGAGGCCCTTCTCAGGTCCAAAAGCGATTAATTGCCAAAGTCCTCAATAAATCTAACAGCATCGCTGACTGAACTGGCAGAAGAGACCACTTCGAAGAGCCCCAGAACAGAGGAGGCAGAGCAGATTATGGAGTCTGAAGCATCCCCAACATGATGTGTTACTCTTTTGACATAACACTGGGAGCTGGGGCTGAGCAATGTGAACTTCTTGTTTAATCTCCTTCTCTCTGCCTTTCTTTCTTTCCTCTGAAGATCAGAGCAAGAAGCAGTCTCCGTAAAGGACATGAACTGCTGAGGAGATTGTTAAGGAGACACGGGCCCTTTTTGTCCTTTATCCAGACTCTCCAAGCTGTAATGAAGGGGTTAAATTTTTGCTCTTCAATGTCTGTTCTCCTGTGGCCTGTGATCAGTTGTAACCAGTCCTGATGAAGCGGGATTTTAGAATGCAATGGGGAGCCGAACTCTTCCAATGCTTTCCCTGCTCATCATTCAAAGAATGACAAAACGCAACAGTGTTCGCCCAGAAAGTGGTGGCAAACCGAATCCCCCCATGGGCAGGTCAAGGAAAGGGTCCAAGAAAGCAGACACAGACCGTTGGTGTCAGGAGCAAGGGCAGGGCATGAGGAACAGAAGATGAAGCTGAACCAAAGGACTTCCTACCATGAGAAATCCTAGACTCCAGAACCACTTTCCAAGGTAGGCAAGAGGGGAAAGCCCTATGGCACAAGAATTTAAGAGCAAAAATGCTGTCAATGTACAGCACTGTGATGTACAGCAATGTAATGCACTGCAGGGAAAAACGGCCACAGCCAGCAGAGCAGGGAGGAACTAGTGCTAGTCATTTTTCACCCTCTGTCTACGCTGAACATTGGTCTTACAAAATAAGCCCAGCTGAGACACAATGGGATTTTGAATGAACACCCGAAGTACCACTTTCTTTTGCAGCAAACAGGTCTAGAGGACATCAGACCATCTTCAAAGCCCAAACATGTAGTTTGGAGACCTTGCACTACAAGGTGCTGTTTTTTCAGAGATGGAGAAAAAAAGCCTTTCCTTCCATTTTTATCTTGCTTACGCATTGTTAAGCAGCATTTCACCTCGAACAGTTACAATTGAGGCACTAAAGCTTCATCATACTGCAGATCCAAGACAATGATTAATAACAATTATCAGCAGTGATTAGTTAATACGACCATAATACAACAATCCCACTGCCTGCCAGTCATTTGCAGGCATCAGCGCGTTGAAGCACGACAGCTGTTCTCATTAAACACTGCCTCGCTCCTCGGGGCAGGAGGAGAATCCTCTTTGCAGCAGCAGGAGCTGAACGTGATGCTGCCTGCAACTTCCCATGCTGGAACGGGGCAGGAAACAGCGAGTGTAAACAGGCTGAAGTCAATACAGAGATCATTACTGTATAATCACGTTAGAGAGAGGGTAGTTATGTCCTGGGTGCATTGCTCTTGCATATTGCTGGGTCTTTAGTTCAGTAATTGAAAAGGAATCGTGTATGAAAGGGGAACACAGGGTAAGTAAGCAGAGGACAACAAAAAGGGTTTACTTACAGAGCTCCTGTTTCAAATTACATTCTTCAAATGTTGCAAGAATTCACTGTGGAAAGGAACTTTTACATTCAAATAACAGACCCCATGTCCAGTTACAGAAAAGGAGGAAATGGACCTGAAAGGGGGGTGGTAGGAAGGCACTTTGCAACCGATGAAGTGGCCACTTGCAAATACTAATAACTCTTTGCCTCCATCTAAACAAAGGAGAGCGAGGGACAGATGCCACATACAGACCTAGATTTCCCAGGAGAAGAATGGAAGAGAAATTAGGACAGACCAGATGTTCAAGAATTAAAATTTTTGAAGAGTAACCGAAACACACAAGGCTATGGTGAGCTTCAGCTGCCTCAAGGTATGTCCGTATCACGCAGCACAGAAGCATGCAGATGTGCCCTAGGCATCTCAAAAAAGCCAGCTAGGTCAGAGTCGTGCAAGTATCTCTTCAGAGCACCGCGCTCCCCTGAGCCCAAGGGGCGAGAGGAGGCTAATGTTCTGCCAACGCGTTTCAAGCCATCTTCAGGAAGCAGCTAATGCGGCGTGTCTCTGCAGATCAGTTGACGTGACAGATATGTACAGACATGTGCATTCACTGTGGAGTGAATCCATCGCTCAGCCTAAGAGCTGGGTCAGATTTCCTGACTCCACCTGCAACTCAACAAAAGACCACTCAAAAAAACAGAGGCACAAAGATGAGGTCGGGGGGGCTGGGTTTTTTCACATGTTTTTGCTTTCTATCCCTCCCAAGTATCACACCTTTAACTCATTTACTCTCCAAAAGTCCTTTCCCTGGTGCCCAGCCCCAAAAGACTGCACATTCAGGAATGGAACTGAGAAACCACTCTCCAAGGGCAGTGAATTTTTGTCCCAGTTTCAGGTTTAAGCCCATTTCATATATTGACTTTTAATGTTAAAGCCATAGCTCCCTCCAAAAAATCATGTTAGAAGAAAAAACTTTTTTGAACAACATTAAAAGCTTACAGAATACTGCAAGAACCACCATCGTTCCAAGCTCCCTGCACTATCTGGCCATTGCAAAGTAAGACATGGACATGGGTATCATTTTAGCTTTAAATTTCTGTCTTACCACTCTCAGTTCAAGGTAGGCTCCAATGTTATATTTATCCACTGTATATACCAGGTGCTGCAGAAGTACTTGGTGTAACCTGTAACCTGCCACACTGCAAAACAAGTGTCATATTGAATTAGCGATTCTCTACTACACTTTTGTCCTGTTCATCCACAAATAGATGTGTAGTAGAAGTGTAATCCAAAAAAACATTATCGCTTTCTAACTCCTATTTTATAAGCCAAGTAATACCTCCACTTACATAGCATTATTGTCATGGACAGTCAAGGGAAGCACTAATTAGACTGGCACATTAGACACTTGTTAATTACATTCTCAGTTCTCAGTGTCAGGAGATGTCTCATTTGTACCTTTAGAAGCTGTGAGAGGAGGAAGAGTGGAAAACAAAAACAACTTTTCTCTGATGCTGCGTAGTTCTTGAGTTGGCTAACCAGGTACTGCAGTGCAGCTGCCTTCTTTTTGTCACAGACTAATGTATGCAGCTGGATATGCAGCTGGACTGATTTTATCCACAAGAAATACAAAATAAGCATCTCTTTGCTGAAGTCACTGAAACTGTACAGGTATGTAAACCAGCAAAAATAAAATCAAAATGCAACACACCACTCCTAGCATTTTGATCTTGGTCTGAGATCTGCATTCACAGATGACGTTTCAAACCATTCATACATGGCTGGAGTTGAGCATTCAGTTTGGTCCAGGTCAGCTTAGAACTCAGTTTGAGAGACAAAAACAGCACCTAGGTTTGAGGGAATTAGAGCTAGTATTTTTGATTCAGGCTCAGCTTTGACTTGAACTGATTTTTGCCTCTCCCATGTATATGGTACGTCGTTCAATATCTTTCTCTCTAACAAAATTATTACACTCTTTCATCTCATGTACTTAACACTGCATTTTCACAGGTGGCCTCCAAGCCAAATACCCCTTCTGAAACACAGAAAGGGGGAGCATGGCTGTCCAAAGTGTAAAAGATGTGCTGAGTGTACCAAAGGACTCCAGAACTGATCAGTAATTTGCTTTCAAACAAGGGAGCACTGAAAGGAGGAAAAATCTAGGACTAGAGACAACGTCCCTCTTGCAAAAAAACTGAGCTAAGTGAAAGGTGTAAAAGCAACGGCAGACAAGCTCATTTGCCCCTGGGGGTAGAGGAAGAACTCACAACAAAACTGAAAGTAGAACCCAGCAGCCCTCATCACAAAAATCACCAATTAACCACCAGCACATAAAATACGGCTGCTAGCACATGAGATCTTCAATCCGCTTTTAGATGCTTTGATCTGCCAGGCAGAGAGCAACACCGACTCCGATGGCACATTCCCACGCTGCCTTCTCCGTCAGCCGAGCTGCGGCAGGCAGCAAACAGTGCACGAAAAACCTCGTGCGCTGAAGTACAGGGGTCTGGAGCCCTCTTGCAAGCTCCCACAGAATGAAGCGTAAATAGATGATTACGTTCCTTTGATAGTTTTGGAAATGGTTTTTTTAGGGATTTTAAAAAGCAATCGAGGGAGCGCAGGCCTGGTTGAAAGGGAGCATGTTTGCTGCCTTTGGAGCGAAGATCACAGGCTGCTGCACGAGACGGCAAGCCCCCGCACACCCGGCTACAGCAGTCACCGGGGAGCAGCCGCACAGGGGAACGCCCAGGGCAGAACGCAGTGCTGGCTTTCCGTACCCCTTGCTTTTCGACCGCTGCGTCTTTCCCGAGAGAAAAGGGCCCTGTGTGTCATGCTGGCTTCTGCTAACACAGCAATCTGCTTAAGGTGCTTTACAAAGTAGTGAACCTACCTTGAATAAAAGTGAGATGTTTTTTCTTTCTCCATTGGCAGCGTGGGGGAAGAGCTGCCCTTTCCCCAGGTTCAAGAGTTTGCATTAGGCTCAGCCAATCCACGCCAGTGAAGGGGACGAAAGTATTGCTCTATCTTACACAAGAGATCTGAGGCAAAAGAAACCACTTAACACCTCCCATCCTCCTTCTCCCATGCTCTGGAACGCAAGCAAAAGTTCCTGCAGAGTCATGGATTTCTAACCTCAGGAGCTACAACTGGATCGTTTGTTCTGACTTCTCCCACACCCGTTAGCTCCTTTGGCTAACCACGAGTTTCCCAGAAAGCTAGCCATAGCACTGATTTGGAGGCTTCAGGACATGCGAAAATCCATCCATTTCCTCAGTATTTTGATCTAAAGTGTCAGAGCAGAGAACCAGGTCTGCTGCCATTGCTGTTTTTAATTATGCGACCTGGAGCAAATCGCGTAACTACACATCACAACCCTCAAAACCCAGGCAAAAAGGTTACTACCAGTCCCCCAAAGTGCAGTGAGATTATCAGAAGAAACATGGTGCCAATTAAAAGCAGATTGTCTATAGTTCAAGTACTGTCTGCAAAGTGAATCAAAACTTAAAGGCGTTACTACAGACAAACACATGTGCTTAAAATCAGAATTTCTCTGGTTATACCAACTGCCTCGCACAGTTACAGCCTATATTTAACAAGGGAGGCAGGAAGCCATGCTTACTTTCAAAGTGCATTTCATGAGAATTTGCTATGCCATCCCCACTATAGGTGCTCAGATGACAACGAGGTGAGTTGGTAGAAAAGCTGGGCTTCTGTTAGACTCAATAACATTAGACTGGAGAGTTATCAAAGGCTGGATGTTGACCAGCGATGGCAGGACAATGTTAGTCTCAACGCAGGCGCATTTTGAACCGACAGAGACACATTCTGCTGTCAGGAGCAGCCAGGGTATTTTTGGAGTCATTCAGACTGTGCCTTGTAGCATGGCTTGTCACGCTCCTCTTCAGCCTGCCATGCTTTCTCTACCTTTTCTCCCACCCTGCAGTGCAGGGAAAGTGTGGATTTTTGCATCATTTGCACCCCTGAGGGTACAAGGTTTTCCAGTCGCCCCTTCCTGCAGCTTTCCACTGAGAAACCAGCACTGAAAAGCACTGGCTGGTAGACCAAAGCCCACCGCCAAACACCACAGCCCCAGAGAAAGTGTTCCAGCGATGGGCCAGTTGCTTATCTTTTACAACCCAAACGGACCTTAAAATGACCCTTTGGGCTTTTGTCACCACATCTGATGTTTGGCCAGGTATGATTGCACCAACGGCAGGCAGGAAGATGTGTCACCAATGTCACTTCCTCACTGGCTTTGACTTGCCCAGCTCAAGCGTGCAGAGGCAGCCCACAAAGGCAGGGACGTGACTCCTCTTTGCCTGCCCACAGCCCCACATGCAGGCTGCACCTTCCTTCCCCGCATGGGCACAGCTGGCCTGACAGTTGCACAGGATGAATGACAGTGCTGAAGCTGTGTCTAGACCTGGATTTTACAGATCCCCAGCTGTTGCTTGTACCACTGAGTTGTGCACAAGCTGACTTGGTGCCGACAAACAAGGAGACGCCTACGCAAAGTTTTCTTGGGATCCAGACCATCACCTTGCTCATTGCTTGATGGCTCTCTTGGCTGCACTACACAAATGCAGACACAGCTCCTTCCAGGCAACACAGGGACCCCAAAAGCTTCAGCGGGATGGGCTCGGCTCAGTGCCACCTCTTTTGCAGAGCAGGTGGAGCCAGTATCAGATGAGCTGGCTGGAGCTTTTGCTTTAGGATCAAGATCCTAAGTTGATTTCTCTGCAGCCTGCACTAGCTTTTGGTCTCTAAAGCTTACATGGGTGGTGCTCTGTCCTTCCTCTTGCTGATCTACAGATCAATATGAACCTCTTTATTCATCTAATTACAGCTGCAGGGGGCTCTTCTCAGCTCAAGTACATTTGTCTCCCTGTGATGTTAATACAATCAGGCACAAAAATCACTTCATTAAAAGATCAGCTATACTTGATCTTATTTGAACTATAAAAATCACTCCTCTGTCATACAACTGTATGGTGAAAAGTGCAAGCTGGATGACTTGCTTTAGTCCAGGGAGCAGAGTTCAGCTCCAAAGAGCAGATGGAAGAGGAGCTGTCACTGAGTAAAGGCAGCACTTCCACCACGATTCAGACGGAGCTACAGGCACCACGCTCCAAGCCCCTTTCTACTCAGCCAGTATCTTGGCACTATTTAAGCACCAGTTTAAGGCACTGCTGCTTGCCTTATGCTTGAGTTGGTGGGACAGGAATGTCAGCACCCTTCTAAGCCAGCCAGCTTAGTTCAAGTCACCAGCAGAGGTGGCAGAACTAGCCTGGCTGGCTTTACAAAGCAATGAGCTAGGCTGCACCTCCCACATTCTTTCCACCACAGAGCTGCCGGTGGGAAGGACAAGTCTCCAGCAAAGCAGCAGTCCCATAACAAAGCAACAGCATTAGTCTTCAGCCACCTCAGCTGACTCTAGGAAGGACACCCACCTCTGCCCAGCAGCACGCATCCGCTGCAGAGAGAAATAGGCACCCTGCAACCAGCTATGGGGGGAAAACGAGGAGCATGCTGAATGCAGAGCATCTGTGGCAGGAGCCAGGACAGAGTCAAGCTCTCATATACTGACAAATGATGTCCTCTTTTTGTCAGTCCACCTCCTCCATCTTCCTACTACACATCCCTCCTGAAATGCAAAATGCAGAGTTTACTTATTTATAGTGCGGTCAGACAGACACTGTCCTCAGAGCAAGGGGCTCTTTTCTCAGCAGCTGGTGGCCCAGGGGGGGATGCTGCCTGCAGAGGAGGCTGAGAATGTCCCAGCAAATGCAGCTCTAGGTTGGTACATAATAGTCGCCTGACAGATGCAGCTTCCGGCTGGTCACCCACTGGATATTACACTTATACAAAATAGCACATCTTCAGCAGTAAAGACTAAGATTCAGGATTAACAACCAAGAGGAATCAGGTAGAGGAAGAATTTTAATTTGAGAGTCCAATATTGCTAGAAAATGCTTTAACCTCTCGACTATGACAGATAATAAGAGGGTAAGGGAACAGCACAACCACCCTGCCTCCAGTAGCTTTTGTTCAGATCTAACCTATTTTCGCAGACATCATCTGAGGACACCTACCCTCAGGCCTGTGGGTGAAGAACACTTTCTTTGTTAATTCTGCAAGGAAAGCAATGCAGCCCTGGGACAATGAAGCGTGCACACAGAATATGCAGGCAGAGCACAGCCTTTGCCACTGACTGTGTCCCAGTCCAAAAGGGACATCTTCAAAATCTTCCACAGAAATGATCTTTCCCTGCCAACATCTGTATTTCTACCAATACTGACCCATCTGTGTGCATATTGCCTCTCTACATTATAAATCACTCAGCTGAAAAACAGGAGCAACACTTAATGTTCTTTTGAAAACCTCAGTATGAAAGTAAGCTATGACAGCACTCTCTGTGCCACTAAGTTATTAATAAACACACGAAGTCCTGAAATCTTTTTAGCAGATTCTCACTGAAAAAAACCCAGCAACCTGTACATGCCACAAATTCAGCAGCACAGGAAAACCTGAATCCTTGGTTCACCATTCATCGAAATTTCTGGACATGAATTAAATACATATTCTTAACACCAGAAGTGCTCATATAGTAGCACTATAATGCAAGTTCTTCTCACCTTATCATCCAGAATGATTTTCAGGAACTAGTGACCACAAGAAAGTTCAAGGAGAGATAATTAAAGGTCACCAGGTTGACACTGGCCCCAGAAAGCAGAGATTAGTTGTACAGTAGGAACAAGATGAAAAACTATAATGGAGCACCCTAGCACTAGACAACAAATTGGCAAGAGGTCTACCATACAGTACTGGAGAAACTGATACGTCCCCAAAGAATGGTGGTTTGAAGCTTCCTCGGTACCCTTCTGGAGAGGTGAATTTTGAAAAGCCATTAAGACAGAAGTATTTGAGGGGTGTCATTCCAGCCCCCAGGACTCAGAATCAGATGGCAATTTCCTGCAACCAGTGGTTTTGCCTCCCCAATGCAGAAGTGCATCAGATAGTGCCAATTTCAGCTGAAGGTAAGAGCTGAGAATGAAGCAGAGCAGCAAAACAGGCTGGAGGGAGCAGTCATATCGCTGGAGCTGGAAACTGCCAGAAAGGCAAAAGTAAGAGTAAGTGAACAATGCTGGATGGGCACCCAAAAACCTGTAGCCAAGTTCAGAAGTGCTTTGTACGCAGTGCACGTGGCATGTGAAGGAGGCAGGGGAACACACTGAGAAGGTACAGCGCATGGAAAGAGATAGGAAAAGTTACAGTACTTCCATGTGAGGACACTTCCCCAGAAACCATCATGTCTGTCCTTCCTGCTGAGCAGCAAGGCTGTGACGGTCACAGCGCAAGTCTCCATGTACCCAGCCTATGGCAGGTCAAAGACCACCTACTGCTTCTTATCCCAAATTACAGTCAGTGGATCTCCACATTCTCAAACACGTGTGCAAAAGCAGTGTGACAGCAGTTGCACAATGGCCCTAACATGCTGACCGTAACGGATGCACAGCAGACCCATGGCAATGGTAAGGGAGGAAAGAGAAGACATCAGAGACTCAACAGAGCCATGGCAGCTCACTCCCAACACGCCTCTGCTACTTTGGAGTGATGGCATTTCGCTGTCTCTTCACATTAAAGCTTTAATTCTGGAGCTGTTCAAACACCAGCTAGCAAAGCCAGCGTCACTCAACACATTGCCTTTCCTTTAAAATCTCACAGAGAAGTATTACCAGGTTGAAGGGGTTGCTTGGTTGTCTGTTCCGTGCACAAGACCAAGGCACACGAGCACTTTTGTGGCCAAAGGCCTGCCGAGCTTGAGATAAGTGAGACTGTATCTCCGAGTTCTGTTAGTAAACATAAATATGCATTTCCTCCCAGGGTGTTAACAGTCAGCTGGTCAGCAAATGAGCCTGTTAATGATCTCAGGGCACCAGTAAAAAATAAAAATCATACACTCAGCCTATGGCACCTCAAAGCAGTCATTGCTTCTTACCCCAAATTACAGCAGCATGCAAAGACAGGGGAAGGGTATAATCAATCTATTTCACATTCTACAAATTAATTTTGGAGATTTCAGTGTTTCTGTTCTGTGCTGCTATCGAGCTGTGTGTTTGTATGGGAACATCTGTCATGTGCACGTGCATTCACATGTCCACAGATATCACTACCACAGAGGGAACCTTTCCAAAGGAAACGGAGAAGAAACTTGAGAACCTGAACCTGTCATCTTGCCAAAAAATTCCCACCCTACTGAACTCAGAAAAAACCAGCTGCACAGGGGGCAAAGGCTGTTTACATCATCGTTCTGATGAACCTGTTTCTATGTGTTAGTCTTGTTTTGCTGTAGGTGCAGCTTCCCACGGATGGCCGCACAGGCTGGCAGGAAGGACACCCATGCTAGCGGCAGCGGCCATCAGCACTGTGACACAAGCTACAGGATTCCTCTGACACCCCACCCTGGATGCCCATACCTGCACCCTTGATACAGACAAGCCAGATGCACCTTTTAAGGCTTCTACAGCAATGCTAGCAGAAGTGACAAACTTGTCTTGAATTAGCCAACAGAATAAACGCAGGAGAATGGAGCACTCTGGTTCAGAAAGCATGACTGCTTTTGAAAAGTCTGATGTACCAGAGAAATTGTGTGGCTCTATGTTGTGACTATTTTTTGCAAAACGCCCTCAGTAAGCAATGCAAACCTGGGCAATCGTTGTTAGAAGCATCCCATTAAGGGACTGCAGCTCTAGGACACGTGGCTGTTATCTACAAACAGCTATCGTGCATTAATACAGACTCACGCGCAGCAGCTACAAGAACGCCTTATCACCAAGTAGCATTTTGAGCTGATGACACTCAGCTAAGTCCTGAAAGCCATGCAAAGTCCAAGAAATAACATTTTTTTTTCCTGCAGTACTGTGCTCCTTAGGGCTCTGTGTGTCCATTTAAATGAATCCTAAGGCCATGTGCTTGCTGATACAATTTGCCCACTTCTCTTAGTAAATCTTATGCCCTCGTCTATCCAATTTCTTCCCTCCTTGTCTCGAAGTACTGTTTTTTCAGCTAATCTCTGACCCCAGCCGCGCTGGCTCTGAGGGCACATGGGAAATCTTCAGAGACTGCAGGAAATCTTTGTACAATGAAGACTACAGACATACAGACCTCTAAAAGTCCCTTCCAACCCAGAGCGTTCTATGATTCTATGGGTAAATTATCTTCAGATGCATTTGCTCTTCTAGGATTTGGAAAGTAGGGTTAATTGTTTCTTTAAAGCCAGACAAAATACAGAACAGCACGCCAACAATTTTGGTCATCCTGCAGCCACCAAGAGAATCACAACAGCTAATTTTCTTCTGTTCCTCTCATCCTGTGGTTTTTGTACCAGTCTCAAACCATTTGCTGTCTGGCCTATAGTCATTGTCAGGAACAAATACTGCAACCTAAAGGCCAGATTCCATCACATGGAAATTCCTGCACAAAAACTTCAGCAATTAAACTTAAGACAAGGAAACGCTTTGCTTTGCGGACCTAACTTATGCTTCTCCATGCAGCTGGGATCTGCCTTCCAATTCTCTTTACCCCACATTAAATCTCTGAAACTGCCTACAGCTCTTCCATGAAGAACTAGATTCTGCAGAGTCATCTTCCCTTGAAGAACAGCCAGCTGTCCCAAAGGGGAAGCTGGTCCTGCCTTCCAGCACGCACTCACGTGACGATTTGGCTCCCTTGATTTCCAGTGGTCCCCTTGGGTATGTATCACTCTTGTGTTTCAGGTTACAGGGATCTGTTGTAGGAAAAGGTCATTCCTGCATGTTTTTCCCTCTTCATGTTTGTTCTTTTTCGCATATCCTCTGTCTCACTGCAGTTCTTACATCTGAGTCATCATCAGTTTTGGGTTAATGGGGATTATACACAATCTCATGTGTAAACCTTGAGCTGTGAGTCACTCAAACGCTAAAGCCTCTGTTGCTCCCATCTCCTGAGGACTGCAAGACATTTCTGCCAGACAAGGTCCAACCCAATTACATATTGTCTTGCTGGACTAACCCTGTTCCTTCTACATTGATTTTGTCATTTCTGCCTGAAGGGAACTGTGTGACCATTTGCATTTTAAAATAGGTCAGTGTGTGTGTGTCTGGGAGAACAGTAAGTAAATGTTCATTATGTAAAACAGCTCACTCCTTCTGATTGTGAAAGAGATGTAGAAAGGCTGTTTTTTCCAATAAGCAGCTTTGAAACCACATCTGTTTCCTCTCCTTGCTTTTCAAAGTCATTAAGTGGAATAACTGATTGTCCATTTCTCCAGAATACCTCAGTCTTCGTCTGTTTAATGCCTGCCTCTCACATATTCCTGCTGCCTGTGAGACACTTAATGGAATTCCCACTGCTCCACTTCTCCTCAAGACTAATGATCATGTTCTCCTCATGTCCCAGGGAGCATGGCAATAACTTGCTTTTTGTCTTCATTTACTCTCTCCTCCCTCAAAAAAATCTTTTGCCATAAAACTTTTGCACTTGCATATCCTCTCTATATGACATCTCATGCAACCAAAGTCCCTCAAGTCTTTCAGCTGCCTTCTCTGTGAGATACCATGAGTAAACAACTTTCCCCAGTTGCAAAGGGAGGACAATCAAGAGGCAGAGATTGAATAACTGGCCTCAAATGAGTCTTCAGCAGAGCTAGGAATAAAACCCTACTGCTGCCGTCCTCCACTAGTGAACCAGATGAGCTCTCTTACTTTCTTATGAAATAAGACAATGAAACCTTCTTGATGGAGCTACGGGGGACACAGCCTGTTTCTCTGATTCTTTAACTTACAAGTTGATTTAGTGTTAGTACATCACCAAGAGATTCCACCTGTTATAGAACATACCTCATCCAGAGCACCTTCTTGATTTCCCAAGAAGCCTGAGCACCAGATCTCACTGCTTTGAATGATCTCTTCTGATAGAGCCACAGACCCCATAAGAACAACAGGTAGCAAACCCAACCAGCTCAGTGATATGTATGGTCCTTGTCAGTGCAGTGTCCTCCTTCCTTGTTTGCTAGCAAATACTAAAGAACAAAACCTTCACTATCTCTGTCCCTTCAACACGTTTCTGTGGTAAGTACCTGCTTCTTCTAAACATAATGTTACAGTCTGCAAAACACAACCCATACCAGAGAATGGCTTAAGCTACAGAACGCACTGATAGTTCTGGTACTTCACATGGTAAAACATAAGCCAGAAGGGAAGTTCATTAAATATATGCAACTTCCATATCACCAAAAGTGCTTTGCTCCCCAAAACACTTTATCTCCTTTACTCCTTTTCCTCAGGGGAACCTACAGGCTGGCTGATGTTATTTTTTATAAATCCCTCCACAAGAAAATGAAGTGAATCAGCAAGTTCAGCTTCTAGAAGATAATCAGAATGTTAGTCAAAGGTGGGATTCAGATGATATACAAACTTTTACACTACCCAGCACAGTTTTGAGAAAGGTGGATCAATATTGCTTATGATAAGTTCTTCCTGGAGAGCATACAGCCTTCTAAACCTTGGGGTCAAACTGAAACATAGAAATACCATGGCTGGTAATTGCTGAAAGTTCACAAGGAGTACTACAAGACTGCATCCCAAGTCACTAAACAAAGGAGGTCATGTTATTTCTCATCTCACCTTTGCCAAACCAGAAGTGACACTCCCTGCACATTCAGGAAGGCTGTGGGCTAGAAGATGACACTCACATGGGATTCATGCACAGTGTAAAGTGACCACAGGGAAAAGAGATTGCCCAACTCTCTCACCCATTCAGATCAGGGCTTTCCATGCTGGCCTGCTTGGGATCAGAGAAAAAACCCTCTTTTCCCCTCCTTGTTTTTAGTAAGTAAAGGGTTCCTAAGCAGTCTGATACAGCTGCTATAACTCTTGTGAAAAGCCAACACGGTGCAGGGGGCTATATGCTGTTCCTTCACATTGTGGCTGTACCTCACTCCGTGGGGAGAGAATATTTGTCATTAAACTACTTGTATTAGCAGGCTGGAGAAGGAATTCTCATACATCCAAGTCATACAAAACTCCAACCTTCAGGTACTACAGCTATTTTACCTTACTTTACCTAGCATTATGTCTGATCCACATGCTTCAGGCAAAAATATCTGCACCACAGTTGGTCTCCTCGGGGGCTTGTGCTCCTCTTCTGCATTATCTCAGAGAGCAGATAGAAAATGTTTCTAGTTATACCCTACATTGGAGGTATTTCTGTTTTCTGCTAATATCTTGAAAGCTGCAAGATTCACTCCCTTCTGGAGGAAAAGGAAATGGTAGTTATTACTGCCCATTATTGTGCATCAAAATGGGAAGAAAGGATGAGACAGGAACTCCATAAAAATAAGGAAGAAAAACAATCTTTTGGTGTGATACATCAAAAGCAACATTAAATACATTTCTACAGCCAACCCACCAATTCCATCACAGACTTCCCAAACTCTCATAGGAGTCCATACAGCTGACTTGCACATACAGAGAGGTCCTAAGATTTAGTACACCAGTAAAGGTATGTATGATACATTTAAGTACTTTTTATTGCTGTGAAATAATTCATGATTTGGTAACAGCAAAAAGTACTGTGAGTACTTTAGGCTGCTGGTAAAGGAGGTCCTTTTGATGGTCAACAGCTGAGAGTTGTATTGGTGAGGAACCAGAAGGAATAGGATTAATTTCACTGTGTCTTAGTCATGCTGGCTTCACAAAGTTATTGTGAAGAGGCAGCAGATTAATTTCTGTTCAATTTAAATCACCAAAGTACAGTAAGTATGTGCAGGGAAAAAGACAGATGAGTGAAGGGCCTATTTTAAAGCACTCAGCTCACAGATGCACTAAAATTATGTCTGGTCTGTAAAACTTAAAGGAAGGGACAGGTTTTCTAGTTCTTGTTGGTTCTTTTATTTTCATACATGCAACTACTATTCCAAAAGAGTAAAGGGAGGATGGGGTGACTAGAGGGGGACGCTAATCTTTCCACTTATCAAAATTTGCTCCATGGAAAAATGAAGCTAAGAGAAGATGTGTTCAGATGTTTTCCAAGTAATTTTCTTGTACAGTAAAGAGTATCTCTGCATCTATGCCAAATTTTTATGCAGAGCTCAGTGTGACTTTTCATCCTTTGGGAAAGGTAGGAATGGTTTAAAATCACAGCCTTGACTTTTTTAATATATCTAGTTTAGTTCTTCGTATCAGATTACGACAGTATTACAAAAGAAAACTTCGCTTATTGTGATTTCCTTTACTTTTCTTAGTATGTGGTAAGCTAGTTCTCCAAAATTTTCTGGTTCAATAATTACAACAAAAGAACAGCCCAAACTGGTGCACAGCTTCTCCCACAGCTGCCTGTCAGGATGTTTAATGTAGCTCACCAAGGGACCACTCTGCCTTCAAAACAGTGCACAGAAATGCTATCTGCGCAGACTCCACCACCTAGAAAGACAAGTAGCTCTTGCAGAATTCAATGCTGTCTTCACTTACTAGCACCTTTCCAGTAGTGGGGCTTACAAAGACAGCTGTTCTTTTCTACGCAGTAGCTCTTCAAAGAATTTAGAAACTCAGGCCTGGGTGAGCTTTAAGTCTCCTGCTTGTGCAGGGAACTTTTTTTTTAAATAATCTTTTTAACCTGCATCTCAAAAGAGTGATGAGAAAAATCGGAGGTTTTCTACATGCGATACTTATTCATGTTAATGCTGCCACACGCTGTGCTCCATTATGCATCTAATGCTGTGCTAGTACCAAGAGAAGAAGAATGAAGACAGAAGGGAAAAGGAAGCAAAGGTGAAAGTTTGTTGGAAATGAGTTTTCTTTTGTCACAAACCAAGTGCTGAAGTTACCTGCTTATTTCACTTGGGCAGGGGAGGAGGTGGGGATATGGAACAAAATCAAAACAACCCTATTGCTTGTAAGCACAACAGCGTATCCACCAGTACATTTTCCAGTGTAACAAAACACAAGCCAAACCTCTCCCCTCTTTCCAGATTACCCCCAACCCAACTGAGATCATGAGGGAACTCCTCCCTTACCTTTACCTTGTATCATCTGACTTGCAGTGGCCAGGAACCACATCCTAAGAGCAGGATCTGCTACGCTAAGCAATGTCCAAATGCAGAATATAAGGATGGGCCCTGTCTGCAGAATTCACAGCCTAAATAACTTCTCCAGTCTTCCACGGATGACTGTGAATTTCCTTCCTCATTTTCTAATTCCAGTGACCCTGCCCCAACACCAGAGACGATTCTGCTAAAAAGAAAATATCAGGAAAGTTCGCAAGAAGAAACTCTACCCCGGAAACTAAGAGACCACAGCGCAGCAGAACAGATCTCCTGACATTAGAAGTGTTTGATGGCATGTCTCACACTTTCATGCCACATTGTAAGGACAGAGATGAAGCCTTGCTCCAGAACTCTCCAAACATGTTGACACCATACTGTTGACCTGACAACTCATTTCAGGACAATCTAATATCACACAAATCACAAGTCTTCAGCTATGTAACATTTTGGAAGTCATCTTCCACTACTTCTGTGACATTTTCACAACTGTCTGAGAGCACAAATTGGATTTCTTGAGTACAAAAATGAATGAGACAAGACTCAAGAACTGCAACCCACTTCATTACCACAACTGAGATATCCTGGTTGCTTACAGATTCCCAGTACATTGTTACTCAAAGAACCTCATTCTTCCTCTCTGGCTCCCCAAACCAGTATTTTGTCCTTGCTGTGGAGTATTCACCTTTTCACGCTACGGCCCCAGCTCCCTCCCATATTAATTACACTTCCTGGTATAATACCTCTGGATACTTTCCACCTCCCAAAGTCCAAGCTGCAAAATATCTTATCTAGTCCACATTCCTCTTCTAATTGAGAAAGAGAAGGAAGAGGAACCTGCAGAGTAGGCAACACATGATATTGCTGATGGGACATGACGATTAGCCTGCTGGCGGGTACTCTTAGCTGAACTCTTCATTCCTTTCCCTTTCACCTCTTCCCAGCATCAACTTTCATAAAAATCTTTTAAAACGTAATACTGAAATCACCGCTCCTCCATCAAAGCCGGCTGATACTGCCCAATGAGTTAGAGACACCAGAGCAGTAGATTAACAGAAAGACACAGATAACAATCATAAGCTTTGATGTCTCAGCAAACACGACTAACCAAGGTCGTTGGCCCATATTATTAGCACCCAGTTGGCTTTCCAGAGAGGCATACCTTCCAGGGGAAGCAGAAAATAAATCAGTAACATATAACAAAATCACAGCCATTATCTTTTTTTTTAGACACTTTGATAATTTCTCTGGCCATGAAGTACAGGACAGGGGATGTTCTGCTGCTTGCAAGAAAGCAAATTTGAATGCCTGCTTTTGAAGTGGACGACTCACTGCTCTACTTCTTCTACTGCTTCTGAGGACTGGCCAGTGTAGCAATTCAGAGTGTTCTCAATGTGATCAGTGAGTAATTAGTCAGACTTTAAAACTGATAATGTGAGCTTAGACTAAGTGAAAGATCTCTTCCAGTCATTTAGTATGAACCTGAAAGCTGGCCCCTTGCCAAAGAACAAGTGCAAAATCAGGTTGCCATCTGACAGACTAAGCAAGATGTATTAAAAGCTTCTGGTGACTGATAGCCAGAAGGCTGGGCAGAATGAGACACTTTGCTTGCCTTCTAACAATTCGCTTTCACTATGACTATGAGTCATAAATTCCCATTCCCCTCTTCAGTACTAGCAACTCAGTTATCATACTGAGCCTAAATGTGCTGTGCAGGTAACAAGCAGATCTATGAAATAATACTCCATGAACTAAATGTTTATTGCTTGACAGAAGAAATATTCTCTAAAAATGTGGTCAACTAGTCCAAAAGAAACAGAAAGCTCCATGCCTTATTCTGATTTGCAAAGTAATTCTGTACCCTGTCTGGTCTTGACCAAGACTTCTCACCATCTTCTGCAAAATGGTAAAAATTATTTTATCAGAGTGTTGTGAAGTTTAGAGCTTGTAAAGAATAGAACAAGTAATTACACTCTGCTTCTGTAAAGAGCTTTTGATATTCGGTGTTTACACTGTATGCCCAGAAAAAGGGGTTTCATAGTGTCTCTTAGGTACTGCATAGGCAGTTAATCATCTGATTTTAGCAAACATCAGTCTGAAGATGACAAAAAGCAAATTTTAGAATATTTTATTAATTGAACAAATTAATAAAATGTAAAAAAAACCCCAGCCAGTGTTATACTCTAGAAAATTTCCTTAAAAGACATTCAAAACAGCGGACTGACCAAATAGTTCATATTTACATTTCAGAAAAATATCTTCTGGTGACACAAATGCTATAAAGATCTGGAAAGATCACTTACTCCCTGCCATCTGCATTTTAGAAAGCCTTTCAAGGTCTGCATGAACTCAATCAGGATAGGATGTAAGAGAGGAGAAAGCAGGTCGCTGTGTAGGGGGGTAGAGGCAAAAAGCAATTGCTCTTTCCCACATAGGAGCTGTTGTTCAGTACAAAGTGCAGATACTCCAAAACATTTTATAACTACAGCTCATGATTTTGTTCTTTTTTATGATCTTAATATCATTTTGCACAGTATGTTTACACATTTGCAATAATGAAAGAACAGCTTTTATAGGAATGAATCTGGTGGTAACAAACAAGCATCTGTGAAGGTGTCATTAATGTCTCTCCAGATCTGTAATCAAATCTGAGTATCTCTTTCTAAGCAGTATTTGACTACTTTGGATTGCTCTGTGTAGACAGTACTCTATTTTGGTTACCCATGTAGACTCCTATCAGTTATCTATCACAGTTATCAGTGTACAGCTTTCATGGATTCTTCTGCTCTGTAGCAGTTATCTGCTGTGTATGAAATGGGCATATAACTGATTCATTTGGCCTTTTAGCACCAGGAGTATCTACAGTAACCGTATTAGTTAAAAGTCTAAAAAAATCAGAAATCCCAGCATATGAAACAGGAGAATGTATAACAGAAAGGGACAGAGACTGTTCAGCTGCTGCTGAGCTGACAGGATAGAGAGCCTGAAGCACAGAGATTACCGTAATTACTGATTTGAGTACAGTGTGGCAAAATCGGCACACTCTGCTTTGCTGTGTGCTGTAGATTCTGTTGCATATTTCAAACTATTGCTTTGTGACTCCTTGGCCTAGAATTTTTTCCCATAAGCCTTTGGGGACGTTTTTTGCTCTGTTTTTTTAATAGGAAAAAAGCATAAAAATACAATTCCCTTCTGTAACAATAATGCTATGGAGTTACCTCCACTAAAGATTCAGCATTAATTGGTAACCACACTGTGACATTTCTGTCTTCCTTCCCAGGCAATGTAACGTGAATTTCAGGCATTAGTGTAGATTCTGTTTAAATTTAGCACTGTTTGGCTGAAAGCAATATCAAGGATAAACTAGATTCAGTGTGCTAAAGAAAAAATAAATAGAGATGCCTTAAAGGTAGCTTCACTTGACAAATACTTAAGATTACTTCAATCTTCAGTTCTAGTTCTGAAAAGTCAGATGACATTTATGCCAACTGCAAATGTCTCTGAGACTTCTGCTCTCATTCGAGAAAATAAAGATGTATATACTGTCTTCTTATCAGCATCCTGTTGTGTGCCCCATCTCACAGGGAGATCTCTTCCAAAACTTCGCATGTATAGTCACCATATATCATCCAGTCACATCATGTCGAGCTGCAAATAGAAGAAACAGATTTGGAAGGAGCAGCATTGAATTCAGGTTATTTCTTACGTGTGTTTAGTGCTTAGAAAACAACGCAAACTTGGAAATCCTTATTGTCCGACATAAATTGACTGTATAGCAGCTTAATATTAAGTTCTATGAAGTACAAAAACAAACCTTACAATCTCATCTTCACATAATCATATGTGCAATTTATAGATTTAAAAAAGTACAGTCCAAAAGCAGAAATCTGCCTGCTATTGAATCTTCTTTAATACTGTCTACACTATCAGCTTAAGCCTTGGAGACAGATTTGTAATGACTCAGCCTGCAAAAAACGGCTAAAATATTTATTAAAAAACCTCTTGAATTCCCTGGATTTCAGCAAGCCTATATAGAGGGTGTTAATTGAGAAGATTAAAGCATCTTTTTAAAAATAATTTTCACTTTTCAACCCACAAATACTGTTCTAGATCTACAAGCTTTGTTAAATGCTATTATAGTAAATTATAACAATCTGCTATCAAATGAGCAGCCTCACTGGCTCTTTTCAAACACACTAGAGGACACACTTAACCTATGTAAACATCTGTGTTACTACATAACATAGTATTTGCCATCATGAAATTACACACCTGGTTATGTTTTACAATAGCAAATAAGTAATTTCATGTGGCGCTCTTCTGACTCAATTCCTTAGGTGTTTTCTAAGCCATGCACTCTAATCTACTGCTTTAAGTACTCGCTCTCTCTCAGTGCACCTTTCAGTTACAGTTTAATTCTAAAGCCACACCTTGTCTTTATGGTACTCACCAAATCATCAACATCACCACCTTCATCTGTGGGAGGCAGAGTTTCATTTTTCTTTTCTTTCGGAGCCAAGAACTGAAAACACAAATGTATTTATATGATATGGACAAAACTCTAACCCTTAATGTTATATTAACAGAATGTCTCATTTGTATATTGAAAAAAAATCCACCTGTATTAAAAAATTATGAAGTTAAAAATTATGACTAAAGGATACAGTTCTCCAGACAACATACAGTTAAGCTGTAGAACACCCTGCAATAAGGATGCTGCAAATATTAGTCCATAGTCTCACAAGGAGATGGGGAAAGTTCACAGTAGACTTCAGAGAAATGATCTTCTGAGTCCACAGAAACAACCTCAAGCACAGGAAGTACTTGAGACATCAGTGGCTGGAGCCTGGGACTGTACACTTTTCCATACACATCTGTTATTGTCCACTGTTAAACGGTGGATTCTGGGCTAGATGGAAATTTTGTCCATTACAAAAACGGACGTGTTTATATTCCTAAAAAAGATAATTTAAAAAGTAATATTGTGTGTAGCTATAAAATGCTAAAGGACAGCAAACTGCCCCCCCCCACACTGATACGAATACGTGTGTAAGCTGACCAATGGCTTGTTTGGCAAATTTCTTGAGTATGACATTCTACAAATGAACAAAGACATTAATTTTAAAAACCCCTCAAACACACAAGATGGTTAGAATGCCAGTCTTTAAAAACAGAAAATTCATTACGTAAAATTGTATTGCTGTAGCTGCTGATATAACTCACCGTATGCCCTTCACTTCAAGCATGACATCCATAAACAGAATCAGAATGGTAAGGATTGGAGGGGACCTTGAAGATCTTCTAGTTCCAGCCCTCCTGCCATGAGCAGGGGCATCTTCCACCTGACCAGGCTCCTCAGAGCTCCATCCAACCTGGCCTTGAACACTTCCAGGGAGGGGGCAGCCACAGCTTCTCTGGGCAACCTGTGCCAGTG
>Ga0065711_1003034_pt1 | contig 30155 bp, 14 predicted proteins | sample Hoacrofraction12_FD_59098 | JGI IMG/M metagenome (GOLD analysis project Ga0065711, IMG submission 59098) | Hoatzin crop microbial communities from Cojedes, Venezuela - Epithelial fraction 12 v2 (version 2) | ecosystem: Host-associated > Birds > Digestive system > Esophagus > Crop | place...
GGGGTTGGTCCTCCCCAGGTGCAGGACCCTGCACTTGCCCTTGTTGAACCTCATCAGGTTCCTCTCTGCCCAGCTTTCCAGCCTGTCCAGGTCACGCTGAATGGCAGCACAGCCTTCTGGTGTATCTACCACTCCTCCCAGTTTTGTGTCATCAGCAACCTTGCTGAGGGTACACTCTAACTCTTCATCCAGGTCGTTGATGAAGAAGTTGAACAAGACTGGGCTGAGTACTGACCGCTGTGGGACACCACTAGTTACCGGCCTCCAACTAGACTCGGCGCTGCTGATGACAGCCCTCTGAATTCTGCCATTCAGCCAGTTCTCAATCCACCTCACTGACCACTCATCCAGACCGTACTTCCTGAGCTTCCCTAGGAGGATATTACGGGAAACCGTGTCGAAAGCCTTGCTGAAGTCTAGGTAGACAACATCCACTTTCAAAAATAATAATCTCAAAAGTCAAACTCCTCCGTTCTTTTCCACAGTCAATGTATCCGTGCAAATACTCTTGCGTTCTGTAGGCTGTGGTTCACTGGTAGAGTCCTAAAAACATGACCTAATTTTTCAAATAGAAAAGTCTTTTTGGCGTTAACTGAACCTGGAAGTGCTCGCTGCTTTGGAAAAACAGGTCACGTAGCAATTTAATATGCACTCAGGAGTTTGATTCTAGACTCTTGGTCTTTTAACTATTCATTGCACTAGTCTTAAGATATAGATGCTCAGAGAATGATGTATGCATTGCAGTGAAAAATTCAGCAAACATATAAATTAGTAAGTGTGGAGCAAACCCAAGTTCATTTCTGATACAACTGATCTGGACAGCTGCCTGGGCAGATGTTCTTCAGAAAAAATTGAATGGGTTAGCAAGGCAAAAAAAAAAGCTGCTTCCTTCACTTTGACAGTTGTTGTCTTTTGAATGCTTCTCTTGTCTTGCTAATATTCTTGAGTGGAATCTGTGGGAGGAGCCCTACATTGTTGGTCTATAGAAAGAAGACATTAAGTGACAATTATATACACAAAAGGCTGGATAAAAGCCCAACAGTATTTGTCCCTTTGTGGTTTAAACATTTCCAAACCACAAATGAGAATAGCAGGCCATATTTAATAGCACTTTGAGCTGATATAACACTATTTGGCATAAATATTTGCTAATTATTTTTAAAATGTGCAGTAGGTAGTATGCGTGGGTAATAACTCTTTGCCTGTTTCTGAAGAATGGTTCAGAAATTAATTATATTCTCAAAACACTCTGCAGATAATAAGTATTAAGCATTATTATTATGAATTGGGTTCATTTAAGATGTAAAACTGCTAGAGTTGCCCAAGTCCTTAAGTATGTTATGAATATTTTAGCAATGCTCATACCTAGTGTAACCTAAATCAATAATCATTTCAGTGCATACTTTTTTTTGCAGAATATAGATGGTAATTAGTCATGTCTTTTGCTGGTCAAGGAGGAGAACAACTTGAACTGACCTCTTGGCAGGTCTCCTAAGCTTTAGCTTTTCACTGACATTCCTATTATTTTCATATGCAACTCTCTCCTGCTGTGGGATAAACGGTAAATGTAAATGTTTTGTAGCCCCACTGCCTTCAGTGGAACTGCACGCATTTGCCCAAGGTAAGTGTCTCTCCTCTATTGCTCTGCGATCTCTTTGTTTGCTCAGGAGTGCACAGAGTGGACTTGTCTATATTTTGTGGTTCGTCCATCTCTATAACTGCTTCCTACTTCTCACATTCCTCTGGGCCTGAGCATCACTTGTATCCAAAATCCAAGGTTTGCAGAGACAGATGAATAAGTGTTGTCTCAGTCTGTCATTTGCTGAGGAATTACTTCATTGTTGGAGCTGAAAGAATCACACATTAAGAAATGAGAAAGCCTTGATAGTTTGGCCTTAGAAGTTGTTAATCTGTTTTCCATGTGGACGTGAGTGCCATTTATTCCTGTGTTCAGTATTGAATAATATTAATTTTTCCTGTATTTCTGTTGTATTTGACTATGCAGCACTAAAACATTCCAGAAGTTGCAGTTGTATAATTATCACAGCAAAATACTATATTTTATATCCAATTTCAACTTTTGTTCTCATTTGTACATCTCAGTAGACTTTAGTGGAATGTCAGAATATCAGTAAACGTGTCTTTGGAGAACAGAAGACTCCAGAGAAATGCAAGTCATTTATCAGAAGGCTACTGTGAAGCAGTAGTTTGAATTTATAACATGAAAAATAATTTGAAAATAGTTTTATAGATGTGAAGCTGGAACACAATGGCAGTAGGGAACCCTGTAAAAACAAGCAGTACTGTCAAGTGTATGTAAGCAGGCTACTGACTATTTATATTGCTAAGAAGTGAATGAAGAATAAACTGCAGTAAACTCAGTCTTATCAACTGGAAATGTCAGAAGGTGTGAAAAGACTGGCCATATTAATCAATCAAAGTCTGACTTTGAGTTATGAACTTGTCATGTGGCTATGAAGAAGGAAAATGTAATTATAGTCCGTATCAGGCAATGCATTACCACCATTATATTACTGAACTCTCAGCTGGAATACCTTATCTGTTCTGGTCAGTCTTATTTCAGAGAGATGAATTCTCACCAGAACAGGTGTGGAAAAAGGGGAATAAATGTAAACAGCAAATGACCATCTGCCTCCAGAGACAGGAACAGAGTATCATAGTTAAGTGAGTGCTGGGAGCAAGTACGCTCTAAAGAAATGCAGAGCACGAGTGTGCAAGTGGGCTTGGTCAAACCACAGTTACATAAGGTAAAAAGCAGTGTTAAAGTAGAAGGTTATTAGATGGCTATGGAAAAGTCAGAGTTGGTCCTGCTGTCTGTTGAGTAATGTTCTGAGCATGGCTTTCAATGGGAGTTGAGGGAAAACTAAGGGGAAATGGCTTGTATTCTTGTGTTTCCCCTAGTTGCAAAGCTGAGAGTTAATTGACAAAGATCCACTTCAGTCTTCTGTGGTATGTTCCCTCCTGTAAAAGACTGCTTAAGATTCTGGCTTACATAACTAGAAAAATGTGTTGAGGCAGATTATTTGGTGACCTTCTCACCATAAAAGTGAAGCAGAGATACGACGTGTTCGTTTTTGAGTTGTGTTACAAAACCAGTAAGGCAAAGGTGGCTGTTCTTTAGCTGGAGTGGTGCCTGTGTTAGCACTAGTTATTAGTCCCTATGTTAGACCCTTTATATTGCTTTGGAACTTAAAAAATTCAAAAGGTACAAGTTAAAGCAGGCCCATGTCATAATCTCTGGTATTTGTTGAGACCTAATAAAGAAAATGCATTTTTGTTGACTTTAATGTTATAAAAGATGCTGCTGAAGGAAATAATGATAGTCTTTTAATATGAATGTTTCAAGAATGAACCTGCCTACGCTATTGCTTAAAAGCTTTGGTCCTTAATACCTTAGTGAAAACTTGGATGATATATAGGGTGTCAGAACAACAATTTCTCTGAGATTCTAATCCACCTGAACCAATCTGAACATGCTGTACCAAACTGCAAGCTCCCAGTGTGAATTCAGATCAGATGGATCATGTGAAGGTGGTCAGCTGTCACCTGACTGGCATGACTGGTATGGAGAATTTATCCTGCAGGTTAGTAATCCTCTCCAAATACTACCTTGAGCTCCACACCTGACTCACAGTCTTGTGACTGTGGATGAGAGCTAACCAGTACCTCTTAGGTTTATGGTACCTTGATATCAAGAGCATCCAGCAACAAATCTCTGTTGTTAAGTCTTCAAAATTAGCTTTCCATTCCGCCACATAGGCTGTGTGACTACACACGTGCAGATGTGCCCAGCAGCATGCGGCAGGATACATGTTGGTTCCCCAGTACAACCTTGGTGTTTGGGTGAACGAAGCAGCACTTGTTGGGTCTGAAGGACTGTGACAGTCCCTAGCTGTTGTGAAATGTACCCCCCGCCCTTCCTGAGTCCAAGTGTGGTGAACATCTCGCTCCATGTTCCTACAGCTTGTGCAGCAGTTTGTTCAGCATTCTTTCATTTCACTTTTTTTTTTTTTTCCTTCTTTTTTTCTTTTACAGATGGACAAAAGAGGAAGAAATCATTAAGAAAGAAACTGGACTCTTTAGGAAAGGAGAAGAACAGAGACAAAGGTAAAATAAAATGAGTACGTATTTAGTGACCGGGTCTTAGTTTTGCATATGAGATTTCTTTAGTCTTAAATGTATTCTGTCTGGAGTAGGAGAGCATTACTGAGCTGGTGTACCGCCTAGATATTTATTTCCAAGTTGAAAAATACCCCATATTTTTTCTATTTGTCGTTGATATAACTTAGATCTGTTCAACTGAAAGCTTGATTCTGGGAGAAAACAGTTAAAGGACTTCATTGTTCTTTATTCCCACGTTCACCATCCAGTGCAGAGTGTGGTCTGGATAACATGATCCAATTGTTTACCTGCATTTTCCCTCTCCTCTTGCTGTTTGCAAAGCACATGAACCCAGCCCTGCCCAAGCGAGTCAGTTGGTTTGCTTTTCTTTTTTTGAGCCTTAGAAAAATAGCTGTTGTTTAAAATACATAAATGCTTCGGTGCTACTGATCAGTTAGGTTTTAACAGACTCCGTGTGACATAGATTTACAGATATGGTTGGACTCTTTCATTTGGACACTAAACAGCTTTGTGGGCTGGGTCCTAATCCGCTGGACTTGACCTGTAATTTGCAGCCAGGACGTTGAGACCTGAAAGGTGTCTCTGAAATTGCAGTATTCTGAATGTAGGTAATTGTGCATCTAATGTTGTGTTCCCTTCTGGGAAAGAAGTTCTGGAAAAGTGGTAGTAAAAGTCAGTATTAACATCCCTGATTCACAAGCACGTGCACAAACACACAAATTTGTAACGAGAAGTGACCTGGTTACTTTGATGTTATTGCTTGTCATCTACTTTGGCAGAAGGATGGAACTTTGAAATTCCATTAAAAAGTTGTCATCCACATTTCAAAGTTACTTTAGATATTTGTCAGGAAGAAAATGTTTTTCTTTTATTTCTTGTTTGTTTGATGACTTCATATATGGGATTATTATTTTCTTGGTTTAAAAATGGCCAGGGAAAATATTTGCATTAATCTTTCTAAAACTGAAAGTCCCCTGACAAATTTGCTTGGATAAATCCAGTGGTCTCCCATGTTGGGTTGTGACTACGAAATCTTTCATTTGTTAAGAGAATTACTTGATGTAGGACTGAGTCCACATGCAGAAGTAGTCTTTAAGGAAGAAGTTTAATGATTTTTATAGCCACCTTCGCGGGAAAATCTGTCTTGTACTGCTACTGTCAATGGATTACGTTTGGCTGCAATGTAATTGATCAGTCATTATGTTGCCTAGTTTCCTTGGTTTTTTTCCCCATAGCTCTCCATGCAGTTAAAAGTGTAAAGCAGCATAGTTCAGTGCAGAAGTTTCTCTGCTTTTCAGTGTGTTTGCCAGATAATGGTCTTGATAGCGGTCCGTGGGGTGCTTTTCTGCATCGGAAATGGCTAACCACTTACTGCCTTTTTTTTCTTTTTTTAGTTCTCTCTCAAATTTTTGATGCACTGAGAGCTTTTATCTTTCCCCCCATATGGGTAGCACGACTTTGGTAGTTTCCTGTGAAAGTTTCTATTTAGAAGCTCTTTCGAGAGTTTAAATACATTTTATCTTTTCATTCTCACATTTTTCATTGCAGTAGCAGATTTTAGCAATAATAAAATTGATTGGATAATTCACCAAAGACCAAGTTTTGTTGTGTCACCTGAACCTGGTGACCTTTGCAGTTGCACTTCCAGAACTCCTCCAGTGCCTCTGTGGTGCAGTGCCTTGAGAACGGATAGCTTCCTTTGGTGATGCATTCAGATGTTTAACCCGGAGTTGCCCTTTATTCCTCTAAATTCTCTGCTGCCAATGATCTTTCAAACAATAATTTTTTTTGCATTGCCTTGTGCTCTTGTAATTTCCTTATAGCCTCGTTTTATTTCAGCTGACGTCTGTTTCTGATAATTACACAACTGTGCTGGTTGAGCACTTACCAATAATATTATTTTCTGCTGTTACATTTCTGTTCAGGGATTTTATTTGTGTGTTTACCTTGCGTGATAGCATCTGTTAGTAACTTTTGGGATATACTTTCTGTTTTCATTCAGATGGATTTTCTGAGTGCGCTTTGCCATTTAGGGCTCAGTAGTTGCCCGCAGCAAAGGTTAGCACTTTGTATGTATTCGTCCTTGTAGATATTTATCTACTTCCCATTTTTCCACCATTGCTCATATTGTCTGCTTAACTACACACAAGCATTTTTAAAAATCACTATGCTGATGTGCATAATTTTAATTCCTTTTTTTTTTTTTCCTTATTTTCACTTCAGGCATTTCAAACATGTACCCCTCTGCTTTTGTCCTCTTCCTCCCATCTTCCACTGCCTTATTCTTATTTATAGAGATGTCTTACATGCTCCCTCCATTTATAAAATATTATAGGAGCACTCTCTGAGGGGAAAATACGCCAGCACTACTCAAACAGCAGAATCTATATTTCTCTCCTTCCTTCAGGACATCTGTATTGACATGGGTGTCAGGTTGGTCAGTAAGGGTGCACTGGGCCAGGACATTGGTTTCTGACCAGGGTGCGTCAGCAGAGGGAAAAGAAAGCCATATTGACTCGCCTTTGTTGCCAACAGCAAATGTTAGGCAAAGTAGCTGAGATAGCAGCATAGGGCGCCCTGCTTCTCAGGGGTTTCGACCGTGGTTGTTTCTGGTGTACTCTTCTCTGCCTTACGGAGTTACTAAAGACTATCTGCCCCGCAGATATTTGCTGAGCAGACTCTTAACCTGTGACAGCAGAGGGGATGAGCAACCAGGAAGGTGTTGGGTTGAGCCATGAGGGCTATCAGCCTGACATGGTTGGTGAAAGGCAACTGCTTTCCTGTCGCAAGCAGCAGCACCGGCATCTCCCACAGCCTCGGGAGTTGAGAGAGATGGCGTCGCCCAGCTTTCAGGTGGCAAGCTGGATCTGGGAAGAAAAATGTAAGGCCTCGTGCTGCTGGTCTCAATGAGGATGAGCCTGCCGTGCTCACATGGCAGCCGAGCCCCACCATCTTCCTTGAACAGTGGTCTCTCTCTGCCACCCGAAGTCAGAGTTAAACTCCCTTGGCACGTGGGTCACAGTGAGATGGAAGTATTTTCCTGGTCCGTTCCGTGGTGGTTTTTTAACAAGCATTTCTAGCATTTAATTTATAAAGAGAGTATCTTCCATTACTGGGCAACCAGTCCAAAACAAACACTCCGCGCTGTGGATGTGGTTGTGCTCGCACAAACGGCCGGGAGCACTTACGTACCCACTGGGGCAGGTCCCTAGTCCGAAAGCAGTGCCTGCCTTCTGTTGCTTTTTGGGCTATTTTGTGGGGATTTTTTTTGGTAACTAGTCTAACTGCACCGTGGTGAGAAGGAAATGGCGAGACCGGGAGGCTGCACATCGGAGGGGAAGCAGGGAAGCTGATCTCCAGACCACTTTATATGGATGGGTTGCAGCTGCCTGAATGCAAACAGCTTTTCCATCCCTGCAGTATCACTTTTGTAAGCACAGTTGCAGTTTGAAGAGTATATAGTTAATTCCAAACATTTTGGGTTTCCCATACCCTAGACTAGGAAGACCCCACATAACCCAGGATAAGTAACAACTGAGGGGGCCATCTTGTTAGGTCTCCCCTGGAGTACGTGCCACCTGAAAAGTCTGTTTTCAGATAGATAGGCTCCTGAAGATTAATCCTGACCATCACGCAGCACTGTGTGATCCTGTGTATGGGTTGCAGCCAAAGATCACCGAGATGTCCCTGGCGTAGGAAGCCTCCGAGGTGGGAAGAAAGGCCGCCATGGCGATCGCTGTGGTCGCACGATGGAGACCTCGCTGCAGGGCCTGGCCTGGCCTGCAGCTTGTAGCGTGCGTGGTCAGCATCGTGCCTGTGGGTGCGGGCAGCTCCTGTGGAAGAGCAGGGAGGACTGGCATCCGTAGCCTTGCCTGGCAGTCCCTCTGCTCTAGCACTGACCATCCTGAGCTGCCCTAGGGTGTAGGTTCTGGTGGTGCTCTCGCTGGGGAGGGACAGCCTTCCTCCCGTTGTGCCCAACACTGTTCTTGCCCACCCCACCCCAGCAAGTGGTTCTTCCTTAAAAGCATAACCAAAAGGATGTGGTACTCATTTATTCTGGGGCTGTTTGGAGATCTAATAATCCCTTGTATTTTAGGAGTCGGTCCAATCTGTAAGTTTTCACTCTCCTAACATCACATTTTATTTAGGTGTATCAGTCGATCAACTTGCCTGTTCTGTGAGAGTTTCAGCGAACTGTTATGCTTCTGAAGGCCAAAAAAGACACTGAAGTAGAACTGAATGCACTTCAAATGAGACTCGTATCTTTATTTTGTCCTCCTTGACAGGTACATCTGTTGTCATCTCATTAAAAGGGAAAAAATTCTAAAACAAGTGTTTTTTCAATTGCTTTTACGTCTCAGTGTGACTCACCAAGGCAGGATATAGCGAAACTTGATGGACGTAAACAGACGAAACAGGAGAGCAGCGCTCCACCCGGATATTTAAGCAGCATTTTCACCTTCCATCATTCAGTGTCTTTGCTTTTCTCTACCCTGCCTCCTTGTTATTAATGGCCATCGTGACTCTCAGTCGTGCTGTCTACAGATGTCTCCAAACATTTGCTATAGCTGCTGACAAACAGTGCTCAGGCTGGAGGAGCAGTAAAATGTCAGTGCTGCTTGGAATAAGAAATTCTCAGGATGCTCTGCATGCTGGCGGCTGGGTACTGTTCCCTTACAAATCCACTGCTAATTTTGACAGCGGCAGAAGCGAAGCCGTTCGTCCGTCTCCTGCCAGTGATACAGGGATCAGCGTAAGCATGCCTGCTGGGAAAGTACACANAGGCATTCCTGGGAGAGACGCCTCCCGGAAAGGATTTCTTCTAGAAGATTTTATCAGTAAACCACCTCCGTTTTGCCTTGGTTCCAGTAAACCCTACAGGTGAACCGAGAGACCTACTCAGAAATAACAATCCCTTGTTATGTGATTTGTTGAGCAACTGAGGATCATCCTTTTGCTGGTGTTTCTGTGTGGAATGTGAATACTTGACAGGTTCATTTGTGGGGCCTTAGCAGAGCTGCTCTGTATGCCGGAGCTTCCAAGAAAAGGCCTTGCTGGTAACTCTGGTAACTACACCAGCAGTAGGTGTTTGATTTTTCTTTGGTTCAAAGCTCTTGAACATGTCTTCCGTGTTTACTTCCCAGCCATGCTTAGTAAATTTAGAGGTATTTCTTCACGTTTGCGTTTGTTCTTCAGTAATTCAACCTATCATGATGTCAGTATGCCTTGGCACAGCCACAGGAAAGAGCTCAAAAGAGGAAGTTTCTTTTTTTTATTACAGTTTATCAGAAACATGCTTTTTTTCCAGCCTTTCAAGTGTCCCACTGTGCTTTTTAAAAACCGTTAAAAATATTTCTCATGCTCTCTAGGCATACAAAAAGTTTTTTTTTATGCAACACTGTGTCATGTTTTGCACTAAAGTCAATTAAAGGATGGAAGAACCTCTTAATTTAAAAAATAAAAGAAAGACCTACCAAAAGAAAAAGCCTGAGTAATTGTGAAGGCCTTATATCACTCCTTGAAGGTCAGTGAGCTCCAAAGAGCTGGAAAAGGCAGTTTCAGCCAGGGAGCTGATGCTGTGAGAACATTGTTTTATCGCAAGTCTTCTGGAGTCAGTGCGGGGTTTTGACAAACCTTCAGATGGAAGCAGTTTTGCCGTTCCTGTTATGTAATTAACTAAGTAATTAATAAACAAAGTAATTAATTTGTTAGCAAAACAGAGTTACCGAGTCTGGCTGGCTGGGGAGGTTGACTTGAAGACCACTCTCCATTTCAGTATTCCTTTTTAAAGTGTATTCTTCTCTGAGCCGTCTCCCACTCTGTTCCTATCATTAAAATCGAGGTAGTACAAGCACCATAGTAGATCTTGATCATAAGGTTTTAGCAGCTCAACACCAGCACTGAACAAAAAACCCCAAAGTACTAAGGAGAGTGTCCAAAGTTGCTGTATTGTATGCTGTTCACTTAGCACTGAAGGCCTCGTTACGGTCTAGAGTACAGACCTCACTGGTTCTTAATAGACTGCTATGGTTTGTGGGATGGAAACCGCAATTTTCACTAGCAGAAACTTCAGAGAAGTCTTTGAAACTATACTTGGACATGGTGGCGTGAGGCCAAGTAAGCTAACCATGTGGGTCAGCATCCTGGATATCATCATTCGATTAGCAAAGTAAAGGATTTCTGGTCACTGAAACTCTTGTTTGAGCTGACTGGGAGTTTTTCTGTGACATGCTACCATTTATTAGGAAAATGCTGATTTGCCATCACAGAAAGATTTCTTAGGAACATACCAGTTTCGATCAAAAGTGTTTTAAGAAACTTTCCTCAGCTGCAGGATGGACTTCCTGGTAAAAGAAACCGTGCACTTCTCCAAAATAGCAAATTGTCTCCTCTGCCAGTAAACACTGAAAACCAGAATGGGTCAAGTCCAGTCCTCATGTGCTGCTGTTCGGGCTAAGGATATGAGTCCGTGTTTCCACACTGATTGCCGAGTCTGCCAGGTTGTTTCACATTTTAACATGGTGCTTTCTGCAAAATTTCTTTTTAATCTGCTCACTCTGGTGATTGAATAAGCGACCAAATTTTTTGTTGGTTTTACAGACAGTAACTAACTTGGTAGCTTTGGCACTGACTCAGTACATACACAACAGAACAAGGTTTGAACCCCTGCTCGAAGGAGCGTTTCTTCATACAAATGAAGTATCTCCAGCAGTGGGCACCCCCAGCCTACAGCAGTAAATAGGTGGTTGGTACTTGTACTTTGATTGCAAAACCAGAGCCTCAAACCTCCACGTCTTACATCTCAGCCCTTTCTCCCCCATCAGTGGGCTGCTAAATACTTTGCATGACTACAACTCTTCTTTTATTTAATGAATCTGAAATGTCAAAAGGGCTAGCATTCACTCTAAGGGACAGGACGTTACCTGTCCAACAAGGAAATTGTTGGGATTGAATACTTCTGAAGAGTGGTGGGCAAAACATGCTCACCACCAGCACCCCTGACAGCACGCGCGCTCACACATGCACTGGTTTTGGTGCCAACTGGAGACTGTAGCCAATCTGTGGAGGGTGCAACCAGTTCTCTTCATTTCAACAAACAGGCAAAAGGTGACAAGTTTTGCCAGTTCTTTAACGTAATTACCACTGCCAGCCAGCATCACTTCAATCCGTATTTAGTCTGAAAATCTGCCAGCTGATTTCCATCCAGTTCCCCATCTCTGCCAGGCATTGAGAAATCACGGAAGTGGTTCATGTCCTCTGAGAAGGAGGCCTACAGCAAAGCAGCCTAGAGCAGAGGCTCACCGTCCTTTCACTGCTCCACAGGCGTGTTGAGCAACAGCAATTAAAAAACCTGGTGTCCCACACCTGAGAGTTTTCAAGGAGGAGCAACACCTACCTCAAAATACCAGACTTTACGTAATGAAGTCAGGGAGAGGCTTATTTTAATGATACTCCTATAGTGAAGCAGTACTGAGACCCCATGTCCTGCTGATCTTGTCCCAGTTGATCCCAGTGCTGTAGTACCAATGGGCATCACTGGGCTACATACTGCTGTCCCATCCCAATTTGAAGCACGAGAAAACCGAAGAAATATTTTGTGTTCGGGATTTCATTTGGCTCAGAGGCTTTTCTCAGGACATGTCGTGGAAGGACGGATAAATAGGGATGCTAGAGATATAACGAAGTACCTGATTCGACAGGCAGAAGGGGAGACATGTTGCATTTGTGTGCTTCATGTTTGTGGACTTACATGTTCCTTGGAAAGATAATTCAGAACAGTAAAAAGTAGTACTAAAGTAATGCTAATACTCTTATCATTTTATAGGCCCACTCTGCTGGGTACAGGAGGGACAGGTCTAACCCTGGAGTCCTGGAACTGGCAATACCCACATTGCTTGCTACCCATGTGATGATGTTCTTTCTTGTCCTAAATTAAATGCAGATAGTTTTAGATGTCATTCTACTCACAGGTCACCTCCAGGCTTGCTTGATATGTGAGGCTCTGCTTCCTGATTTAGTTTTGTCTGGCCACCAAAGTTAGTTCATTTCTTAACATTTCATACTTCTGAAGAGCAGTAACCGTATCAGAACAATGGGCCCTTGTCTCTTTAGTGTGATAGGCTAGTAGTGTCCTCATTCAAGATCCACAAAATGTACTCTGCTTTTCAGTGCCTTACTTTAATCTTAATGATAATGCAAGCCTAGATAAAATCTGAAAGTGTCATCAAAGATACAGTCAGACTTTAAGTCCCAGGAGGAACATTGGCCTTTAATCATTTAGATGATTGTGGCAAAAGAGTGGGTGAATATATAAGAATTTTTTGTTTGCCTTTTTTTTTTTTTTCTTGTTTTCATACTTTAAAAAGAAATTGCTTTTAATCCCTAGTGCTTTTATTCCTAATACAGGCAGGTCTGAAGTGGGAACCTAGTTGCACCCATTTTCACTAGGATGAATAGAGTCTGTAGCTATTTTTTCATTCCATTTGAGCCCAAAGAGTTCTGGTTTGCAGTCTGACCAAATTATTCTACTAATCTCAGATACATCTAGATTTGAAACTTAATGAGGAGAATTTTGATGTTAGTAATTGTTAGCTGTTTCGCTGTGGAGAGTTTTTCTGTTTTGTGAAACATTTGAGCATTTTAGTTGGAGACCTCAACTAGATGCTGGTTTTTTACATTACAGTCACATTCATGTGCATACTCTACAGTTATATTGCTATTGGATGGAATTATGCTCTTTTTGTTAACTGAGAGAAACCTGTATTCTCCTGCATTGCTATATGTCCATACCTATTGTGGTACTGTTACAAAGCATCTTTATACTGATATACTACTATTAAACTGGTTTAATCTTACCAGTATGTTTAAGTAACGTAGTTTTTGTATAGAATTAAAACCGTATCCTTGAAGGCTTAGTCTGAATAGTGGATGCACTGACAAACTCCCTGTACAGGTAGGTGCATACCCTCCTGACCTGTAATGAGACCCATACACGTGTCTGTACCCCTTGCCTCTGGTGCCCTGCAGCATCTGTGAGAAAGAAGCCTGGTGAAGGGGTCTGAAACGTGAGAGCTGTGGCACAGTCCAGCCAGGCTCCCCAGTCTCAGGATTAGGTTATTGGAGCCTCTGATGGCCCTCTGCACCATCTAGATGGAGCCAGAGGTGCCTGACTTCTAGCTGCTTTCAGTGGAAGTTAAGATTTTAATTAGATCTGCTCTCAGTTGAATTTCCAAGATTCTGTGTGGTATATCTTGCAACTGGAAACACAGTTCAGATACCATGGGCTGCAATTACCTGGCACATCTCCATTATTATTTTATTGTTTGAGTGTTGTTATTATTATTATTATACAGTCCAGTACCTCAATGGAATTATTATATATTTGAGGAGACTTCAGATTGTTTTTCTTTCTAACAGCAATTAATACTTAATTCTTTTTGTACATAATAAATATCAGATGTTCAGCAAATACAATTTTTTTGTTGTTGCAGAATTTGTTCCCCAGGCTTTTGGAATGCCGTTGTCCCAAGTGATTGCTAATGATCGGGCCTACAAGCTCAAGCAAGACTCTCAGAGAGAAGAGCAGAAGGATGTTTCAGATTTTGTGGCCTTTCTCTTGCCATTTGGAACTAAAAGGCAGAACAAAGAACTTTCAAGCAGTAACTCATCTCTTAGCTCAACCTCAGAAACACCAAACGAATCCACTTCTCCTAACACACCCGAGCCAGCGCCACGAGCAAGGAGGCGTGTAAGTAGACCCATCACAACGTGGTGCATCCCAGTAGGTCTGGAGAGTCTAGCCAGAGCAGGAGAAAACCCTGTTGTGTCTGCGGATTGGGGAATATTCCTTCCGTCATGTTTGAACAGTGATTTTTTTTTTTTTCAGGTGAAAGTCAGCCTGGTCAATATCAGAAAACTCTAGCTGTAGTGGGAATCTTCTTTTTCTGGTACTGGTGGGAAAAGATTATATGGACTGTGCAAGTCTGTTACAGATCCCAACGTGTCCGAGAGACTATTTAGAAGTTTTCCTGTTCACTCCCTGTATCTGCCTCCTTCTGTCTAGGTCTTTTAGATTTAACAAATTCCGTCTTTCTTCAACCTCATTTTTTCAGCTGGGGAAGACTAAACCTGTGTGACTGATATTTATATGTGTGCTTATGTTAATCTAGCTCCACAAACTTGGAAATAAATGTAACTATTAATCCCTGTGCTAGTATTAATTAAAATCCCCGTGGTCTAATTCTGATCGTGGCCTTGGTGATGAGTAAGAGGTTGTCATAGTAAATTTGTACTAGGCTCTTTGAAGGACATTTCTGCATGCCAGCTGTGAAGATGCCTTTGGCAGCAGAACACAGTGTGGTGATTTGGATTGAATGTTAATTCTGCAAGTAAGATAGGTACTTGATAGACCACTGATAGACCACTGATTTGCAGGGTTCTGTTCCTTGTAAGTAAATTCTATGCTCTGAGCTTTCCCATTTTCCAGTACTGCAGCTAGTAACAACAGCAGATTTTTTTTGTTGTTGTTACCATGGGATAGAAGTTCTGAAATTACTGCTTTTTAATTTCATTTGCAATGGAGGGAGAAAAAAAAACATAATAAATGTGAAGGGAATCCTGCCAACTTCTTTCAGAATTTGGTATAGGTAGTGACAAAAAATAGAAATTCACTGTATACACCCACTGGCTTCAGAACCTATTTTCATATAATCCATGTCCAGGTATGGGTCATCTGCTGTTCTTTTCACCAAGTGTGTTAAGCGCTGACCAGCATTTGACCAGCCAGCAAGCAGAAGGAACCTGGATCCACTGTTACATCCAAGGGATAGAGCTTCCTAGAAGCCTGTGGGGTTTTTGCTTGGTTGGTTTGGGTTTTTTTGTTAATACCAGGATTGCAGCTTTCAAGGTGGCAACATGAATTTGAGCCTTTAGTCCATAGTCATGAAGATGCAGTAGAACATGGTTTACCTGCAGAGAAGGAAGAGTAGGCTAAGGTCTACTTAGACATGGAGGGAGCTGGAATTTTCTCTCAGGAATGAACCTCAGTTATTCAGTAATGTACTTCATGAATTGTCAATTACTTAGCATGAATATCAGCTCATGTCCCATATCTTGTCTGTCTTTGGCCTTTATACTTCTGCTTATCAGTGTACTTACTCTACTCCCCTCAAGTTCTTTAGGGAATGGTAAGGAAGTCTGCACTTACCTTTTATCTCTTGGGCAGTGTTGCACTGTTTATTTTCAACTATATCAAGGCAAAAGCTTAAAAAAAAAGAAGATTCACTAGTGCATGCAACTGCTACAACCAGTTTCTCACACAAATGCTGCACAGACACCTGGAGTGCGGTCCTCTTAAACTTAAATTGGAAGGATTGTTTATCACTGTACCATTCACTGCTTTGCAGCCGTGTCATTCACTTTTTTTGTATTCCGGTGAGTCTTTAAACACTCAGCTGAGACTTTCAGTGAGGGATATAAGGTAGTGCTGGCTGCAGAGCTTGTGGTACGAGTGCTGTGGTTACCTCTTCTCCAAGAGCTAGACAGAAAGCACAGTTGCTGCATTTTCTGTGTAGGAATTTTCTCCAGTGGTTGGACATTGAGACCCTGGTCATCCAGCAAGGCACTTTCTGTGTGCTTATTATAGAGAACATCCTGAATCTCTGTTAATATATTATTTATATATATATATGTTATGCAGTCAAAATTTATTCAAGTATCAGGAGCTCAGTCATCTGCTTTACTACTCAAATAGCATAATGTATGGAGTGAAAATGAATCTGCCATGGATATAGTACTTGATCCCATGAATACTCTGCAATATTGCTCATCTTTTCAAAAGAGAAAAGCCTTCTATAATCCTTAAAAGTAAAGAAAAGCTTCATCTAACGTTCGTTCCACACCTGTTCCTCTGGCTTTCATTTTCTTTTTGCTCTTTCCATCTCCTCTTTAATCTTCACTTTCCTTCGTGTGTCTGTGTGCTTAGCTTAAGACTTGCACAGTTTATTTAGATTTGTGATGGAGCAGGGACTGGTATCCATTATGTGCAAAGGTAATGCCTAGTAGGTGGAACTCGATTTTTCTTTAGTTGCTGGCTATTGCAGTCCAGGTGGCACTGTGCCTGTGTTAGTAGTCCTGGAGTAGTGGGCACCAACGTGCGTGATCTCCCGCGTCGTTCCTCAGCAGTCATATAGATCTGCCTGAGCCCAAGCTAATACATCCGGCTGAGTTAGAGCTGGATCCATGGAGAGTGTTGGTAGTGTTTTCCTGTGCACTTTGGAATTTAAAGTCAGAGCTGGCCTGGACTTGGTATGGCCAAGGAGTGCTGTACTTCAGCCACTGAACTCAAGGTCACTCTTCCTAAAGCTAGTTCAGTATCCTGGTTAATCCACAACTTTGATAAAATGCCCAAGGATAATAGTGAACTGACTGTATTTACATCTATTTTAGGGACCTGAATCCGACTTAAGTGACTGTGATGATAATGATTCATGAGGTGAGGATGCTTTGCCAACAGGGAGGGACCAGTAAAGGCAGGGTGTAAAGGAGGGCACCTGTTGTACAGGAACTGACTGGGAGCTGCAGCGATGAGGATGGTGTTAGGATTTTCAGTGTCAGTCGACTAATTTTGATGCCTGAAACCCCAAACTTTTAAAAAAAACCCAGAAGAATTGTTCGGTTGGAATTTTACACACGTGGATCATAGCCAGAGATTCTTGTTGGTTTGGGACTTTTTTTGTTGCCTTTTGGCAGGAAATGGTAAAGGGAGTCAAGAGAATGTACTTCTGAGAGACATTAGAACAAAGTTACACTCTAAAGGGTCTAGTAAATATTTAGAGAGATGGGTCCAAAAAAACCCTAAACATTTCACTGTGTTTTGTTTATAAGTCTTCCATGAGTTATAGCAAACACAACTGTACCTGATAAGTTAGATGCTTTTTTTAAAAGATGCTATGAAGTAAAAATTTTTAAATTAATTTGAAATCTCAGTGGACTTTGTATGAGTTGCCTATGAATCGGAAATCTTTGTAAAGTTCAGATGTCTAGGATGACGGAAGAAAATACTTCCAGAGCTTGAAATTCCCAAACAGTTGTACAGTTCTCATTTAATAGACGTAGAGATCTCACCAGCAGTCTATGAAATACCTGTCAGCAGAACAGTGTGCTTTTAAGAAATCAGAGTTGTCAGCAAAGTTTTTGGTGGGAATTTTCTTCATTATTTCCTAGGATGATGTGCTGGATCCCTGTACAGTACATTTTATGTTATGGTAAAATGTATCCTTTTTTTCAGAAAGAAAGAGAATAATTTACAGTAGATATTTTTAATGAGAATTAAAGCTGAAAGGTTTGGTTTATTTGTAAGCCTAGATGTCCTGTAAACGCTTTTGCCTGGTAGGTTTAAGAACAGTTGAGGGAAAAGGTCATTTTGAAGTGACGGTAATCTTGTGGTTTGAAAAAAAAAAGAAAAATCTTAATTTTCGAGTGTGAACGTTGAAACATGCCATAAACCTCCTGCTGCTTATGCTACTTTGTCCTTTACAGACTGCTTGAACTTCTGTGCTTTGCTGTAGTCCAAACATAGTTTTCAAAGTTTTCATTGGATTTTTAAAGATTTTTAAATATTTACATAGATGAAGTAAAAATATGTAAAAACCGTTACCCTTCTACTTCTCTGGTGTGTCTTTGTTCTGTGATAACATGGGATTATTTCAGTCTTTGCAGCTGTATGTATTTGAGTTATTAGTAAATTGTATGTGGTGCATGGTTGTAAATCTACTTGCATCATTGTCACCGATAAAATGGCCCAAACTGCAGAAGTAGTAGGGAATCAGGTTTAAAAATGTGTATGTAGCTCCATGCACATAAATAGTGTACTGCTCAGACCATGATTCATCCTTGTCCTGCAATATGTGCAGGCTTAAAGCAATAAAAGGGTGTGCCAAGTGAGTGGAAAGCATTTATTTTTTTCAATATCTAATTTTTATTCACTGTAGTATGGTAATAATAGCAGTGGTACCATTGTGATTTTTCCTATCCATTACAGTGTTATTATAACTTCATTAATTTACAAAACCTGTGGCAAATTGTATTTTTGTAGTAGTTAGTTTAAAATGCAGGTAGCCAAATGTCTTTGTTAGATGAGGTCTTGTAGTGTTTAGATTTCTCCTGCCGTACTGATTGTTCACGCATCTGTATTTTACAGGGCGCGATGTCTGTGGACTCTATTACAGATCTTGATGACAATCAGTCACGGCTGTTAGAGGCTCTCCAGCTCTCTTTGCCAGCAGAAGCCCAGAGCAAGAAAGAAAAGGCAAGAGATAAGAAACTAAGCCTGAACCCTATTTACAGGCAGGTTCCCCGGCTTGTAGATAGTTGCTGCCAGCACTTGGAAAAGCACGGTAAGAATATTTCATTTTCCCAGGAGTGGCCGATGTATTTTTACTATAATATAAATAAACGCGTATTTTGAGAAGCAAGCATGTACTTCCAGTTGCAAGGACGCCTTTGAAAGTCAGGCACTTTCCCTCCTGTTTTGGCTCTTGCTAAAGATACTGTCTCAGAAATAATTACTAAGATGATATCTTCACAAACTAAGGATCCATGCTACAAGCTTGCAAACTGATCCGTACAGCCAAGGGAAGAGACATTTCTTGGAGGTCGTTTATCTTGTACTGGAGTGCTCAGCTCTGCAGGAAAGACTCTTCACACCCAGCAGGTTCACCCATACCTTGAGAATGAAAATCTGAAATGTGCCAGTCAGCCTGGAGTCATTCTTTGCAACCAGTGGATCTTAAGGTGTAAGGGCTAAATTAGCTGTTTATTGTATAGTGCAAGACTGAACTAGAAACAGGATTTGACAGTAGAGGCTCAGAGAAGGAAAAAAATCCCATGCTAAATTATGTTAAGCTCCAAGAAGCTTTTTCATGTTCACTGCAAGGCTTGCAGGCTGCCTACTCAGTTTGTCCCTGGCTTGAGTCCTCCTGACCAGCCTCAGGCTCAGGCCTGCTCTCTCCAAAGGCGATTAGAAACTCCTGCTGGTATTCTTCTCATGTCTTCATGATCATCCAGACACAAACCTCGCACCAGCTTTGTGTAATGCAGGAACAATAGTTAATCAAGGTATCTGTTCAACATCTGTCCCAATGTGTCTTAGTCTTGTAAAGATCTTTAATGAGAATTGAAATAACTTGGCCACAGCAAGATGGAGTTATCACAAGGCCAAACAGTAAACAAACCATTAAGTAATGGTTACTGCAACTCCAAATGATGCATTTGGTGCCTAATTTGACCAGAAAGAAATCATTTACTGACTGAATGAAAGGCTTTTGCAGGCGAGGGACTGCAATTTAAGCAATAATGCTAAGCTTTTACAATATGTAATTGAAAACCATATTGCTTACAAATATATAAATGAAAACTGTGAATGAGAGTAATCTCGCTTTTTACAGAGATTAGATGCCATGGCTGATAAATAAGTGTGGGAATGATTAAGTTTGAGATGAATGACTTTCCGTCCCTTTAAGCAAGGGCAGCTGAGTTTGGAGAAAATGAAAGTGTCTGGGTCAGCCAAAAATAGGGTCCGCTGAGTATCCTTTGGATACTGTGATTTTATGTCACTTGAACATCTGTGATAAATTATTTAATCCACTTAACCCACTGTCGTAACAAAGATTCCTTTCTATACAACATTCTTTACTAAAATATTTGCTTTACATTGAAGTTTACTTTTAAAGAAAAGTTAATGTTTTTTTGTGCATTTTCTAAGACTGCACCGTAATACCCCACAACACAATAACCTGAGATAATTTGGGGTGAATGTTGCTGTTCTTCAGTTTTCAGTTTAATCCACCACCCACAAAGCAGTCATCAGGATTGGTTGACTGAGAAATTTAAAGATTGCAGAAGGTGGACACTGCTGTGTGCTCATTGGCTTGAGGGATAGTAGAGGACTTTCTGTTCAAGTGACAATCCCATAGCAACATCGTTCCAAGCTATATGGTGGACCAGCTTTCTGATTCTGAAAATACTTGCCTGTATGCGTAAGTCCTGTAGGCCAATTTTTTGGCAGCAAATCACCTAGGTAGGGGTTTCTCACGAATACTTTAAATGACAATTTTGAACATTATATAAGAAAAAATGATAAAGTTTTTAGCCATGAAAGCCCCTGGCTTTGTTCACCTTCCCTGTTTTCCCTGGGATAATGTTCCAGAGTTGTAAAGTCTTGACTTCCTGCAGACCTGCAGTGTAAAACAAATACTGTGTGTTTGTGCAGGAACTGATAACTGGCTTCCAGTTATTGCCTAATATGAGTATCTCCATCTCAGATGATTCTCTGCCAATGTTCCTGGGTTTGCTAAATGTTATTGTATCAATGTAATTTTCTGTTAATGACAGATAAAGAGTATTTGAAGAGAGGTGTCGTGTTGAGACTAGAAACTAAAATGCAGAGTCCTATCTGAATTTCTCTGATGAGTATCTGCAACTCCAAACACCACTGCAAAGCTACACATCTCTAGCAAGCAAGTGTAGCCTCATGGCTGTCAGAATGCATTTGTTTCTCCTGTATGTCAGTAGAGAAAATTAGTGTTGCAGAGAAGCCTTTGTTAGACCACAAACTTTTCAAAGCTTAGGTAATTTAATCCTTTTTGCAAAAAATGTCTTAACTGTGTAAAATGATATTATGTACACAGCTGCTTAAGCCTCTAAGATTTCCACTCACATTCTTACTGCTAAAGACCTCGAAGGTGATATTTACTCCCAAATTTTTCAGTTTCTGTTACTCAGCAGAGCATGTCCATTCAACAACCACGTTATCATTTGTTTGATATTCTGGTAGTATCTACAAGGCTAGAAGAAGGTTTGAACTGATTTCTTACAGAATAGCAGGCAACACCCCCATTCCCAAATCACTTTAAACCTAAGTGACACAAGAGGCACACCTTCTGCATTTCGCCTGAAGTACAACAGTACTTCTTTATAGCTTTCCCTCTGTGTAATAGCTGTTCCTACCCTGTAAACTGCACACAACTCCTGGGTAGCGTTCTTCCCTCTCGTAATCTGCCTGAGTGCCCTGCTAACGACCCTTTGAAGGAAACTCTCAGCTTTGTCTTGACAGGCACTGTAGAGCCAGCAGGTAACCCCAGACACAGCTCAGTGCCCAAGTATTCAGTTATTTTATTACTTGCTTCCTTTAGTATCAGTCCTGGACGTGCCACCTCCAAACACTGAGCAGTGCCTCGCTCTCTGCATGCCTCTGTCCCTCACGGAGGAGCAGTGGCACTACCAAAATGGCATCACAAGAAATGTCATGGCGATGCCGTTTTGCAGGTTAGGTGATGGTGAGGTCCTTAAAAACTGCAGTGGATGGCTTCTTATTCCAAGACAACTGAGTTTTGCCTCAGCATGGTAAGTACAAGTTTATAGAGAAATACATTGCGGGTTTTTTTTTCATTTGTTAAAGTACACATATAGCCATGATTGCTTTGGGTCAATGCAATTTTCAGCAGAAAATTAAACAATAAAACACTTGTCTGATGTGCTGCACTTGCAGGTCTCCAGACAGTAGGAATATTCAGAGTTGGAAGCTCAAAAAAGAGAGTAAGACAGGTGAGTGGCTGTGCATATGCTTTTCCCTCATCAACTGTGATACAAACAAGCCTGATTCCTTTCTGTTAAGTGATTTCCTCCCCATCCATCACCTGCTGAAATTCAGGCTTTCTGGGTCACTGACTTTATTGTTTTTTTGGTGGCTCATAACGGGCCATTTCCAGTCATCTTTTACATTTGCTGAAATCCTTGTCAGGTTCTCAGCAGGTTAACAGTCTCTGTATGTTTTGCTCTGCAGAAGTAGCACAGGGTTGGAGATCCAAATAGACTACAGTGATGAAATTTTCCAAAGGTTACACTGTAGGGAAAAAAAAATCTTGGCTGCTAGGTTCAACTCAGAAACTGCTGAAACTCCCAAAGCAAACCCAAACTGTAAATCTTTTTTGGAAAACTTACAGTATGAGAAAATATGCAAGTACAGAACAATCTCTTTGACCCTCAGATCGCTGCTCCCAAATATCACCTTTCTTTTACCCCTATTAAACTCGAAGGTTAGAGCAGACCCATCCAAGTCCTACTCTCAGCCAAATGTTGAAAAAGCAGAGACAATGTACAGTTAGGTTCCAGAGATAAAGTCAGAAGTGGGTGTTTCCTGAGACCTAGGTATTGCATTATTACTCCCAGAAGTTGGGAATACCTGTTGAATTAGAGCAGCAGAGAATAGTCCTTAATGGTTGCATGATGCTTAGGAAGGGGATAAAAAGTTACAGGAAAATAGACCTATCCGGAACTACAAGAGTGAAAAGATCAAATAGAAAAAAGCAAAATAAAGCTTGACTGGATCTGATCCCAGCAATAATAGTTCTTTGTTGCAAGAACTACATAGTATAGTGTTTGTTGCTCTGGAAAGTTCCCTTGAATAGCTAAGATGACTTGATTCTGGCTGGTAGGACAGTATAGCCTACTCATTTGTAGCTTACTCTCTAGCAGTTTCTATTGCTGAGTGGTTATTGTAACGCAAAGCTGAAAACATTCATGGTCTGCAGAGGCAGTGGTTAGATCAACACTGAACTAGATAAAGTATTGAAAAGTAAGTTGCCTGTCATTTGCATTACAAGCTTCAGTGTCAGAACATATATGAACGTTCAGGGATGAGTAAAATTGCATCATACCTTTGAGGAAAAACAGAGGGTTTGTATCATTTACTTGTAAACTAAGCCTTACTTTGAACATCAATGACTTCCACGATTTTTACTATGCTTTCAAAAGCTGAGGAGATCAAGAGATTTGGGTATTTATGTATTCTATTACATGGTCTAATTTATTGAATTAGGTGAACTAATATATTTCATTAAACAACATGGAAGCATCAGCATGGACCTTGCAGTTACAATAATAAATGCTGTCAACATGAACACAGGGGAAAGTCTGGATTCAATTAAAATTCCGCTCATTTTCTGAACCATGGAAAGCCAAACCCAGTCCTCAGATTTTGGTGTGCTTTCACAGCTGTTCATTAGTTTTTCTTGTGTGGAAAGTAGGCATAGTTTTGTTGCCCTTCCTCCCCCAGTTAGAAAATATTCTATTTAAGCTGTGGTTTGTTGTAGTAAATACAGAAGTAAGTAAATGCATGTGCCAGTGGGGTTTTTGGTTGGTGAGCAGGAAGAGAAAATCTAGAATGAGTGCGTCTGATCCAGTCTGCCTCCTTCACATTCAGTGGGCTGTGGGACAAAGATTCCTGAGCTAGTGTTGGCTCAAGGTGCTGGATCTGGTACATAAGGATGCCAGGCACCAGCTTGCGCCCAGAAACTGTACAGATGCTTGAACATTGTTGCTGAGCTTGGGGCGGGCAGCCCTCTATGAGAGGCCTGGTGACTTGGCGGCAGCTCTGCGGGTGATGTGACCACCAGACCCTGAGGCTGAAGAGAGACATGGGCTGGAACTCTGTGCTCCCATCCCCTCTTCCAGCAGGGATGTCCTCAGCCCTCATGTCTTACGCTCCGGTGGATGCTGCAGTTCAGTGGGTGGGCTTTCCAAAAGTCTGAAAGTATTCCCTTGTGAATGAAGTGTGAGAGACCTCAAGTTTAAACTTGAAAGTAGACAGTTTTTAACAGCTGTGATAACCTGGACCTGAAATGTGGCCATGTTTCACCAATGATTGCCTGATACTGTGCTAGTTAGGACATCTCTGTAGGCCTCATAGGATATCAGATCAGAAGTGCCATATTCAAGACTGTAGTAGCAGTTTATGATTTAGACAGCTATTTGGGAAGTCCAAATTCCTGATGCAGTGCTAATCTGTTTCCTTAGTTTCTTTTGAGCAGTAAGTGCAGAAGCAACCTTCTGGATAGAGGTAATTTATGGTGCTCCACAGGGATGTTCCCCATTTGCCACCAGTCTGAAGAACAGAATTGAGCTGGAAATGAAATGCCCAAGTTGGCACTGCAAAATGTTTGACCACATATCAACAGGGGGTAGCATAATACTGGATGAACAACAAATTCTGGTCTTCATAGCATATATTGATTATTAATAATGTTAAAAGTAGTCAGTAAATTACAAAGGAGGCTGTAGTTTTTATAGAATACCTTTCACGTTCATTATGAAAGCACAATTTCAGCTGTAAATACGGGATTTTCTGCATTCCTCCATGCTCTATGTACTGAAGATGAATTTGCCTGTGATCACGATTTGCCACAGATTATCACAGACACATAGTTTGCTTGTGATTTACCTTCTTTCTTCTTTTTGATATGTCTATAGTAATCCTGGTAAAGACAACCTCAATTTCCTCTTGTATAGTAAGATTTAAATATAATTACTCTCTGAGAAAATATATGTAAGATCATGATACCTCATAATATTAGCATACGAAATTTTCCTAAGAAACAGTTTTAAAACATCTTGACCATTTTCAATATGAAAAGAGAGTAAAAGGTGTAACTCTCAGCCTGCAGAAAACATTCTGCTCTCGGTGCTGGAAAATCTCTCCAGAAAGGCAGGCTTTAATCTTTTGTCAGGCTTTTTGAATATGGGAGAAGAATTTCTTCTGCCTTTGGAAGTGTGATGCCTTTGAATTACACAGAATTTGTCTGAAGGACTGTAAGTGGAAAAAAATAGCGAAGCCTCATAATGGTATTAGCTTGCTGTTTGTTAACTCGCTAATGGTGATCACTTAGTAAATGTAACTAAATTAGGAAGGCAGGATAAGATGTGTGTGGACGAATGCCATGAAGTCTTAGTGAAGCTGGCTGCGTACTGCACCTGGCTGCTTACTGCTTATGCTTAAATACGATCTTAAATCATAAGAGAAATGAGAGTTTGGTGGATTTTAACATTGTCTTATTATTAATGTTTTTGTACAAAACCATAAACGTTGTAAAATGCAATTTTCGTCTTTCTGATCCTAAAATTTAGGGATAGTGCAGTAAGGAGGTGTAAGAAAGCCTTTCTTGCAATTTTCCTTATTCTCCCTGGTTTCTGCCGTTGATGTTAATCTTACATTTCTGAATAGCTTGTATTTACTTGGGCACGTTTTTTCATAAAAGAGTGCCGTGTATTAGCTGGAAAGCAAGAATTCTATTTTATTACAGTTCGGTACAACCCTTAAGTTATGTATCATGGAATAAGCAGCAATTAGATAATAATTTTGTCTTTGACCTTACCAAATACTAGTCATGTCCAATCTAGAAAGTGAAAATGAGTAAATCTACGTCTTAAAAGATTTTCTGTGTTGAGATGCACTAATAGGGACAATAAGTAACTGTGGTTTTGTGTCATGATCTTTTCCAGTTACGTGAAGAGTTTGACCGGGGCATAGATGTTGTATTAGACGAAGAACACAGTATTCATGATGTTGCTGCTTTATTAAAGGAGTTTCTACGTGACATGCCTGACCCACTTCTCACCAGAGAACTTTATACACCTTTCATCAACACTCTCTGTGAGCTCTGCAGCATTTTGATTTACCGATTTTGAAAAGCTTACCTGTTTGAACTCTTTAATCTCTACTGATTGTATTCTTTTCTCTGTGCAGTTAGTACTGTAGCCTTGATTTGCTCCAAATATTTGTATAGTATAGATTTGCTGAGATCTTTCCTTGGTTTTCATACTGTGTAAGTATAGCCCAGAAAACTAGACCAACAAAGATTTTACTTTCTATACCTATTTTCGCGTTTGTATATAGGATGTGATTCATGTTATCTGTTAAATCCTGACCCTGTCATTAGATGACAGACTCCCATTGGAATCCTGGTATCTTCGCACCACTAATGCTTCTAATTTTTCGAGCTATTCACTGACCAAATTTCCAGTCTGGCTTCAAAAACCTACCTTCAGAAGTTCAAGTTTCATATAGTCAATGATCCTCAAAGCCATCGTATTAAGATCTCCCAAATGTTTTGCCTAAGACCTGAGAGCAGATTCTCACAGATTTTGGAAAAAGTAACGTTGGACCTTTTGAGCTTAAGCTGCTGCCTGGTGTATGTTCTTCAGATTCTTTCTAGCCCTCAAGTCTGCGATCCTGCCTCTGTCCTACCTTTGTCGCTGGCTACCATTGCATTTTAGATGGTTAAAGGATGGTGATAGCCGAAAGTCCTCTGTATCTCTGATTGCTTTTCCAGTCTCCTACTACCTGTGCAAGATGTGAAATTTTAAGAACACTCATTTAAAATGGCTAAAACATAAACTTAACTGGAATGTTTCCTAGCGGTGCCCTGTATATACTGGTAGCTATACCTAAACGAATGGAGTAAGTAGAAAATTAGACAGAATTCTTGTGTCCAGTGACAGTGATGGAGTGTGCAACATGAATTTTGCTCTCTTATAGGCTGAGAAAAGATCCTGTGAACCTGTGAGCAAAAAGTTGACCAAGCGAGGCAAAAGTCCCATAGCAGTAGTTGTTATACTTTTGATATTTCTTAGAGTTTTCTCTTCTGACATCATAAGGAAAATGATCCTTAAACAGTGCTATTCTTCCGCCTTCCTTTGGGCTGGGAACAGTATATTTGTTCTGCTTTTAGGTTAGTTGGAGTGATTTTCTTAGAATGTATTTTTTCCCCTCTTAGTATTAGAGCCAGATGAACAGCTAAGCACCTTACAGCTTCTCATTTATCTTCTACCTCCCTGTAACTGCGATACCCTGCACCGGCTGCTGCAGTTCCTCTCCACAGTGGCTGGCCACGCGGAAGACACCACAGACAAAGATGGCCAAGAGGCAAGTCCTGGTCGCTTGTGTCCTTTGACTTTGCTTAATTCATGATCTGAAAAGAGATCTGTAAAGCTGTGAAACAAACATGATGGTGGCATACCCCTGAGCGATGGGAGAGATCTCATATTCTTGCCTGCACATTTGCCATTTAGTTGTTTACTGTGTTCTTAGGGCTGTAGAATTTTAATTTTTGTATGACTTAATCAGTAAAGCATCTACCACTTCCTTTGGGAGATTCACAGCGTAACCAACCTTGTTGTTAAGAATGTCTAATGTTATCCATCCTTTTTCCCCACCTTGCTTTATCCTGTTTTATTCTATGGAAAAAATACTTGCACAGAAAAGTGTCAGGCTTCAAGAGTATGCTTTTTCGTTCACTTTTCATTCTCTGTTGTTGCTTTCTTACATGACCTTTGGACATAGCAGTGCACTTCTTGGTTCCCTTAGCTTCCTTGTGTGCGCTGGGTAGTGAAGAATAAAAAATAAAGGACAGGAGCTCCAGCTGTGTCCCTGCAACTGGCAGATGTAATCAGTAGTTGGAGCCAGGGTCCATCTTTGCCCTTTTTCCTTCTGGCCTCCTTACTGTTGCATTCTGGAGCAAATGCAGTGGAGAGGTTGGAGTTCACCCGCCCCACAGAGACAAGAACACCCATAGCCATGTGGCTGAGCTGTACTGCTGAGCATTCACACATGTGCATCTGCGCTGTTCACACTAGAGAAGATCTGAAAATCCAGGCTTCCCATTTTCTACCAGGAAAATGCTTGATCTCGTGGGCTGCTCTGCAAGAAGTATCAACTCTGTTAACTTTGAATGAGGTGGAGACAGTCTGTCACTGGTTGACAAAATTGTACCAGTTTATCTGTGGGAAGGACTTCTCTGTCCTCTGAACTGCAGCAGAGACTACTTCTGAGACTCCTCTGAAACTCCTAGAGAATTTTGTCTCCCAGATGGAAAACCCTGCTGACTGTTCTCAAATTTGGACACCTTTTGCAGTTGGCTGGTTTTAACAGTTGATGCTTTGAGACTGAGTTTTGCTGAATTTCTGCCTCAAGTCCTAACTTCCAGTGTGCTGTATGTGACTTCACGGCCTATTTAACTTCTAAATCCACTTTAAATGCTATTATTTTGTCCTCAGCAAGGAGTTGATAAAAAACTACACCAATATGATGGCAAGCGTTTAAAAAGAGCAACCTGTAACAATTTTACTGTGCTTAAAAACATGTATGAGCCAGCTAAGGTCGTGGTCCCCCTGGTCCTGCAAAGAGTTCTCTGTTGATTCAGGAATGTACCGAAGAGGACCTTACTGCAGGGCTAGAGGATGCTGCTTAAGAGAGTCGGTTTGGCCCAACAGTTGTTTAAAGGCATTTTCATTCCCCTTAACAGTACATCAGCTCTGCTACAGGTATTTTGGCAAGGCAAATTTATATAAGCTGTCTTGGCAGTATTGTAAGAATCAGAAATATGATGTGCAATTGGATGCCTTTTATAGATAATATAGCATACTGATCACAGTTATTTAAACTATTCATGAATAATTAAGTGAATAAAGGCATACAGGGTAAGAGAAAGTATGTTATCAGACTGTTTGCTATCACTGGAAGAGAAACAGCCAAGCTTTGGCACACAGGCCCTCTTCAAGATTTCTTTCAAAAGCCTTCTCTCACGAAGATAAAGATGGATGACTAAGTTTGTTAAAATTACTCATTCCGTTAATTTCAGTGGATATGTTTACAGCATTTTTTAAGGGATGCCCCGAGGCTGCCCTAAAGAAAAACATCGCTGTTTGTACAAACAGCCTGCACATGCAGATGCAGGCAGACGCAGAGGCTGCCCCTGGCACACTCGAGGCACCACATGCCTGTGCATCCCTGGTGGCTGAGTACTCTGACAGTGTTTAAAAAGCAGGTCACCCGAAAAACAGCCGGGTGCGTGGTGGTGCGCAAATAAGGGAGTGTGCTGTGCTCACAGTCATGCGGGGATGAGTCTCTAAACAAAGAGCCAACGTGCTTGTTGTGACTGCCCATGCACCTACTTAGTGCAGATGTCTTTCCAAGATTACGCAGTGGCCCCACCAATAAAAGTAAAAGCTCTTTTTACTCTCATCTCTATGCTGTCTGGTTGAGCTCTGTAAAAAATAAACCAGGTGCAGTCAGTGCCCAGTTGCAAGTTTGACTAGAGTATTCAGTAAATGACCAGCTACAAAAAAAAAATTGAATTACTACTTTGAAAAGATTCATTTTTGTACCATTTCTTGAAATGCTCTTTTTACAGTCTCTTTTTGGTGCCTTTTCGTGTCCCTTGTTAAAATTAATTAGTTCAAATGTAGCTGAAACAGGTGAAAAATGCCTTTCATGATATTTTTTTGTTCTTTAAAAAAGGCCTGCAAGGAATACTGGGTCAACAGCTGAAATTCTCTTACAGTCTTATATAGTCAAACTGCTGGCATCTTCTTCTGCATTCCCAGAATAGCAACCAAGTGGAGACACAGAGAGGAAGCACATGATCCCTACTTTTTGCTCTGTTAAAAGAACAGAAGGGGAAAAAAGTAGTCTACTCACAATATGACAGTGAAAATTTTTATTTAATAACCTATAGGACATATTTTTCAGATCATTTCTGTCTAGTCTAGTATGTATTCCTAGCCTTCTACTTTCTCAAAAGTCAGGTTACTATTGCTTCTTTGAGCACAGAGTTATAAAAGTAGGAAAAAAATTAAAAAAACCCACAACAAAACAACAAAAGAATCCACCCAGCAAGTAAACATTTGGCGTGTTCTAGGAAACAAGCAAAAAGGAAAATATTGATCAAAATGATGACCAGACTCCTTAATTAGCTACACTGTTTAAACATGGAAAAGTGTTTTTTTCACTGTATCTGTTTCAAATCAGGAGTGCTACTTGAGAAAACTGACAGTTTTCAGTATTTGGTCCTAAGAGACGGTAATGTGCTGAGGTGGTGAAGTACGAGGGCGGTTTCCCTGGGTTCAGAAGAAGTATGCCACTGCCAAGCGTCCAGGGAGTTAAGGGCAGGCAACACTTCCACTTTCTACTCCTCCAGTCCATTTGAAAACCTATCCAGAAAACCCACAGTGCTGGTTGCAGAGATGTCAAAACAAAGTATTTCAACATTTCTAAAAATTTTCCTTTTTTTATTTGACTGGCACTCGGTTTTGGTTTTGATGAATGAAGCATCTGCCAAATCAGAGGGGGGGAAGACAGAGAGAGAGAGAGAGAGAGAGATATTCAACAAACAATCTAA
>Ga0065711_1031254_pt1 | contig 30150 bp, 20 predicted proteins | sample Hoacrofraction12_FD_59098 | JGI IMG/M metagenome (GOLD analysis project Ga0065711, IMG submission 59098) | Hoatzin crop microbial communities from Cojedes, Venezuela - Epithelial fraction 12 v2 (version 2) | ecosystem: Host-associated > Birds > Digestive system > Esophagus > Crop | place...
TTTTTTTTTTTTTTTTTTTTTTTAAGGTCTTGTCTGTTTATGTGCATTGGAAAAGTAATTACTTGACATCACTGGTGAAACAGACATGTTGCAGAATCAACTAACCCCCTCCCCGTCAGAAAACAAAATGCACAGAAAACTCTCATTCCACAGAGACATGAACTGAAGGTAGCAGGACTGGGTATATGTGACAATTTACAGTTCTCCAGAAACGAAGGATAAATTAAAGCTTTGAAATTATTGCCAGGCATCTCAGCTTTACTAGTAAGTGGGATAATAAGAGTTGAAGCAATTCTTTTTAAGAACTCTTTTTTTATGGGCACAGTTGGGGCGGGGTGGGAGGGAGGAGGAAACATGTTTTGTAGCTATCTACTAGCCCCTAGATGTCTTAGATGGTGATGAAGAAAGGTGAATATAGTAAGAGTGGTGGGAGTAGTTTGTCAACAAGTATTGCTATGCAGCATGCACAACAGTTAATAAAATAAATTATACACCACATATTCTTTTCAAACAAGCTTTAAATTGTCCATATGTAACAGAATCATGTGTTACAGACAAGAAATTCTTGCTGCCAAAACACAGGATGAGTGTTCTTCCCCATCGTTCTTTCCAAATTACAGACTTTTAGGAAAAAATACTTCAAGAAACTAGAATATTTTTAAAAATAAAATTATGCTAAAAACCAGAAAAGGCCAGTAGAATAGACCGGTGAAGTACACAAACAAATCATCAGAGGAATGTTAGTACACAGGTGCTTACAAAAAAACACGCAGGGGTGGACGAAAAGGCTTGAAAGATACAGATACTATGCAGGCTAATTCAGTATCGAAGAGCAGAATGCATAGGCTTTATTATAAACTCTGTAATTCATGCATTTGTGTGTGCAGATAAAATAGACTTAAAGCCATGTATTTAAATGCCATCAAGAAGACACCTGCACTCCTTCCCAGCAACATCAGTTGACTTCAGGAAAGAATTAAACCCAGGTTTGTTTATTTTTATACACGGGCCTAATCCAAACCCATAATGTGTAAAAGGGAACAAAGTAAAAGAAAGCAACCAGGTATTTTTCTGAGCTGCCCAGAGATACCGGGACAAAGATCCAAACCCATGTTTTGGTAATCACCGTCACTAGAATGTAAAGGCAGCAACACCAGCCTGGACGGTTCTCAGCTGTGTTTCAGAAAGTGGCTTCAAGAAGAATGATTCAAGGGTTGAGTGGGGAAAAACAGAAATTAACCCCGTAGTACATACGTACATATATAGATGGCTCTTTTCAGAACAAAATAAGGTAGCAGTACTGAGTACGTGGCAATATGGAGTGTGCATTAAGATACACAAGTGAAATCTGCTTGGGGCACCTTCACTCAGAGGGATAGATCTTCTTAAAATAAAATAATAATAATAATAATACTTTTTTATACTTGCCACTTGTTAGCAATTGTTTACATCATAGAAAAATAGATAGTATTCTGTAACAAGAAATATAGTTACTTTGTTAAAATGGGCTATTTTAAACCAGCTACTATTCTTTCATATAAAGAATTTCTAAACAGCAAAACAAAAATAAGTAATACTGAGTGCAAAACAGCCAGTGGTATACTTTGCATTGGTTTGAAACACTAGTTGCCAGCTACTATAATTACATGTTCTGTACACTGTACTACAAAAGTCTTCCATCTTTTAGAAGCTTTGGGGTTTTTGCTTTTCTTCTCTCTAGGTGGCAAGTAAGTATTTAATCTGAGTAAAGTCAAACTCTGGAAGTCAGAAATATTTTCACAATCAGTCTTCGCTACCATTCTCTCGCATTCCTTCCCCCACATAGTGCAGCAGCACTTTCTACTTATGGCCAAAAATCCCTTAAGTTAAACAAAATTTAGACTGTAGATACTTAGAAGTTTAGCTTATAAATTCACATTCTTTTAAAAATCATTTCACTAATCTCCCACGTTTACATTTACACCAAAGAGAAAGCTCAAAAGCCTCACTTCATGCACTTCATCATCCCTGCTGAAGACTGAAATAGAGTTCAGAGAATATCTCTTTGCCAATGGTAGGTATTAAGTCTTAACGTTACAAAGCCAGATGGTTCCAATGTAGAAGTCAGATTTTTTTGTAGTCTCCGCAACAGTTTCAGATACAAATAGCTAATTCCTAGTGGCAGTGGTAAAGGCGTTATCAGTACACCACGAACACCACAAATGGAGGCAATTTCCAAGCATCAAAGAACAAAAAACAAACAAAAAGCACCCAGAAAAAAAAATCAGTGAAACATTCTTAGTAGAGCAGAAATTCTCCTCTTTGTTCATCTCACACCTTTTCAACTTTGGTGGGGTCATACGTATCTGAAAAAAGACAAGAGAACACTATTAATAATGTATTGTGAAATCTATTCTACGGTGCTAGCTGCGGAAATGAGACATCTTTTCCTTGGTTTTTATTAAAAAAAAAGAAGGTAATACTGGATTTACAGCCTTAGAGATACATGCGACATTCCTGACCCAAATTCTGTATTTACACTAGTGTAATTTGTGAGCAACCCAGATCAAATGCATGCAGATATAATTTGGGAAACCTTGAGTGGGTAGGAAGGAGTGCACTATTGCTTCTAGTTTTCAGATGCTTTGACAGGAAGACAAAGGTGTAAGATTTGGCCCCTCTTGTACTGAACACTAAGGACAAATAAATGCTTCAAGCATCCTAGCAGGGTGTTTAAGGCTGGCTGAAGAAGTGACGATGCTATCCAGTCACCAGGGTCTTTTCATTCGATTGCAAATCCTTGGTTTCAGATTAATTCAGCAGAACAGAGGAAAGCACAGCTGCGTTGCATCACTGTGGTTAGATTGTCTCGCTTCAGTCTGCAAAACTGCAGCTCACGTTTTGAACATTATTCACTGAAGCACTGGACTGGCTTACTAACATGGGTCTTCATTTTCAGCCTACCTCTTGCAGTTCACAGGACAGACCACACTTTGTTTTTCTTCTCCTGAAGCCCCAACAACACTCTTCTATCAGATTTTTTTCCTGGATTTATCCCAACATTGGCCATGAAGTGAGCAGATATGAGCCTTCTCCCACGCCCTGGTGACTCCGGGATAGGACTGCAACGAAAGGGCTTTGCCTTGTGAGATCTGCCTGCCCCGTGCCATCATGAGAACGTCCGACTGACTGACCCTTGGCTGCTGGGGATGCTCAGTCGTGGCGTGGAGGCACCAGGGCTATGGGTGGAGGAGTCCGTAGGCACGCCGGGGCCCAGACAAACCGGCGCTGCAGCCCGTGCTACCGGGTGTTACTTGCTGCTCTTATGCAACCTGGGCCTCTGTGCTAACCTTAAACGTCCCTCCTGTAGGCTGTACTCCCACAGCACTTGCATTTCAACAGCTGAGCATGAAAATAGTTGCATGCATAAATATCACACTTTGGAGTAAAATGTTCAGCCTCAGGACTTTTATGTTGATGTAAGTGAATGTATTCATTCAAACAAGCATAAAAGTCTGCAGAGGGGAATTTTTACTGCTGTGTGCAAGCGTCCATCTGCAGCAGCCAGACTCATAGCAAGCGGGGGGACTGGCTAAGAAAGAACTTCTGCATTTGGCCCCAGTAGGTGGATTCCTGGTGCAGGAACTTTTATCGCTTCTCTTGCCCACTCTCCTCAAACTGCTAAGCGAGCCAAGAAAGGAGTCTGTGCCAGCAACACCTAGGTTTTCAGAACTACTTATCACTATTCAGCCTCTTCTGGTGTTTCCAAACTTCAAGAACAGACACCATATGAATGCAAAAAAATCAAGAGGAAAAAAGTTTTTGAAGGCTTGTGCACTCCAGGATAACTTTGCATCTTTCTAAGCTTAAGGCACTGATGGTGTGGGAAGATGCCTCTAAAGCAGTGACATTTTTTCAGTTGTAAATAATTTTTCATCTAAACTGCTAGAACATACAAACATTCTGAACTGTTCTGTGTGAGGTTTACCCAAGAATAAAAATGGATTCACACTGCAGAAGCCTGATTTTCCTAAGGCCAAACACATTGACACTAATAGAACTCTCCAGAAAATTGCAGGTGCTCACTGTGTCGGGGAGTGGCGGGGGGGAGAAAATCGGGCCACGAGGCATGGAGCCTCTGCCTGGCTCAATTTATTCCTTGAAAGCTTACCCACACCCTCAGCACCTAAACCAAGGACACAAAAGGGCCAGGCTGCCAGGCTACATCACTCTTCTCGGGGGGAAAACATTGGAGTTCTAGCATTGACACGGAAATGTTTGTTCAATGTTTGGTTCAGCTCATCTGAAATGCTCCCTACAGAAACAAAGCCAGATCAGCCGTCTCGTGGAAGCAGTCTTCAAACAGCAAAGGAGAAAAGACATCCAGTGCATTTGGGAACATTTGGAGATGTTCTTCTAACGGCAGTATTTGCACAGTAAGTTCAGCTTCTTGCACTGAGTTTCGGCAGAGCCCTTACTCTGAGACGACTGTTCATCTGCCAAGCTGCATTATACATGTGAAAACCTGTTTCTGCTACTGTCTCTAAGCCTCTGCGACGGGCCCAGTCTGCAGTTACAAGACTAACATCACCCTACCTCACTCCAAATAGAATGGCCTTTAGCAATATTTACTCTTTACAATACTTCTCCAGGATTCTCCTTGTGGCTTTCTGCGGTACTGGTGAGCTAGTTCGGAAGCTGGAGTGGGAGTTAACACAGGAAGACCCAGCATCAGGCCCTTCTACAAACATGAATCGTCAGTCCTGCCCCATTAAGGTGCGGTGGGGATCTTGTGGCCATCAACAAATCAGGGTCTCTTTGGATGGGAAGAAGCCCGTGGAGGAGACGCCTTCCTGCCCGGCGTGAGTGCCTGTCACCCTGCGGCACGGGATGTGCTGTAGGAAGGGACATCCACGCTATGAGGTCTGTTACATCTGCGAGGGAACTGCTGCAATGGGAACACACTGCAGAACACAAGTCTGGCATTGTCAGCAAAAGGGATAAATTTAGACCCAATTTACTGCAGAATAACTCTCCAATAAAACACACATTTTTTGTTTTGATGTTTTGATACACCCCTGAAGTCACGTCACCACAACAGTTATTTTCTTCACTCCAGCAGAACCCCCAAGGGAGGAAAGCATGTGAAATGCATGTGGGGCATACTAGACCTGATGGGTACAAGGGAGCTGAATTAGCCTGTTTGGAAAATCTGTTCTAGAAAAATACAGTTCAGAGCAGAAGGAGACACAGAGCTGTGGGATACAGAAAAAGACATGAAGGGAAAGGCTGCAACACTGCAGGAGTCAATGCTTAGAACTCATACAAATATTCCTCTTCAGATGGAAATGCATAAAGTATGCTCCATTTAATTTCAGTCCCTCTGTACTGGAAAACTGTGAACAGATTTATATCGACAAGGTTTAATGAATAACCTGTGCAGATTTCAAGGTAGAATGTCAGCTGTTACAGAGAGGATGGAAAAAGGAAGGAGGAGATTAATATTAATTTAACAACTTTCACACCATACATTTGCTCACTCCAATTAATTTAATGGACTAGACAGGTGGCCTGGGAGATTTATCCCTTCACACAGATCTATGGCAACAACTGATTTTCAGTTGTTCAACACAATGCCATATGAAAACTGTTTTGGAGAGAGAACAGCTCATGTTACTCTGGGGATGCATATGGACTACACAAGTTTATATGCTATTGAGAGATGAGGAACACCAAATAAAAAAAAAAAAGGTGTTCACTGAAAAAGTCAACTTTCCATTTGACCTGGGGATAACAGTTATTATCGACATCTGCTCTGGAAAATATTCGTGAGAGAGAGAGAGAGTTTTCCAGGCCCCTTAATGCAGCCATTTCCCAGAGGCTTCACAGAAGGACATCAGATTTTTATTTTTAGTTTCTTCTGAACTCTGATATAGTATGTGTCTACTTAAGTATTAGAGAGGGAAAAAATGGATACTCAGGGAGAGGCTGTGATTAAATCACCATGTGTTCCCAAACACTGGCACTAGAGTGACTACCTTTGAACTCTGCTGTTTGAAGCTGGCTGTTCCCTGAAACTATTAGACAGAGATAATATCTCAGGGAGCGCTCCAGTCTTTCTGAATGAGTTTCAGTATCACAAGTGAGTTTTACAGTAACTTTTCCTAAAATAGGATCAGAGAACACTCCTGTTATCTATCCCATAAGGAGAGAAAAGCGGGTGGCAACCAGACAGAGGTGGTACCACCTACAGCCCGTTACTATTTGAGCTGCATTATGTGGGCATAAGCAAACCGATCATGCCCATTACAAAAGGAAAGAGTACCCATTTGGATCTCCCATAATAGGGTCTTACCTAAAGAAAAATCTCTCTCGATCTTCTTCTTGTCCATTCCACCTAAATATCCGTTTTCACCGAGAGAGATAACACGCTTGGAAACAGCCCCTGAGCTTGCCAGTTTGCTTCCTCTCTCCTCTTGTACCCGCGACAGCTTCTCCTCATCCACCTCCTCCCCCGAGTCTGCGCTCTTAATGCTCAGACGTCTCATCCGGGACACAGAGTCAACTTCCTTCATTCGCACTAAGCGATCCATGGCAGTCCGGCTTGGTGGGGAAGCGAGCTTGCCTTGGAGCGTCTCTATCACTTTCGAGGTGCTTCTTACCCTCTTTTCTGAATGCTGATGCACAGCTGACTTGCAGACCAAGTTCTGGTCCTCACCTTGGCTGGGACTTGCAGGTTGTTCGAGAACTTGCTCAGTTACCAGTGTTTTAGCGCTGGCTTCCTCGTGAGCAGTCTGGCATTCATCAGGGTATAAAGATCGGCCTCCCGCTCCGACAAAGAGAGCACTCTCTGTCCAGCCACATTTGCGCCTGCCTTCATAAGAACCATCTTTTTTTCCTGCTTTGTCACTTGCTGTGCTCCCCACTGATGACTCGGAGTCCTGGGCACCATTTGCAGGGCTCGTGCCTGCGTGGGGCCCGATGTGGTCGTCCGGAAGGAGAGACTCCACTGCTATGTCTATACCTAAAATTCTTGCAGCTCTTGCCTGCAATGACTCGTTCACAGGGATTTCCACTGCATTTGCATTTGAAGAGTGGTCAGTATTGTTAGCACCAGGTCCTGGGGCTACATCAAGTCCCACTGACCTCAAATCCGGCTCAGAGCACCTGTGGTTCCTCTTTGTTAGTGACAAGCACGCTGCTGAGCCTCTCTCTAATACTATGTCATTTGTGGGAGTTGCACCTTTGCTCAGTTTAACAAAGTCTAGGTAGTTTAGGTCTTCACTCATCTCCTGCAAGACAGGGTTATTGAAAGGATTACTGTGACACGAACTGCTTGGGCTACTGGACAAAACTCTCTCGAGAGGGCCCACGGAAACTGGCTGCTTGCTTGTTCTGCTCTTGGCTTCCCCCGTCCTCATTTCTGTCATCAGAATTCCATCTGCCGTCCCGTCTCCTTCTCTGCTCCCTCCTGGCTGCGAGGAGCCTCGAGAGCCAGCCCAGCCCGGCTCGCTGCCATGCTCCGTCCCCACACTCCAACTTTCAGACTTACTTTTAACTCTTCCTGACCTAAATACAGGCACCTCTGGCACAACCATTTCTGATTTCCCACCGTGTTTTAGCTCCTGGTTCGACTTCTCGTTTCTGGACACCCTCCTCTGCGTAAGGGCACCTGCCTGCGGAGAAGCCGCAGCGCTTTCTGGATCTTCTTCACTGCTTGTGCTCTCCTCCTGCTCTTGCAGCTCCTTGTTAAAGCTTTCTAGCTCACTTATTGCATCCCAGGGACGGCGGCTTACAGGCTTCAACAGGAACTGCCCAAACAGCTCTTTACTGTTGCAGGGAGCGCCTGCTTCTCCCTTAACTACATCTCCCTTGGAAAGAAAGCCCGTTTCCCTCTCCTGGGCAGGTAGGGGCTGGCTCTGGTGGGCTTTTGGGGAGGGGGCCTGAAGGACCGAGGTGGCAGTCCTGGAAAACGCGCTGTTGCTAGACTGGCTGAGGTGCATCTGACCCTTCATGCCGTAAGCGCTCTGTCTGCAGCTTCTCTCGTCAGAAGGTAGCCCTGCCTGCTTTGACCCTGTCGTGGATGCTGCATGTCCTAGGAGCTTCGGAGACAGCAGTTTGTTACTGTTGGGCTGCCCAGGCTTTGTACCATGGAAAAGTTGTGGGCTTTTAGGTTCTTCGGCGAAACTGGTCTGTGTCTGCTGGTCTTTGTACTGATCACCTGGCCAAGAGCCAGAGTATTTGAGCTCTCTGTGTTTTGTAGGCTGAATAAATCTGAGGTCATTCATTTGTTTGAACTCTTCTGGTCTCCACAGCTCTTGTTTTTGTAACTCATTTTTATTGGTCATGCTTCCTGTAAGCGCTTGTAACTCCAAGTCCGTTGAAGACATACTTAAGAGACTTTGTTCTTGCAAAGTTCCATTGTTATCAAACCCATTCTTATCAGGGTTCTGGGTTATGTTGTTGTTCCTATCTGTATCTGGCAGATTGGATTCTGATTTAACTGGGATAGAGACCAAACAAAATATAGTTTCATTCATTTTTTTCTTTGAACTCTTTTTGCTCTGCATCCCAGTTCCAGGTTCAAACTTTTTCACTTTTGTAACAGTCTCACAGGTGCTGTCCATATGTGAATTTCTTACAGAAAGTTTGCCTTTTGTGTACTCTGCGCTGGCTTCGTTACGGGGGCTGTGATTAGTTGTGCTACAACTGTCTCTTTGGTCCGGCAAGGCACAGTTTTCCTGATCTCGGGTGGATGGTGCCAACCATCTGTTGCTATGGGTGGAGCTGTCAGAAGTTCTTTCTCCCTTTGCAGAATTGGGCAAGTTTGATGCATCCAAGAAGGCACTGTTGTACTGTACTTCAAGATCTCTCTCTTGCAAAGCACCGGAACTGGGACTACATGCATTTTCAGTGTACTTAACGTTGTCCCGCAGAGCTTCCGGTGGTGCAATTTTAATATGTCGTATCCGAGGATCATCAAAGGGAATATACTGAACGGAGCGCAGGTAGTCAGTGGGGCGCCTCGCATGGCTTTGCTTCCCGTGAGGAAGATGGTTGTCTTTGCAAGGGTCACCCCCTGCTTCAAAAGTGTTCGCGGCTGGTCGTTGGCAGGGGACAACCCGTTCCGCAGGACCCTGCTGATCGCTGCTGGCATACGCATTGTTGTTAGGCACTTCATTGAGGGGATGTGGGGTCACGTTTTGGTGAGGTGGGGATTTGTAGGATGGAGGAGGTACGTAGACTGGGGGCTCCAAACCAGAGTCTTGAATGCAAGCATCTTGCCTTGGCTCATTAACTTTGGCTAAGTAGGGGATGGGTTCATCTTTCTGGTAGTGGTCCTGGAAACCCACAGTTTCTGCAGGTGCCCTCATCGGCCGCTGCAGTTCATAGGACGGAGGCTTGAGAGGTCTCCCATACTTGGGTTTCACCAGGGGAAGGAAATGGCCTCCTGTTTCATGGTGCTTGGCTGGTTCCACACTCAGTCTGTTTGGGGGATAGGAGGGGGTTTTAGTAACGCTGAGCGAGTTGTTACTGTTGGTTAGGGAGGGCATCTCCACGCACCTCATACTCTCTGGCGAAAGGACCCTTGGCAAGGACTGCGATTTCCCCTTGTTTTGGGCACTCAGCACGTTGTCTCCCAGGGTCAGCGAATAGAGCTCTTGAAGCAGCTTCTCCCTGTCACCCTCGGACATTTGCCTCCCTACCTTTTTTGGCTGGTTCCAGCTTTCCATTCCCAGACTTTGCCATTTGCAGTCGCCAGGCACTTCGCAGCTCTCCTGCAAGCCGCTTCTTCTGACGTGCCCTGCGCCCATGCCCACCTTCAGCTGGCTCTCCTTGGGGTGCCGGGGAGCCCCCGGGGCTGCAGCCAGGCCTTTCATTTCCACGCCGCCTTTCTGGGAATAGCCCAGTAGCACGCTGAAGTCCTGTCCTCGTCTTCTCCAGTAGGCAAGGTCTTTGTCAGTCTTGGGCTGGGAAGACCATACTAATTGAGGCCTGTCATAAACCCTGAAAAAGAAAGGCAGCGTCACAGGCAGTTCGCACAGATGCCCTTTCTTTCCCTTATGGGTAAGGCCATTAGGAGGACAAATGTTGAGTTATGCCAATGGGGTTTGTGTAATCTATTTGCAACCAGATGACTTTATGATTTTAATGAGAGGATTTAAAAGTCAGTCATTAACATGAGTAAAGGAAGGGACTGATGCTCTGATTGTTAGCTATGCAAAGCTGTTAGAAAAGAGAAATAAATACACACGGTAACGTGCTTGTGCAAACATGCACAGCCCTCCTCAAGGGACACCAGAAAAACAGAAATGATTGTGTTGAACTTATTTCTGCACTCTGCTACAGAATCACAGAATCACAGAATGGCAGGGGTTGGAAGGGACCCCTGTGGATCATCTAGTCCAACCCCCCTGCCAAAGCAGACTGCACAGGACCTTGTCCAGGCGGGTCTTGAATATCTCCAGAGAAGGAGATTCCACAGCCTTCCTGGGCAGCCTGTTCCAGTGCTCCATCACCCTCAGAGTGACGAAGCTCTTCCTCATGTTCAGCTGGAACTTCCTATGCTTCAGTTTGTGCCTGTTGCCCCTGACATCAAAATCTATAGAAGCCAAGGGGACTACTGTGGTTCGCAAGTTTAATAGGAATCCAAAGCTAAAAAGCAGAACAGGCAGGGGGCTATTTCATAGGGTGTGTTCTGTAAGAGGCACGATTTGCATCCTAGTACAAGAGCTGAAATTAAACATGTCATTTCCAGTGTTGATTCTTATTCATCTTTCAAAGGAAACAAATTTCTTCAAAGTGCTTTGGATGAAATGATACATGCCACAACAATGGTGATGTATCAGCACAGTTCTGAGTCAGATGGAACCAATATCTGAAATCTAAAATACCTCAAAAGAAGTATAACACTGTTGAATAAAAGAGGGATTAACTCCAGCAATCTATTACTGAAATATGAAAGATATTAGACATTTTATTGAGGATTAGAAATTCAGAACACAGATTTACATGAACTGAATAGGTTCTTTGTGGGTTCTCAACAGACTGTAAACTATTTAATATATTACTGCTGAACAAACTTGGTACCTTTCTATATAAATAATTAATCTTCTTGAACGGTGTTCTGCTATTCTTGTACCTAAGGTGTCCAACAATATAGCTGCCTTTACACTACGACTATGTAGCTGCCACCAGCATAAGACTGTAAAGAAAAATCAAAATTGACAGAAATAGGACAAGTATGTAGATAGAACCCAAGAATTTCTCTTCCCTCCACTCCAAGGTATATAAACAGTGTCATCTGTCTCTTTTTTACTAAAAACGATGATCTGCTCAAATAGTCATTTGTGAAAACATAATACAATTCAAAATTCCGAATGAAAACTAAGAAACCCAGATCCACAGCACTTTTCTTGTATGCATGTTAACTTCACCCTATGACTATAAAAGTTTAAAAACCAAACTGGGATAAGGAGCATCTTGTTCATATTAATTCAACTGGATTAAGATGTAACATCTGAACAAAATGTTCTGCCTCTAAAGCAAAAAGTACTGTTCAATCGCTGAACCCCGGGAAGGAACAGACGTCTTCGTTAATCAGTGAGATCTCCTATATCAGAAAGTTGACTGCTATAACAATCAATGTCTTCTCTGCGTGTGGAAGCATGCAGCTGAACAAATGCTGCCTACTTTTGAGATTATTAAATCTACTTTTTCATCTCATCCCCAACAAGATGGTGCATCAGTACATCAATAGTGCTATGGCACCATTTGTATCTGTGTTTACAAAATGAGGTGAGAACCAGGGTCTAGCAATAGTGAGGAAGGAATGGACAGATTGGTCTTTCTGTTTGATTTTAACCATCACTGTAAAAGGGTGTACAGAAATCGCAGGAAGTACAGAGTCATAGATTCCAAGATCAGCAGAGACCGTTACGATTATTTAGTTTGACATCTTGCTCAACGCAGGCCATCAGACTTCCCCGAAATGATTCCTGCTTCAGTTGTAGCATGTCTTTTAGAAAAGCATCTAAAAATCTTGATCTTTAAATTTCCAGAGATGTTGTTGCAAAGCATGATTCACTGTTAAAAAAACCCAAAGCAAACTCAAATTCTTATCAACCCAAATATAAAAACATTGGGGGAAGGAGGTACTGTAGACAATAATATTGAGATTTGCAGCATTTGAAACTAAAAGCACTGGAGTGGAATGGGCTGGGTGTTTAAAGGATTTAACAGGAAATCAGGAATAAGGAAGAAAGCATTACTTGACTCTTTCCTAGGAAACCACTAAAACAGAAGAGTTTTGGTTAGTTTGCTTTTTAAAAACCAAACAAAACCCAAGTTCAGATATTCATTAAGGTAAATTAGCCTGAAGTTAGGACAGCTTCAGTTACAGAAAGGATGTTCCTCCATTTATTAAGATCCGTTTAAAAGATTGAATTTATTTTCAAAGATTATAAGATTAATAACTAGGCTCCAGTAATAAATTTCTGAACATCATACAAACCACTGTGACCTATACTATGTCATCATCGCAAAGTGAAAAGACATTTAAAATGATGTATTTAGAGCATTTTAAACCTGATCTTTTTGATGATCTATTCACAAGGTGGGCAATACCAGTCTCTCCAGCTTCTGGCTCAGGCGCCAGCCTGTTTCCTGGGCCCCGTGAGCCTCCGGGGAGGGTGGCACTGTGCTGCGCAGTGGGAAGAGGATGCTCCATGGTCTCCCCAAGGACCCACTAGCTCAGCTCCAGCCTGAAGACTCCTCTGCTCCCAAAGATGGAGAGTGGCTCCTGCACACCCAGAGGCATGGCAAGAAGGAGGGAGGCAGGCAGCAGGGCAGCACAGCACAACCACGCTGCTGGTGGCTGCAGTGGCAGCAGAGTGGCTCCTTCCAGGGCATGTGGCACTTTCGGGTCTTGCAGTCAAATAAAGTAGTGGGAAGGGAAAGAATCCAAGAGGAACCTCAAGTTCAAAATGCTTCACTACAGCCTCAGCAATGCTGCATCTCTGGATGGCAAATGCCAGTCACGCTGCAGTCTTTGCATCCATGACATATCATCAATGAAGAGACCACACAGTCCCTCTTAGCAGCAGCTAGTCTCTGACTGTGCCACCACGCCATTCTGTCTCACTCCATGATGCCGTGGCACTGATGCATGAAGAAATGCACACCTGGACACAGCAGCTTGCAAGTGCTTCACAGCTGGGAGAGGTGCCAAGGATGGAGCGGTCCCATGGGACCAAGGAGGTAGATTTTAACATTATGAACTCTTTTCTAACAAGCCTGCTTCTAAAAAATACCACATTTGCTGTCATAAAGTGCTTAGAATTGATTCTATATAAGATTAATCCAACAAAAAAAATTTTAAAAAAATAAACTATTGCTAGCTTTCTATGAATTTTAGGCCTTTGCAAGAAACGAGGCCATCAATCCACCCTGAACTGGCTGCATGATTGCATTTCACTGAGCTGCCGCTCTCAGAGCAACAGCTTGAAGCTGCCCAGTTCCCCCAGGGCAACGCTGGACCAACAGGACCCAGCATGACCCACAGCATGGGGCTAGAAGTGAAGGAGCATGGCACAGGCTATGGAGTCAACGCCCTGCAGAACGAGGCCACTGCAGGGCTATCTGGCAGTACCATGGGAGCTCCTGTCCCTGCTTCTGGCTGCCAGCATGCAAGCGGTAGGCGTCAGGCACCCCACAGCTCAGGGTGGGTGAGCCGCAGGCACCGGGACAGACTTTGTGCCCAACGAAGAAGGACTAGTAAGAAATTTCCAGGATTTGGCAGCAAGGGGGAAAAATTTTCAGAGGGCTGTTCTGGACACCACTAGCTTCTGTTCTATTTTGGGATCCTGTCCTCACATACACTCTTCCAAGCCTCAACACTGGGAAATACCAATACACTTTTCTAATTTTTCCAGCAAGTAATCTCATTAATAATGCTATCTAATTATTTCTGAATTTGCCAACATAGTTCCTCCCACACAAATAGCTAAGCAACGTGCCTCTTCTCTCCACTCAGAAGAGAAGCAGGAGGGAGTTCTCCTTCTGTGAATTCTCTCATCTCTACCCATAGGGTCATCTTTCTCATTTTTTTTGCCTTGTCTCCTCTTCCAAACCTTTACTGTGTGGCCTTGTAATGCTCAGTTAAGCAAGGACAGCCAGGACAGCTCTCCCACCATCTGCTCCCCCACGCTTTGCCTGAAGAACAACGGGATGAAGCAAAACATCACTCCTCTGCTCCACCGGGATGTCACTCTGCCCTTGCAAGCAGCTTTGGCAGGTGGTGTAATGTGCCCACATGCAGTTGCTGTGAAGCCTCTCTCCTCCTCCTCCTCAGCAAAGTCTGATCAGCAGAACAATCCCAATGAGTGGATGCAACAGCATCACCTCCTGCCGTCATGGAACACCCTCTACCGTGCAAACCGGTTTGTGAAGGCAGCAACGAGGTGCGCAACATCACTCACTTCTATGGTGTTTGTAGGGTGATAAGGTCTTCTGCATCAGTGGTCTGAGCATGAGTGTGGTGTAGATAATTCCCTGGCTGAGGAGCTCGAATTGTGCTCCGAGTTGCCGTGGAGCTGGTCAAGGCCTGTGCAGGCAGTTGGGACACACTCTGCCTCTTCTGGCATCTCCTGCTGCTGTGCTGCATGGGGAAGGCAGTGTCAGAAGATGGCTGGAGGAAGCCTGCGATGCCCAAAGAGCAGGGTCTTCACGCTAGACCTTGCTGGGTGATTGTCTCCTCTTCGGCCCGAAATGGTCCTCAGGTGTCCGCAGCGTGCAGCTCTCTCCCAGACTCAGAACCAGGAATCTATTTCCTGCGACGGTCCAGAAACCAGACAGCGAGATCAAAGGTCACTAGAGCCTGCCCTCAACAGGCCAAAACGCCCCAAAGTGGGCACTTCCAAAACTCTTCTCTTCTGTTTTAAAGCAGCTCATGTTTGCATGGCTGCCCCGTGCCTCAGATGCTTCCCAGGCCTGAGGAGTGGGTCTGGAGGGGGACTGTCACCCTGGAGCTCAGCAGCTGAAACCCAGGTGCTTCAGCGCTGAAGCTGCAGACAGCTTCCCTGGATCTGGCCCGGAGAGCTGGCTCCTCCCGTCCTCTACCAGCAGGACAGCAGCAGCGTCACATCTGCACCAGAGGCACGCTGCACGCCCCGGGTGCAGGAAAGGATGGCCGATACGAAGGCTTTCCCCTGTTCATAGCTGCTAGTGCCTTGCAAGAGTTCCCAGCAGGCTCACTGGGAATCAGAGTTTGCTGTGACAATAACAATAAGAGCAGATTTCTATTTTTGTGAAAGTGTGACAAAGCCATTTCCAAGGCTGCAGTCCTTATTTTATGGGGAAAAGTCACTTTTTAAAACCAAGATATAATATTTAACTACGCTGCAGACTGACAGGTTTCACCCCTTGCACTTTGAGATGTTAGAAAGATATATTTACACTGTCAGAGAGCACTCTTTTGCATTTGGCCAACACCAGCAGTCACAGATACCTCCGCCACGCTGGAGGCGTGGGGCAGACGCGCGGGCGCAGCGGATGCACAGGAGGCAGCAGCCCCCCCTCCCTCTGCCTCAAGGGGCGTGGGAGCAGCGGCAGTGCTGCTGCTTCCAGCCTTGCACAGCCATATCTTCTTCGTACCAGTTTTTCTCCCCGTTGTAAACTCAGCTCCAAGCCAAGCACTACCTTCCTTGGCACCCCTGCACACTGTCTTCTCCTGCTTTGAAGCCTTTTCCCATATCTTTCCTCACATTTTGCTGTCCAGTTTACTTCACCCAAAACACACCATGAAGGATTCTCCTTATTACCTTTAAATCTCTGTCCTTCATTCTCCAGAAGGGATTGTTCCACCTGCGGACCTTCATCACGGCTGGGACTTGCTGCCCTAGGACTGCTTTACAGTGCTCACATCTCTTCCTGCCCGTTATCCCAGCTGGCAGCCAGGAGCCATTCCCGCTCCAGGCAAACAGGCTTGCAAGGGGAAGAGATATGAAGGGAAAGAGCAGAGGAGCCCAGCAGTGAGGGGACACGTGCCTTTGACACATGTTACTGAAGGTCTTCATAAGAGGACAAGCTCCCAAGGAGACAGCGTTTTGCCCTGCTTTCAGTTTCAAGCCCACTAGGCAGGAGGAAGGGGCTTTTCCTCGTACTCCATCGTCACGCTTGGGCTGGCTTCCAGTCCTGCTCTAGCCCCTTTCCTTTGTTCATCTGCAGCTCTCAAATAGCCGCAGAACAATGGCCGAGCCGCGGTGTGTACACACAGCTCTTCCTGCCCAGCCTGCCCCAGCCCCGGCCCGCACGTACGCCGGGCTGAGCAAGCCACGGTTGTACAAGCGCAGTTTGTGGAGTGACGACAACAGCTTCCACTGGCTTTGAGCTGTTTTAAAAAGAAACACACAGGCACCTTCTCATGTAAACTCCATGACAGTGGCCTTAAAAACCCAAGAAAGTCCTCGGAGCGTGTAGGAGCACTCACCCAGAGCTGCACAAGGCTGCATCTACAGCAAAACCCAGGGTGTGAATGTGGCAGAAGCAGCTGGGTTCAGTTTTCTAAAACTGAAAGACAGCTTTTGCCCCAACTGTAGCTGGACTGAGATTTTCTAAGCCTACCAGAAAGGCCCTTCTGATACAGACCACATCAGTAAATGACATTTTTCCACACTCGGCCACCTTCCGTCACCCCAATATTCTCAAAGGCCTTGCCCTAGCAGAAGGTGAATGGATGTGCCACTGCTTTGTGTGGACTTGCAGTGCATGGAAATGGTCACTAGTATGGGAGCGGGCAAGGATCACAGGAAGATGGTGCCAAGGGTTAGGGTCATGCTTAGTTATCTGTCAGGACCAAAAGGAAGAGAAAGCAAAGCCATGGCATGATGCTGAAACTTACCCCCCTTCTGAAGTATGAAAAGTGGACAAACCCTGAAGGTCATGGTGGTAACCAGGACCGGCTTGCCTCCCTTGGCTCCCATGGCTGCTTTCAGTGCTGCTCGAGTTGGTTTTCACCAGAGGTTTCTTGCTGTATGCCCTGGCTCTTGACTCTGCCTCAAACCCGTTTAGCGTTCTCTGAGCAGATCTGTTTGCCGCGACTTCATGCCTGTATCCATCATACCTGTTCTCATATGAAACAGGGGGATTTTTTGACAATTTGTATCCATGAGAAATCAGTAGATCCTCGACACTGAACATATTGTGCTGGTTTCACTCACAGCTGTGCCATCAGAGAGCTTGCTCCAGCAGGACCCATCACTGGAAAACAAAACCAAAAACAAATGGAAGGCCGCTTTAAACAGGGAAAGATATTTTTGATCAGGTGGTAGGCTGCTGAAGCTAAGAGTCTCATCCCCTAGCCTTGGTCTTCCACCCTTATAATAAAACAGATGAAGCAAAGTGCATGCAGATGCTGATGAATCATGCACTGACCTTCCCTAGACAATACACCTCCATGCACGCAGCCAAGCAGCAGATGCAGAGCTGCTGCTGACTCAGTCTGTTTCACTGGAGAATTCACTGGTGATTGCAGCTTTCAGAGCTCACTAAGTGATCTCAAAAAAAATCTTTGCACAGGAGGTAAGCCCACGGTTTGAGTCAGGCATCTCCTTAAAAACCAATTTTTCTCCAATCATGGAGAGGTGTGCTCTGTGTTACATTTTAAGTTGCCGCAGGAGGAGGGGGCGGATTGCAGGGCAATATGCCCCTCCCTACAGCTCTGCATATTCCAATTAAGAAAAAACATTCACATGACCAAGGACAAAATATGCATGAGATCAAAAATGAATTATGCAACCACATGAGAAACCCAGGTAATATCATGCAATACCCCAGCTAAACTGCTCTTTTTACAGATTGCTTTTTTATTTGGCCTGCGTTGGCCTGCTGGAAATCAGTAATCCTCAACTAGAACAATACAAAACCTAAGATTTCAAGTGCTTTCTATTTTTACAGCACAATTCCACTGCGTGAAATGACTGGAAACAACCTGAGATGCCCGTGCCTATTGTGTCTCAATGATTTCTGAGACACAGGACAGTCAAGATTTTTCTTCCCAGTGACAGCCCTCAATGCTGCACTGATTACAGCAAAGATCCAGCAAACTGAATTAGTTGGCTGGAAACAATCTCGATTGTCTATGCCACTCTCACAGCTTATTATGGCAATTACAGAATACCCATTCTTCCAGAGTTTTAAAGCGAGTGGAAGGTAATGATCTATTCTGTAGGTTGCGCACAACAATAGACCCATTCTAGTACATTCCTCCTTGTTTGAACTGTGTTACCAGAAGAAATAAATAAATTAATTAAAAAGGTGGATAAAGAAGTGAAACACACAGAAATAGATTTGTTACGTAAAACATACAACACTCAAGATGATTTTCCCTGCATGAGGAGTTCATTTAACATGCCTGGTGAGTAGTGTCCTCAGTAGCAGCAGGTCTACCTGAGGGACAGGAGCCCAGCACTGGCAGCTGCTCAAGAGGAGACTGTCTCTGCAAAGATCACGAGAAGCAAGTGTATTTTCTGCACTGGACTCTAGCACTTTTCTTGGGCAAGAAGAGAGGGAGCACTTTGTTCACTGCTGTTCACAATCACTTACTTTAGATGGAGCAACTGCTGAGATGGTTGCTGCACATTTATTAGTACCAAATCTCTCAGGCTACATATATGCAGGAGTTGATGGGTTGTCTTAGAATATAAACCAGTTTCTGTGGTGCAGCACTTTGTATATTCTGGCCACTTTGTGCCTATCCAGCGCCTCATCCATTTTCTGCTCCCGCCCTGTCTCCTGGATGCTCTGCAGACTGCGGAGCCGGTCCGGCCGGCCGCTCTGGGCCAGCTGGTGTGTGGCTTCTGGCTACGTAGGGACCCTCCGGCCGCCTCTGCTCTGCGCTGCCCACCGTGGCCACGGCACTCGCCCACAGACACCCCACAGCGTGGAAAAACACGCACGATTTTTATGCAGAGCCACACTTTAACTGGTAACCTGGAACGTTGCAGAAGTGGCTTTTCAGCCTGAGAGCCTGCTGAGCTCTTAAACCGGTTTGTCTCTAGAGCTTAATGAATCTTCCCTTTTCACACACATAACAGTACACACCCTTTAAAAACAGAGAAATAAAGCTCTGTGCCGAAGATATTTTAGGAGTATCCCTTGCTAGAACAGAACTCCAAATTCCCAGTAAGTGCTCTGAGTAAGCGAGCCAGCAGCAAGTACAAGCCGGTAGAAAGCAGGGAGGGGCGGGACCCTTCCCTTTTGGACGAAAGGGAAGGCTTTGTGGGTTATTTTTCAACGCTGACCTAAAAGCCTGATTTTCCATCCACCTGCTGCCCTGGACTGTGCAAGGAGCCAGGTACGAGCAGAGCTAGTGGAACAGCTGGCTGCTGGAGCTGTTCAGCTTCTAACAAGAGAAAGATCCAATGTGACTGCCATAAACAGCAGAAAGCCCATCAGAGCACTCACAGGTGCAAGGAAGAAATGTGCTTTTCCTGCTATTATTGTCAGGCTGGCTCGCAGTGCAGCTTAACCCTCTCTCTACCTCCCGCTGCAGCCGTGGTGCCATCAGAGAGACAAAGACGAGTGGGCAAGAAACCTCCAGCGCCTGGGGTTTACTCTGATCCTCTTTTTGGCACCGCTGGTGAGGAGCAGCAGGGTGGAAACGCACCACGAGGAACTGGCACGACTGTCTCCTCCTGCTCTGCAAACTCATCACGTGTGGAAGGGAAAACCCCGCAGTGCTACGGGTGGTGGATAGGCCTGGCTGGGAGTGGGATGCTCTCACTGTGCCCATCACAGCTCCTCAACGGGAATGAACAAGGTAGAGAAGCCTGCACCCCTCTGCCCACCGCAGTGCCCTCGGCACCAAACCCCCAGTGAGCTCTCTCTCCCCAGACCCACCCCATGGACAAATGCTCCGTGCTCACGGCACAGGCTCCCGGGAGCCGGCAGCAGTGGTGTCGGGTGGCCGCTGGCCGGGACGCTGTTGGGACACACGCCTCGACGGGCTGCACGCAAGCTGCAGGGAGGTACCGTCCCCCTGCATCAGACCTGGGCAGGGGAGCCAGAAACCCTGCCTGAGCAAAGCCTGCAGGACATCAACCATGTCAGCACCCAACGTCTGCAAGGATGCTGGCCGGCTTTCCAAACCTGGCTGCGGCGCTGAGACGCTCTTCCCACCCTCCCTTAGATAAATAAATCCAAAAAATAAAATCAAAGGAGTCGGATTGGCAGGAGTAACAAATCCATTGCTGCAGCGCTGTCTTGTAAATAATCTGTCAGACTGGGCCAAAGAGTAAAGGCTGTGCAGAGCTTCTAATTTGAGGGAAGATCAGCCACGCTGGAAAACAGTTTGTTTTTCCAGCGCTCATTTGTTTTGTTTGCCAATGACATCAGTGCTTTCTGATAGGGTTTGCTTCCTGAGGATGCCTGCTATCTTGCCAGCGTTTCCGACTTGTCCCCGTCAGCCGGTACAACTCCGCATTACACTGGAAACAGGGGCCAAGCTTTTCTCTGGAAACTTCTCAGCAGCTCTCTCAGATGCAAAGAAACAAGCGCGGGCTGAACGGCGGAACCGGCATCAGCCCCCACGTACGCAGACACAGCGGGGACTCGCAGCCTCGGCCAGCAGGACGCAGCGGGACCACCGGACGGAAACGTCCTCGGAGCACCTCATCTCGGGGTGCTGTGTCCAAGCACGGGGATCGCATCACCGGCCCTAAGAAAAGCCCAAAGCACTCCTGAAAGACACACTGAAGAAATCTGGTGCTAGAGTTTCCTCTGAGCTGCTTCTGGAGCCCATTCTCGGTCAGGGAAATGCACTGGTTTCTGTCGACAGTCTGCCTTTATCTGCAGGTTTTTTCAGTGGCAGGGGTTCCCAAGAGTTATTATTTTGGGGGGTACCACCACCTGTACGATGACCAGCGCCGGTGATGAAGAATGCCAACCCCTGCAGCAGCAGCAGAAGCAGCTCTGACCTCCGTGCATCGAAATGGCTTGCATGCCGTTGAATCCTCCCCGCACGGTGTTTCGAGCAGCCCATCGGCATGCTCCCTCCTTCATCCCTGGTTCCGGAGAGCGTCCTGGCACAGCACCCACATATCATGTGGGAGACCAGAAATGAAGAGAATTCGGCCCTGGCTGCCCTCTGTTACATCTCTCCTGACCTCTGCTACTTGAAATAAAGTGGAAGGTGGCAACCCTTTCACTGTTTGAATATGACCCCTGAAGTCCTTCTTGCACATGGTTTGCCCTGCCCACCTCTGCAGAACTATTTATAACATTTGTGCAAGCGATTCTGTACAACTTCACAGGAAAGAAAACATTGAAGGAACATGATTCATATTGCAAAAATGAAGCATACAAACATCACGAATTGCCAAAATCAAGGCACCCTGCATGGACGCACGAGCTGCTGCCGTCTGTAATTGCGTGACTTCAGGCTACTGAATTCTGCAGGACTCCTGCCTCAGTCGATGTGCAGGCTAGGTGAGGCTAGTCTTCCCGGGCTTTATCTCTAGCAGCTATCCAAACACCATTCTGAAGACAGAGTTACTAACAAAGTGTATTATCTAAATGGGTCGCACATTAAACTAGCTTATCTTCACCCATGTCTGGGTGACATTATTCCCATTTCATATCAGACGTGTGCCAGACAGAAGTATTTATGCAGACAGACTAAAATGAAAACAACTCACTCCATTCTAGGTGCCCAGTCTGAAGTGCCTACAACCTGATTTTTTAGAGCACTTAGCCTTAAAAGTGAACTAGGTACATTCGGAGCAACTGCTGCAAGAACCTAGTGCCCCTGCACATCAGTCCAAGTGTGGCAAGTCAGCTGTCCACACAATGAAGACATGGGATAAGCCAAAAAATGGGTTGCAGTAACCATCGCCCTGCCCATCTCGTTCAGCACCAACACTTTTGTCCAGGCAGCCCCATGTCCCTCCCACTTGCGTCAGCTCGTCACCACCATGCACCCTGGTGCCTTCATTCTCCACTTCCCCAGGGGTTCTTCTTGCCACCCCCAGCACCCCTTCTCCTGCCTTCCCGTCTCCTGGTCTCACCAGCCTGGCCGCCCTTCCCACACAGCCCACCACTGCACCAGCCAGTGCACCCTCTGCTCCTGCACCCCTTACAGCTTCTCCTGGCCAGGCCTCGGTTCACGTCCATCGCCCCAATTTCCTCCTGCCCCTCCTGACAACTGTCTTCTGTCCCGTCTACACTTCCAGCAGAAACACCGCTGTGCCTGCTCTCTGCTCCCAGGCCCAAGACCCTGTCTCACCCGTACCTGGAAAAAGCAGGAGCCGTCATTACGGAGACGATCCAGCTCCGCCAGCACAGCCCTGGGCAGGGGCTCTGTGCCTACATGGCCATGCTCTGCTCACATGTCCCTCACAGCAGTTAGGGCACAAGCCCCCGTCCCTGCGTGGGGCTGGGCCACGAGTGGGATGCTCAGCACCAGAGGCTGTGGGGGACTGACGGGTGGGAGGGAAAAATCTTCGGAAAAGATTGCAGCTAGAAACAGACATGAGTCTGCCAAGAACATGCGTGGACGTCTCGGAACCTTGTCGCCATAGATCCTGTTCCGTAACATGATGGCACCGCAGCTCTCGATCAAACAGTTGGAGGATTTCTTTTCTTTCTCCTTTTTAATGTGGGCAAAACAACATTCCTTCTCTCCTCCCTCCTCCCCCCTGGTTTTTCTTGGAAATGGTTGAATTGGTTTAGCTGACGATATTAAAATTAATTTAGCCCGAGAGAGAGACACAACCTGAAAGTCTCAGATCAAGTGATAAAAGCCTGACAGACTACAGGAATGGAAAACAGGTTCTTGTAGTAGAAGTTTTAGTACTAGATGGTACTACCTCACTCAGTTTAAATATAACCCTGAGCTACATCCCAGGAGAATATCTGAGTCTTCGGCCATTGTAATTGCTCCTTTTTTCTCACTCTGGTTTTGCATGTGTGCATATGCGACAGCTTATCAAAAATAAACACATTAAATTAGGCTTCTACCTCCATTATTTCATTTGTGGGGGGGACAATAAAGTCAGGTGGGACTGTAAATAGCGGGCTGCTGTGCGTGCAGCCACCCCGGCGCGCCGTGTCCCTGCCCTGCGCTGCAGAAACAACCACCACCACACTCACTGGCTCCATCGGGAAAGATAAAACTCATGTGGTGGAAGAGCCTTCAAAGTAATGTCCGCTATGATCCAATATTAGATATTTAATGCAAAGATAGTCTAGACCACAGGAGAAAGTGAGTAGAGAATATTAACGTAAGTTGGATGTATTCAACTGGGCAGGGATTAATTAAGCGTAGGCTAGGAGTAAGGAAGGAGTAGGGAACTAGCCAGGGCAGCCTCCGAGCCATGACTAAATACCTCCTAGAAATTCTCAAAGGACAGGCGAAAGGCAAACCTATTATCTAACTTCAAACAAAAGGGGGAAGGAGACAGATCTGAGGTATCATAGACCAAACAGCCTGGCTTTGGTACTGACTCAGACAAATTATTATTCAACCCTCTTGTAATACTTATAACAGGTGTCGATCTATCGCGGAGCGGGAGAGAGCGAGTACGCGATCCAGGAGGAGCAGCAGCATTTCCAGCTCCCTGCTTCCCGTCCCACGCTGCAGCTGCATCACTCCCACATGATGAAGTCATGAGAAAACAGAAAACACAGACTTGTCAAGAAAAAATTAAGTCTAATCAATTTAATTTTCTTCTTTGACGGAGTTGGGAGCATAGCGACTAGGGAGGAAAAAATAGTAGAAGTCGCACATTGGAACGAGGAAAGCTTTTGATGGATACATGTGATAGTCTTACATTCAAACTAGATGAATACAATTTAGGTATAATTTACTCTAGATGGGTATACAAATGTTTCGAATCTGTACTCAAGGAATAGTTAGTAAATTCAATGTCAACCTGAAAAGACACATAAGGTGTGTGCCTCAGGTCTTGCTCTATTCAGTATTTCCATTAATGACTTGCAAATTAGAATAAAGATTACAATCATAAATCTGTAGGGAGTGCTGCGAGCATTTTCAGTGATTACAGTTGAATAAAATCTTAATAAATTAGAGACCCAGTCTGAAATGAATGACTGAGATTCAGTACAGGCAGGTGTAAAGCACTGTGCTGAAGAAGAAGGATGCAACGAAAAGGTGCAAAATGGAGCGGTATGGCAAAAGAGTCTCAGGGGCTAGAGCTGCAAAGAGAGGAGGCATCAAGAGTAGCGCAGGGCTTGGTATACACAGGCAAGTATGCTTGGAGATACACCAAGAGGAGCACCGCACGTCAGGCTCTTTACTCCTCCCAGCCCTACACCCAGTTTTGGGCCCTATCTCCAGTGGGACGCTGCTCCCTGCCACTTGCTGACGAGAACTAGAAGTTTAGGAAGCGTGACCCCTTGAGAAGGGGGTACAGGCAGCGGGCTTGTTTAGTTGAAAGAAAAGAGAGGAGGAATGCAGGTAAGAGAATGAGATTGTAACAAGCTTCAAATGTGTCAGGCTGCTAAAAGGCAGTGATAATCTTGTCCTGCTCCCTGCGGATGTGGAAAACTGAAGAGACTGGCTTAGCATGCAGCAAGGGAGGTTTAGGTTAGATGTTAGGGGGAACTGTGTAGCCATGATGAACCACTGGTTACACTGGGAGGCCGTGAATCTCCATCAACAGAGGTTTTCGAGCACAGGCTAAATGAAGAGCTATCAGGAACAGTGCAGATGAAGCAGATTCTGCCTCCAAACTAAGGGATTTGGGATGGAAACAAAATATTTTTACATTCCTCCTCTCCCTCCCCCCCCTCAAAAAAGGTGTTGCTTTGTTGGCACGCTTCACACCTGGAGTTTCCAGACTTCAGATACTGAATTATTTCCCACCTCGATTCCTCAGTGACAGTTTGCTGGCCTCCGTTCTCTCCTATGGGGCTGTCTCACTGGGTTTGTATTCTCACATGAACCATACAGCCAGACACAGCTGAGGAGGGTCAGTGCATTGGTTCTGGGGAGCTGAAGTCCTCTGGGGATGCACAAAGAAGTGGGGTTGGAACCACAACTCCCCAGGGTAATACACAATAAACAAGACTTGTTTACCAGTCTGATCTTCTGTCCAATCAAATCAAAATCTTTCTGTACAAGATTCCCAGCCTTATAAATAGCCACTTTGCCTCAATTACAATGTGGCTTTCCTCCCAATACTACTGTCCAAAGTAAATTGAAGACTCTATCACAAAATGCCACCAGTGACCTAGCTTGCACTCCCTTTCCTGATACCCTCTGCTCCGCAGGGAAGAGCGAGGGGGTGCCAAGGGCAGGCAGGCCTGGCAAGGTGGCAGGCACCACTTGGTAGGAGGAGAAACTTTGCCCCTCCTCCAGGGATGGGAGGGACAGGGAGACTGAGACACAGGAGACACGCTCACGCTGAAGGATCCCACACAGGGAAGAGGCAGTAGATGACGTGAGTGGAGGCTCAAGAACAGAGTCCTGACCAGAAGACTTGTATCAAGATCATGGACACACACCAAACAAAGCTTCAATAAAGTTCCCATCGCAGCCAACACCGAGGGCCTCAAAGCCGCTAATGCTAAATGCACAGCCACCTCTGCTGACTGCATGGGAAGCAGACGTGCCAAAGTCATTGCTAGAAGATAAGCCAACTTTGTGTTGGCTCTACACATCTTCCCAGATCTGCACATCTCTTCCATTAATCTCACAGAAATTAAAAAGAAATCTGTGAATGTTTGTGTTTAACCCTCATTACCCATGGGTAGGAGAGTTCACATTTTTTCTCTAGCACAGAGATTCACAGACAGTGAAAATCACAGTTCACATCCTCTTTGCATTCTTTGAGTAAAAAGTCCTCACTGAAATCACCAAGGAACTGTGCCAGAGAATAAATTAATAATACGACGTGCCTCCAATAAAATTAGGAAGTGTGGAGGAGAAGAGGAGCGAGTGTTGAAGAGTTTATTTAACTCTCAGAAGGTAGTTACTCCTGTCTTGTATCCCACTGGTGCAGATGCATCAGCAAACCCACTGTGGCATGAGGGAGCAAGAAGCATCTCCCGGGGAGACCTTAACGAGTGACGGCTGCTCCCCAAGGGTTGTCAGCTCCGATTGTTAGGAGGCTTCAGGTCATATTTCAAAGTTTGCCTTCTCAAAGTTGCCAAGAAAAAATGGTAGAGAGCTAGTTTGGGTTTTCTTCTAAAGTAATGTGCATGTTTGAGTACTGGGTTCACACAATGCTGAAATACATGTCTGAGGGTGCATGGATGGGAGTTTGTATCTGAAATAAGGTTGATTTTTAAATTTGCCATCGACCAATCCAGCCCCGACTGAGCACCGATTTGCTGAGGCTTACACGCATCCAAACAGAAGCAAACGCATAAAAGGAGAGAGGAAACGTCCAAGCATGCACAGATACCGCTGCTTATATTAGCCGGTTTTCGAAACGTCAACAGCTTGCTTCCACCGATGACAGAGCAGCACATCCCTCTGCTGAAATCAGTCCAGGTTTTTTTCAGAGAAGGAGCGATTGTTAAAGCGCACTCACTGCTGCTCTGTGCTCCAGACATAACCAGTCCTTAGACCAATTGGCAGCATATGGCCTATTTCCTCAAATGACAGCTTTTGTTTGTCACAACAGGAGGACAAAATAGTACATTTATTAAACAAAGCGTCATTAGCCAACTCTATCCCTCCCAAAAACGAACTGCAGAAGAGGATATTTTTTAGGACTCAGACGAATGTTTCCATGCTGTTTACGACACTTATGTACAGAGCAATGCACTCTGGTGGAATAAAGCACACGGAGTCACATTTGTTGCTCACACCTTAAAATCAAGATGTTAAGGGTTAATCATCCCACCTAAAATACCTGTGGCAAAGTGCTAATAAGCTACTCCCACGCTAGGACTACATGGATCATCATTATTGTTTGCATGTTTTTTGACAGAAAAGCTCTCTATCCGTACAAACCAAAAAAAGAAAAAAAAATCTCAACAATAACAACTGTATTAAATCTTTCGAAGCACAAATTTTTAATAAGGGATCCATCATACAGCTGAACATCTTTGAGGTGACAGTGACATGACTTCTAGAGCCTGGGCTCTGTGATCAAAAGGATTACACACATTAGCATCCCACTAATCACAGCAGGACGGGCCGGCCCATCAGGCCAGGACTCATGGAGGAGAGATCCGTAAACAAACACTTTCTCCCGCTCACAAAGGTGGCTGGGAGCAGAGGCGCTCCAAGGTTGGTGTGGTCTTCTCCTCTTTCAAAGAGATAAGGACTGTGTCTGCTGGAGTAAATAAATTCTCAGCACAGTCTAACGCATCTGTTTGTTTACTCATTTTCGGACATTACCATCCTCTCCCGTGCTGTTATCCCTTTTATATTACCCTCGTATGTATAACCAGATGCCCTCTCTTCTGGATTGACCCTTTGCTTCTTCCTGTATTATAGACGCCTTTGATCTTTCTTTCTTGCATCTGTGTGTCCTGCCTTGCAGTCTCAGCAGGATTTCCCCCCGACCCCTTGCACTACCAGAAAAGAAGTGCCAAAGCAGGATTTGTATGCACAAAACACTGCAGAGACACTGGAGAGGCCTACACGCAAGCGCTGTTAGGCTGCGGAGGCACTGCGTGTGCTGGGCAGGGCTGCCGCCCGGTGGGGTAACCCCAAGCTGGTGAAAGGTGGCCCAGCTCCTGGGCATGGGAGAGCCCCCGGGACCAGCAAGGCGAGCAGCCACCATCCTGACGGAGGAAGCGGGACCATCCTAAAATATCCGAAACGGCTGCTAATTTTCCCCCTTTCGTCACGCACTTGACGACTTGCGGGGTGCCCTTGGCACTTTCAAAAAGCAGAACTCGGCCTTTCACTTTTTTCTCTTTTTTCGACTACCTCAGATTTCAAAACCTCTTCCCTTGCCCCACCATTTGAGGTGTTCCAAGGTAGGGCTGACAAATTCCATTACTACCGTAACTGTAGCACACTTGGGCAACAGAGGCTGCTGCTGGCACTTGTTCTCTGCAGGCTCTGCCAATACCAGCAGAGCTGAGGGTTATCTCTGGGCAGACGTGAAAAGATGCCATCAGTTCACATAGAGACCTTAACGATCGCATCAAGACCGCTGAAAGGCTGACCAGCCCCTTCCTTCATAGCTGGAATGGGTGAGTAAGCTTCCCCAGCAAGCCCCAGTCCACTGGCTCTTGAAACAAAGCACAATAACAAGGTTGCAGAAAGAGCGATAACCCTTTCCACTCAAGAAGTGGAAAACAACATCTGTTAAAAACCAAATAAACCGGTGTAATGGCTTCAGCAAGAGACCCAGAGGATTTCAGAGATGCAGCTCGTGGCTTGGTCAACACATTGTGGACAGCAAATTACAAGAGAACAATTGTTTCATACCAAACTCTCCCACCCCTGAACTCCCTCAAGGTTAATTAGGATGGCCTCCGGCCAAATTAATTAGAAGCGAAGATTTGGGCAGGACTTTGCTATGCACTCGTAACTAGTTCCAAGGTGACCGAGAAGTTCAGAAATGCCTCACCTTCCAAATAAAGCCTGCTTGGCAAAAACCAAGCTCGCGTGGGCCATGTCATTTCTCCGACAATCAGGAGAAACACTTAAGAGTAATCTTCCCCTAACTAACGGCTAAGGCAGAAGAATTTTGTGCATCCTTCCCACTGAACAATATGCCCTTGTTTATTTTCCGTGTGCTTTTTAGGTCATAAGAGGCCAGTGAAATTATGCATCTGAAGAACAATATTCTACTGTAATACGCCACTTGATACACACAGCCTGGCGGGCTCCGCAAGACCCGTCTCTTCCGAGAGCTAGCGAATACACGTTGTGGCATGGATAAATCCTGGCCACCACTACAGGGAGGGAGGGCGCAGAAGTGGGCCCAGCCTTCGAAACAACCGACCAGATTGGTGTTTCAGCTGGTATTAGAACATGCCCCGGTGCCACAGCCGAGGACAGCATCCTGCCTTGAAGGGGACAGCCCTGCCCAGCTTCTCTGCCCCATGGCAGCAACCAGCCTTGACCTCCTCCGGGCTCCTGTTGCCCTCAGCATCCTTGGCTGAGGGGGCAGCTGGCAGGACCGCGCTTCTTTCCTCCAAGCAGTCCCACGGCGAGCATTGGAACTGCAAGAGCGTAGCAGGGTAGGGCAGATCTAGCCTCTGTGATTACAAACTCAGGCGCTGGCACAAATTGAGGCTCTCGCAGCGACTGCATCTCTGAACTGCAGAGCCCTTCTCTGTCATTAATCCGATATTCTTTACTTTGAAGCCGGAAGATTGCTATTTTCCATGTGTCTGCTACCCACAAACAGCAGCAGCGTTTCTGGGCAGAATCAGAACTTTTAAAGTAACAGAGAGAAAATGCTTCAGCTCGTGCGAAGCAGCGTAGCTGAAAACTTTCCGGCAGGACACAATTCTCATTGTCGCTAGCCAAGATTTAATGTCTTGACTGTGTGGGTCAGACTCACTACTCAGAACAGTTACACCGTATTTTCACTTAGAGACGCGGGCTGGAATAACTTAACGTGTAGGGTCCGTGCCACAAAAAAGCCGTTATTCCCAACTCTCGACAAAAAAGAAAGGAAAATTAAAAAAAACCACCAAAACCTCAATAGATGCAAGAGTCCTTTGGCACAGATCCAGCAGCAGACCGAGGCCGTGATTTGTAATTCTGAGGCAATTATGAAATGACATAACAGCATGGATGTCCTTCTGACATAACAGCTAGGGTTTTTTGTCTCCTTCACAACAGCGCATGGTTTACAACCACCACCAAAAAGGAAATAACCCCACAGACCTCTCTGACTGCTCTGTAAATACGGGAACATGAACCGACAGCGAGCGGGGCGGCAGCTGATGTTTCAGACCCTGATGCCACATCCCGGACGGTGTCAATGGGACCCGACACCGAGGCGCAGCCGGTGCCCCGGTCCCGCAGCGACAGGCGTTAAATAAAGCCGAGCGGGCACCGAGAAACTTTCCCCGGGGACTCCCGCTCAAAAGCCGGCTCCCCGGGGGCGCGACGGACCCTCCCCGGCACGGCGGCGGGGAAGAGACGAACGAGCAGGTGCAAAGCGGCGAACGGGAACCCGCGGGATGTGGGAACCGAGCCCCCCGCCCTCCCGCTACCCGCTCCCCCCC
>Ga0065711_1031255_pt1 | contig 30148 bp, 20 predicted proteins | sample Hoacrofraction12_FD_59098 | JGI IMG/M metagenome (GOLD analysis project Ga0065711, IMG submission 59098) | Hoatzin crop microbial communities from Cojedes, Venezuela - Epithelial fraction 12 v2 (version 2) | ecosystem: Host-associated > Birds > Digestive system > Esophagus > Crop | place...
AGGGGCCGCGTCTCGGCGCTGCGGGGCGGGGGGGAAGGGTCCGTCGCGGAGCGTGACGGCGTGGCTGTGCTTGGGGCAGGTCCGCGGCCGGAGGCTGTGGAGGAGCCATGGAGAAAAGAGGAGGCGCGGCAGAAGCCGAGAATGGTGATGCCTTCCTGGAGCTGAGCAGGGTCCCGGCGAAGTACCCCCATCGCTACACCAAGGTGGGCTCGCTCCCCGCGCACCGGGCTGCCGGTCGCAGAGGCCGAGGGGGAGGTGGGGGGCTGCGGCGAGGGGGAAGCGGCTTCGCCTCGGAAGGCTCTGCCTGGGTTGGGACTTGCGGGACGGTGTGTGAGGAGCAGCTGGTTAACGCGACGGAGCCGCGCGGTCCTCTCCTCGCTGCGCTTTTGATTCCCACCGCCTGATCTTCGCACCCGGGTGCCCAGCAGCGTGCGCCGGGGAGGCGGTGGCGGGGACCGCAGTATGCTGTCCTACCGGCTTGCTCGAGCGCTTGCGCTTCGTGGTTCTGATGCTGCTTTACGCAGTGTTCCTTGAAGAAGCTGACCAAAACGTTTCCTTGTAATAGGTGGCCCTTCCTCGGAACTTGTAGCACACCAGATCTTATCAGGAGCTTTGACTAAGATGCCTTTTGTGAACGGAGAATTACTGGTATTTGGCTGCTGGAAGCCTAAGCACTTCCAACCAATTCTTACTGTTAAAATGCAGGTGCATTTGTTTAGCTGTGATACCTAAATGTATGCAGGAGTGGAAGAACAATAACTAAATAGCTTGCAAATAAAGATTCTTTCAATGTTAAGTGAGCTTGATACACCGTGGGGTTTAAGGTTCAAATCTTGTTTGGGGTTTTGGTACCACTGCTGAAATGCGCTGTTAGAACAAGTCTTCAGTGGAGGCCGATTTCCCCGCTGCTGGAAGCTGTTGGGAACAGGTGGCTGTTGCTTTGTGGAAATCGGTTGAGATACTTTGCAACAAATGGCCTGAAGTGGGGAACAGGGCAGGACAGTGTGCTGTTGCTGACTCTGTTATCTTACTTGAGGAATTCTGAACTGTTAGCTTGCTAGTAGGTTGTTTTTTAAAAGAAAAAAAATTATCATTGTGTCTCTGTTCTATTGAGATAGTAGGGCCAGCTTATTTTAACTAGATATCAACAATAAACCAAGTACTTCAGAACTGGCAAAACTTGCATGGGAATAGTACGGCTTTCTAATTCCAACTTCTTAGCAAAGATGTACATTTTAGCTTCTAAGCTGCAAAGTATGTTATTCTTCGGACCTTGTTATTCAGTGAACTCTAAAGTGAAGGAGAAGAGCTATCTTTAAACTTTTGCTGTTGGAAAAGTGGTATCTATACTTGCTCAGTCTTGTCCAGCTCCTCTCAAGAGTAGAAACTGGATGCAACTTCAAATTCTGCTTGCTTTTTTGGGGCAGTATGCGGCTAGTTCTGGTGGTAGCTGTGCACTGAAACTGATAAATTTGTAGCTTCGGTTTTGTTAATTCAGTACAGTTTCTGATCAGGGTAAAGCTGCAGAACCTTAAAGGGTCACAACAATGATCCAAGGGCTGGAATCCCTCTTGTGAGAGGAAAGACTGGGAGAGGAGAAGGCTCCAGGGAGACCTTAGAGCAGCTGCCAGTAACTGAATGGGCCTACAAGAGAGCTGGAGACAGACTTTTTACAAGGGCATGGTGCGACAGGACAAGGGGTAATGGCTTTAAACTGAAAAGAGGGGAGATTTAGACTAGATATAAGGAAGAAATTCTTCCCCATGAGGGTGGTGAGGCCCTGGCACAGGTTGCCCAGAGAAGCTGTGGCTGCCCCCTCCCTGGCAGTGCTCAAGGCCAGGTTGGATGGAGCTCTGAGCAACCTGGTCTAGTGGGAGATGACCCTGCTCATGGCAGGGGGATTGGAACTGGATGGTCTTTAAAGTCCCTTCCAAACCATTCTATAATTCTGATCTAGTACCAGAAGGCATCTAGTCTTGTTTATCTGTTGGGTTCCAAGGAGTCTAAAGTCAAGAAACAGCAGAAATCAATCTGTATTAAAATAACTTGCATCATATGGTTTTTTACAAGTAGTGTCTTAAAGATAGCTGGTTTAAGGTGCTCATGTAATCAACATGGTAAGCCGTGTTCACATGATCCAATTTCCTACTGATTAGTGATGGGAGGAACACTGTTTCAGGTCATGTGCTGCTAATTTGGAGAGAGGACTGAGTTCCTTTAACAGTTTATGCTGATTTACTACCAGTAGGAAAACAATTGGCTTGTACTATGAATCCTTCTAAACTGAATAAAACTGATTAATAACAGCTAAACATGCTTTCCCCCCACCCACTGAAAAGTACTAGTGTGTGAGTTAAAGGGAAAACTCCAAAAATGCACTCTGCAAGTGCCAGCATTAATCTCCTCTGTTAAGAGAGTGTTAATAGTCCAAGCTGTGTCTTTTCCAATTCGTTGGAAGCTGTTGCTCCAAGGGTGCACCACTAATGAGCAAAAGCCTAGAAACGATTCAAATTTTCCTCACTTCAGTGGAAGAATTGTGATAGGATCTGATGGAGAGTCTCTGGACTCCCTCTCGTGGCCAACAAACCAGTCCCTTTCAAGTCTGGTGATGGACAGTGCTGTTAATGCTTGTGACACCTGCATCAGGCTATGATGTTCCTCATAGATCAAGGTTTATTTTGGGCAGCTGTGGGCAGAGAGCCAGTCTCCCTCTGTTTAATGGAACTTTTTGCTGAAGACCAGTACAGGGTGATGCTTGGAGATACACGTGTGTGTGTATTAAGGTTTTGTCCAGCTACTGAGCTGCCATCTGAAAACTTTCAAGTATCAGGCTCACATAGCTAATGAACTGATTGTAATCACATGGGCATAATGATGTCAAAGCTCTAGAGGATATTGTGTTCTTGGGAGACAGGTGAAGAGATTTCCTCCTTTGGTGTGGCTGTGGTGTGGTGTCTGCTGTTAGGATCTCTTTATCCTTCCAGCTGCCCACTGATTTCTGAACAGTGCTGAATCAATTCGGTATGTTTGAGAGTGAGGCAGATTGAAGAAAGGTAATCTAGGGAAAATGAGTAAGTTTAGAAATGTGTGTCTTGGCTGCAGCAAAGTTAATGGTGATTCAAAGCACTGATGATCACACCTTTAATAATGCTTTATAAAATATGGCAAACTGCAGTGAGACTGATTGCTAGTCTGCCTCAAATGACGAACTGCTCGGGGATGGACAATAGTAAACCAAGGGCTGTATTTGAAAGGTGGTAGAAAGTGGAAAAACTCAAGTAACCGTCATTCAGCATTGATTTAGTATTGAGTAGAGCGGGTAATTGTATAATGTACATTTAGATATCTTGGAATTAGCGGTGGTCAGAAATGACAAGCTTGTCTGGAATTTCCAGATCTACATTAGTAACTGGTATTGTGGTATTGGTTTTTTTACCTTCTGAATCTTATATAGCATTGAACACAGCAATTTGGATTCCATGTTGAGAACTTACTAGCTCCAGTATCAACGATGTCTGTCTTGCTTATAAGTTGAATTATCCAGGGAAGTGAATAGTGAAAGATGTAGGATGTGAACAGCCTTTGAAGTGTTGATGAGGACTGAACCTGGCCTAGTAAGGCTTAGTGCCTCAGTGTCTGCTGAGTGGCCACTGCTAGAGAACTGAGAAATAAACTTACAGTCTAATGTCAACTTTTCACAGCAGTATTTCACAGGAAATGAAACAACATATTGGGAGGCTTGGGTTGTCAGATTAAAACACTAAATTGAACAGGCAGTCTGGGATAGATATTTTAGGTCACTTGACTCGTGGCTGGGTGAGATTTGGAACTAACTTCTTCCTTTTTCTAGGAGGAACTGCTGGATATTAAAGAGCGTCCCTACTCTAAGCAAAGACCTTCTTGTCTTTCTGAGAAATATGACAGGTATTTTCTTGATTCTTTCAAAATAACAGTTTCAATTGCAAAATGTTCTTAGCTAAGAAGTATGCTTATGTTAATGCAAGATGTACATACTCCGGAGTTTAGTGTCTGACAGTGTTTTCAGAAGTACTGATCTGCCAGGAAAGGCCTAATGCTCTAGCTAGGAATCTTGCGCTTTGGACGAAGATTGTACTATGAGATCCAGCAGAAGGTAACTTCACATAACAGAAGTCTTACAGACTTGCAGGAAAAACTACCAAGACTGTAGATGGCTGCATAGCACAGACTGACGAGGTCACGTTGCACCAAGCTGACTCGCTTGATGGATTACTCTCCCATGTTGACAGTGTACCTCATTTGAAAAAGAAGTTGAGAGCATTCTTGTCTTGCGTTTGTAAGTTTGCTAAACTTTAATATTCAGATTAATTTATTGTACAATAAGTATGAGATGAGCATTTGGAAGACTTTACCTCAAAGAGCGGCATCTGATCTACTTGAGCCTTTTTCAGAGTACCAGGCAGATTTCACCAATAATTAGTGGGACAATGTGGTTGTGTGTTATCCCTTTCACAACCTGATGCTGGGTATTATACTTCCTTACTCTCACAGGAGGTATCCAGAATACCATGTGTAAGGTAAGGAAGTATAGCAAGGCAAAGATTTAGAAGCTGGGTATGAAAGATATTTCACTTGTACAAATTGCTAGTCAATGAATTCTAGGTTTTCAGCAGCAGTACTATGAATTATTTATTAGACTACAAGTAGTAACTAGTCCTGCAATTTTATTTCCATAGTGATGGTGTCTGGGATCCAGAGAAGTGGCATGCGTCTTTATATCCGACTTCAGGAAGAACTTCACCAGTAGAAAGCTTTAAAAAAGATTTGGATTCAGATCGGACATCTCTTATGCGTAGAATAGTAGGTAAGTGCATTTCTATAGCACAGGACTCACAACTGAACATATGCTGTTGGCAAAACCTTTCCTTTGGGATGATGCAAATGAGACTAAACAGTGTCTCTGAAAATTGTTTGCATAAAATTAAGTATCAAGGACACCTTGGTTGCTCCAAGTGTAGTCTAGTCTAGTTCCTGGTACGCTGGTAACATCTAAGAACAAACTTAGGTAGCATTCAGTTGTTATATCCTACTGTTCTTGCTCTGTAATAGTAAATGTGTATGTAATAATGCAAGTGTAAGAGGCAATTTCACCGCAATTCAATACTGAGTACTTAAATCTGTATCGGGAAAGCAAGTACTTTCTAGGAGAAGGCAATGATTCTTCAATATCCAACTGTAAATTTAACTTTTTTCCTCTGCACTTCTTGTGGTCTCAGCTAGATCAGCTTTGCAAAAATAAATCATGAGTATTTTCCTTCAAAAAGCTCTGGGATAGCAACGAGGCTATGGAACAGGAGGCTATTATACAGATAACTCTCTCGTATATACCCATACTTTAAATTCAGTGCTTTTTGTGTCATCTTGTAGATCCAAGAGAGCGAGTGAAGGAAGATGACTTGGATGTAGTCTTAAGTCCACAAAGGCGAAGTTTTGGAGGCGGCTGTCATGTAACTGCAGCTATTAGCTCACGTCGAGCAGGGAGCCCGTTAGAAAAGGAGAATGATGGTGTCCGTGTTATTGGCGGCCGTAGGATTGGCAGTGGAAGAATTATCTCTTCTCGTAACTTTGATAAAGACCACCGGATTGGTGAAAAAGACATACGCGATTCTAGAGATGCAAGAGACCGAGATCGTGAGAGGGACTACAAAGATAAACGCTTCAGGGTTTGTTCTTTCTTTTCCTGGTTGCATATTAAATCGGAGTTCTTGGACACTGTGCACTAAGAGCAGCAGGGGCAGGTTAACTGCATATGGCAGTCAAGTGTTCCATGCAAGTAGCCTATTTTTTTTTCTTAGAAGCACCTTTATGGTTTAAAGGGTGAGCACTCAGTGCTTCAAAAACTTAGTTTTCAATCGTCCTGACAGCTCAACTGAGATGCATCTAATACTGTGTGTCTTACAAACCTCTCCTGTAGTAGACTTAATAGCAGGATATTAAAAAGTCTAATAGTTCATTCATAACTCTTGACCTAACAGTTGTCAGCAAGCATTGTCTTTAACCTCAGCAGATGGAGGCTTTCCATGCTTTCAGACTTTTTTCAAAAGGAGGAACCACTAGCCTACCTCTCAGGATATAAAACTGAGTTTATACAGGCACTTGCAGACCAATAGACTTCAGTGTAATAAAGCAGGAATTCAGCTGTGAAGTGTTTAAAATGTGAAAGCTTACTGAACATGCTGAGTGTGCATTTAAACCTAAAAAAAAAAGGTTATTTGCTTTGGAGGTCGGGGAGGAATCTCGTGAAACATCATGTAATGGTTAATGTTTTGTAATATCCCACTTCAGAGGGAATTTGGTGACAGCAAACGTATCTTTGGGGAGCGAAGAAGGAATGACTCTTACACTGAAGAGGAACCTGAGTGGTTCTCTGCTGGTCCTACAAGTCAGTCTGAAACCATTGAGCTCACAGGCTTTGATGATAAAATTTTGGAAGAAGATCACAAAGGGAGAAAACGTACAAGACGACGTACAGCCTCACTAAAGGAAGGTAATGGCAAATTTGATGAAAAACTTACTTGTTTGCTAGCATTCATAGAATTATTAAGGTTGGAAAAGACCTCCAAGATCATAAAGTCCAACCGTCAACCCATCACCACCATGCCTACTAAATGGTATGGCGTATTGCTGGATGTAGAGGTGCTTGTTACAGATCCAGGCAAGTGTAAAGAATAATGCAGTTTATCAATCTTTGATCTTAAACTTGCATAGCTTTTGGTCATCCTGAAGCACAAGATGTAAGGTCCATGGTTGATCTTTCAGACTGCAGATACCTTTAAGTGATAAAATACTATTTTTTCCAAAAGAAAGGCAGGACTGAGGATGGGGGAGGGGAGGAAAAACCTGCATGGATGTTGAATGATACCAGAAATTTGTAGGCTATTAAAAGGGCCTTGTCCATTTCCATATTCTGCTGGGTGCTAGAGGCTTGGTTTAAGCTAAGCTAGTGCTCTGAGGTACTTGAAATATTTTTTGTTATAGTAATACTAGCATTAGGGACACTGATTTGGACATACAGTTGCCAGTAATAATAGCTTTAAGATGAACTTGGAGACTGTCTGAATTTGTCTGTGGTTGTTGGACTTCAAGTCTACCATTGTTATTACCACTGCAAAAGCTGTAATGTAAACTTCTCTGAGGCAAGAGAGAAGGTGACTGCTTAATGCTAGAAATTCTGCAGGTGGATAACACACCTGAAGAGTTCAGGTTTTGTTGTGTATTCACTCAACTAAAATGTAGTACAGTTTCAAGCATATAGGTTTGTAGTCATGTCACAGCTTTCTTGCAGCACCTATGCAAGCTTAGTAAGTCTTTAATGTGACGTGTGCTTTGCTTTCGCTGGAGGAATAGGAGCAATGTTTGTTGTATCTTGACAATATTAAGAAAACTGATGTCAAGTACCAGCTTTCAGGGAGTCTGCTCTCTGGGCAGCTAGGAAGACAGCAGGAGCTGCCAAAGGATTCTGGATGGAAAAACAGCAGCAGCTGTTAACTCGCTGTAACAGCTCTGTCTGCTTGGTGTGACGTCCCATCTGATCTGGTCTGTGTGCTTCCTGGGTTGAGCAGGATGCAGTAGTTTTGCATGATTGAGTGGCAGTTCTTACTTTCTTGAAGTAGAAAGAGCTTCTAGCCTTTAAAATAAGGACTGTGCTAGAGTTCTAGCAGGTCCTATTTTCTGTTGTGGCAGACTGCAGCCAGCACAGTGTAACTGATGAAATATCACGTAGCTGGTTGGGTTACTTCGGTTCTGTGCTTCTAATTCCTAGGCAAATGCATTGGCTGTTAGGCACTGTTCCTTCAGGAAATAGTCAAGTTCAGTGACTCAGCAATCACTTGGCTTTCTTTTTAAGGGATAGAATGTAATGGTGGAGTGGCAGAAGAGGATGAAGTGCAAGCTGTCCTTGCCAATGAAACTCCAGCAGATCAAGAAGTTCCTAGGGAAGCTGTCTTACAAGAACCAGCTCCAGGAGAGTTTGACTTCAATGAGTTCTTTAACTTGGATAAAAGTGTTCCTGGCCTGGCTTCGGTGAGGTCTTTTTTTTTTTTTTTGTAAGACTGGCTGTGTTAATGAGAAGCATTGTTGCTGCTGCTGCATTTGGTGAAAGCTAAAACTTCTCACTTTGCGAAAGTTGCTTTATGCAGTGTGTGAGTCTAAGATGAATCTGCAGAGATTTAGCTTTGGAGTGTTGGGATGTTGTTTTTAAAGTGTTATCCCTGGGACTGGTTCCATCTTCAAAGAAAGCATATGGAGCAAAGTAGCTGGTTATTTTTCTTTTCTTTTTTGACCATTACTCAAAGTCTGCATCCTGGGTGGACCTTCTTTGGAAGTATTACAGATATGTTCAGAGAAGATTCAAAGTACAAATGTAACATAGCTGAAAACAACTTCTTGCAGCTAAGCCTGGGAATTGCAGCAAATGGGTACTTTGTGTGAGCTTCCTGGAAAGCAGTAAGTCTGGAGACACCTGCTGAATACTGTCTGAGATATACTTGCATTGTTACCAATACCAGTAATGTGGCTGAAAGGATGTATGTCTGAGGGTGGTGTAGTTTAACCTGGCAGCTAGGCACTAGATGGCTGCTCGCTCGCCCCTTCCCTTCCCCAACCCCAGAAGGACAGGGAGGAGAAATAAGTAAAAGAGGGAAACTCATTGGTTTAATAAGACAAGAATGGAAAAATACTACTACTAATGATGGTAATGAATATGCAAACCAAGCTACTACAACACAATTTTCTCACCACCTGATGACCCATTCGCAGTCAATCCCCAAGCAGTGATCACAGAACCTAGAAATCACAATTTCACTACATTCCCAAAAAAGTTTGAACTCCTGCACAAGAGAGGATTTGAACTCATGGAACAGAGAGAAAGATAGCTCCCTGCCCCTGGCCAACCCCTGTTTGTAAACTGAGCACAGTGTCTGTGGTGTGGAATACTTCCACTGGCCAGCTTGGCTGGCTGGCTGTGTCCCCTCCCAGCTCCTGCACACCTGCTCATTAGCTGAGCGTGAGAAACTAGAAAGTCCTTGATTTCATAGCAACAACTGAAAACATCAGTGTTACCAGCATTCTTCTCATACTAAACCCAAAACACAGCAGCTCCTGAGAGGAAAATTAACTCTATCCCAGCCGAAACAAGGACAGAGCATTTGAATCATTACTTAAACTTCTGTATAGTGGTTAATTCATTATTTGGAACTATTATGACTGAGTTGGGAAAAAAAACATAGCCTCCTAATTTGGCCAAAAGCATGTTTAAACAATGTTATTGATCTGACTAGTAGATACTCTGTAGTCCAAGTCATATGTTGGATGCTGCTGATACCTAGGAGCTAGTAACAAGACTATGAAGGAAGAGACTGATACTTACACCAGGAGTTTCTTCCAAGAGTGGGTTTTGCCTCCAGCCATGATTTGGTGGGAATTCTGGTGTTTCTGTTGGTAGTGTGCAGTTCTTGAGCATCTCATCTCTAGAGGTAATAGCGGATGGTTGGTGTTCACTGGTTTGGTCTGAAAGCTGCAACTGGTCTGTGTCTTGTCATGCTTTTTCCCCGCAGGTCCATCATGGACCTGATTTATGAACTGCTGATGTTTCTATGCTGACCTCTCATCACTAGGAAGAAAAGCTATTCTTGACTATTCTAGATGGTGTAACTGATCAGTAGATGGAGTTTGGGTAAAAAGTCTTAGTGTTGTAGAGAAGTAATGTGTTTAAAAAAGAAAAAAAAAATCATTCTGACAGCAACGAAACAGGCCTGATACATAGTTTAGAAACATTAGGGTTTAAAAAAAAAGAGTAGAATCCTAACCTAGTCTTCAATGTGGAAAAGCTGCATGCATTAAAAAAGGCTTATTGTACGGTGGCAGTAATTCAACAAATACATAGCGGAGAGCTGGTTCCCTCTATAGAAGATGTAAATGGTGTGTATTTAGACTTGACAATCTGATTTTTGGCATATCTGCAAGATGGTGACTCCCTTCAAAAGCAGGGACTTCACAAGTCAAAATATCTGCTGATGAAATTTCAGTGGGCAGATGTTATAATTTGTCACAAAAGTGAGTTTCAGACTAGCCAGTGCCTATCGTACTGTTCTGTCTGTGTATTGGCGGTGTGTCTGTGACTAGTGTTAGGGCCGATTTGTACACTTCCTGATACAACTGTCTTAATTCTGCTAACTTGTTAGAGTCAATCTCAACCACATGGATCAATACTGTATTGTTGTTGCTGTTGTGAACAGTGAGTGCCCGTTGTTTCAGAGGAAGTAGCTTGTCTGGCAGAACAAAGCTGTTCTTCCTTTTGTCTAAAAGTGAATGTGCTGCGTGGTGGAACTGCATCTGTGCCTACTGAGCGGGCTTTTAACTGGATACTAGCTTGCAAGATAGGAGGAGCTCTAGTTAAATTTTATAATGCACAGTTTTTGAAATACTTGTAATGATTAGCAAAGAAGTAAGCAGTTGCTATAAACCACAGTGACTCCTGACAGACTGACTCTACTGCGCACAGCTTGGCGACCTCGGTTCTGCCAGTGCTGCGCTGATGACACAGGCTCTGCCGACGGGGAATGCAACTCCTCTTAATCCCCAGCAGTTCAGTGTGTGACATGTAAGCAAGTAGCCCTCAGCTACTGGCCTTCTCCCCGAGCCCTTGCAGGATGTGCACAAGTCCAGGAGTTGGCTTTGTACTTTGTTCCAGGCACTGTCCTTGGTCAGGGCTGGAACTGGGTTGAATCACGATCGCAGAAAACACAGCAGATAGAGTACTCCTGTGCGGCGATAGGGACAAGCCTTGAGCCACCTGGCTGGCAGAATTACTAGCTGTTATCGTTCGTGTTAATTCTTGTGGCAAATGTTGCTCCATGTTTTTTTCTTTGCGCATCTACTTTAAAATAGTGTCGTTAATGGTCTTTGGATGCTCCAATTATGCTGTTTCAATTATAGTTTCTCTGAACAAATACTTGGTATAAATAAGATACATGATGGGTTATGCTAACTGATTACACAAATACTGCCATACTGGAGGGAGAAAACTCAGTTCAAAGCTTCTAAACTCTGGGAGCACCATCTGGTCATCCGAAGCAGACAAACCTTGGTTGCACAGTAAATCTTCTCAGAAGTGTTGCTGATCTTGCCTCTGTTAAGATTATCTTTTTTTTCCTCCCATAATCTAGATGATAGAGGATGTGCTGGGAGAAGGTTCAGTGTCTGCCAGCAGGTTCAGCAGGTGGTTTTCTAATCCTAGTCGTTCTGGAAGTCGGTCAAGCAGCTTGAGATCTACCCCACATGAGGAACTGGAGAGGCTAGCAGGTAAGACTGTAGGACGGTGCAGGGTCAGATAGCCTCCTTCTGTATTCTTTCCTACTCGTTCCATAAGAACGTGGCAGATAAAGCTTTAGGATAGTGAATTCTCCCACAGGTCAAGCACTTGACAATCTTTTGGAAGCTCTTAGAGTAAGCAACTATAAGTGTTTTTTTAATAAATGTTCTTCTTGTGCTCCTGATGACTTTCTAGCTGATCCTGGGCAAGGGGTGTGAGGCATAACTTTTCAGTGACACATTGAAGTTGGTTACCAGTGTATGTTCAACTTGAGACATTGCGTTGGTAAACTGATGTCGCAGTGCTCCTGGTTTTGCTGTTTCAGGTCTAGAGCAAGCCATTCTCTCCCCTGGCCAGAACTCTGGAAACTACTTTGCTCCCATTCCATTGGAAGACCACTCTGAAAACAAAGTGGACATCCTAGAAATGCTACAGAAAGCCAAAGTGGACTTAAAACCTCTTCTCTCAAGTCTTTCAGCCAACAAGGAAAAACTTAGAGAGAGCAGTAAGTGCCTCTTCAGATATTGTGGAGTTCTTGTGATGCAGTATCTCCAGGCAAGAGGCTTGGTACTCTGGGAAACTCAACTTCCAACTCCAGCGTTAGGAAGTATTATAGGTTTACTTACACTATAGAAAACCCAGTATTCAACAGATATCAGTTGTGTCAATATCATCGCTGATTCTTTTCATCCTAATCACAGGATGACATCAGGACTCTCAGACTGCTTTACTGGCCAGTATTACCCATAAGTTAAGATGATGCGAGTCTTGATCCGAGTTTCCAGCTCTGTGGCACTTGCATACGTTTTTCATGCTGGAGACTGGTATTGTTGGCTCTGAAACTGGCATTTAAACTCTGGCTTTACCAAAAGCTTAAGATGCAAGTCGCTCTTGCAAACATCTGTAATGGATCACATTGATCCATTAAGTATCAGTATCTAAAAAGATGAACAGTAGGTTGAGGATGTCAGTTTTTTCAAGTGCATACTGTAAATTTGAACTTCTAAGGACTGTTGTTAGCACTTGAAGTGCCATGGTCTGTGCTCGCTGTTCAGTGCATTAACTAAGTAACATAGCATAGCCAAGACAAATCTGTAACTTGGCTAGAATAATGGGATTCCAGGGAACTTTGTTAGAATTCCCTTTTGGTATCATCAGCTGTTCTAAACAGAGTTCAGGGCTGACTTCGAACTTAATGTTCAAGGGCACATCCAAGTTAGGTTTGCATGTTTGGGTCCATAGCATGCATGGAGGACACAAAATGCATGAGTTCTTTGAAATCTTAAGGCCTAATTCCAAACTGGCTTCTCTTTGGCAAGCAGCATGTATTGCCATGTAAACTGGACTGAACAAAAAGTAGTGCTACTCTGATTTGTGTGGAGTATCTGGGAAGGAAAGCATCTAAGCACTGCAGATACTCCTAAGCACCCAGTCTGGGGGTGGGGGTAGGGAGTGTTGGCTAGTGTGTGGAGAACTTTTTCGTAATTTGACTTGAATAGAAACGCAAGTCTCTTCTGCTTAGTCTGACTTTTCTACTAAAAGCTTTTTAAACTTTGATCCTCACGAACCAAGGATGAAAGAACAAAAAATTAAGGGGAAGCTGTCATTCACGCGGAAGTACCTGATGTGGGTTCTGTATTCCCATAAAATGCTGTACGGTTCTTCCAGTGTTGTGGAGTTTTCAGGTCAATTCCTTTCCACCAGCATCATATTTTTCCTCATGTTCCATATTGCATGTTTGCATCATTATTTCTTTTCTCCACCTTCTTGCCCAAACTTCCAGTAAATCTTATTTCTTTGGGCCAGTGTCTGCTACAGCAACCCATGGCATGCTCCTGCCTCTTCTTCCTCTTCTCTTAAGGTGTCATACCTTGTGATGTGTGTTAGCTGGACCATAAAACATGTCTAGCCTTGATGTCAGGCACTGATAGATGTCTACATATGCATACACAAGAAAAAGTATAGCTTAATAACACTTGTACCTTATTCTGGTTATGCCAGGGAAATCTTCCTAGCTTTAACTTCTGAGCAAAAAAATGTACTTCAAACTCTATGCACACCAAACTAAGTGTGTAAGTGAGTCTCCAAGGTATCTAAATTTTCCAGGTATGTATTCTCTATGTTTATGATGGCTTCAGACAATCTGACATAGCTTATGCTGTGGCTGTAAGACTGTCTGGTCTCCTGGAATATAAGATAAATGGAACTTTCCTAATTGGAAGAGAATGAACTTGGTTGACAGATGAATATTCTCTGTTAAGAGCAGGTGAAGTCATAAAATGTATTATTAACATGTCTTGCAGGATAAATGAAAGCTGGTGAGAACTTAGCAGTTGAAACCTGAAGAGGCATGTAAGACTTCGCAAGAACCTGTAGCTGTGCACAGCAATACTCCAAATTTAAATATTAGAATATCCATCTAAAAACAGTTCAGACGTGGTTTGATAGCCAGTATGAATATCGGAAGATAAGGTTTTGGCTGTTCCTTGTTTTCAAACAGCTTGTATTCAGCACCTGCACAAGAGTTACTAGCTCACTTGTAAAGAGAGAACCATGGTTTACCAGTATTTCTGTTGTATTTCTCAGCGCATTCAGGAGTTGTACTTTCAGTGGAAGAAGTCGAAGCTGGTCTAAAAGGCCTGAAAGTGGATCAGGAGGGAAAAACTGCTACTCCATTTATGGCCGAGCAGATGGAGGAAGCATTGAATATTGCTGGCTCCAGACACATGAAGAAAGATGGAGATATGACTGCATTTAACAAACTAGTCAGCAGTATGAAGGCAAGTGGGACTCTACCTTCACAGCCCAAAGTCAATGTAAGTAGCAGACACCTGGCTCTTCTGAACTGGAAATGGGTGGGTGCCAAGACATGTGTTATAAACTGGAAAACCCTTACATGACCCTTCTGAAAACATGTGAGCCTTGACTGGGTACAGCAGCATGATATTAAATATAGGCTTACATGTAGAATATTGTTGTTTGGAGGGGGAAGTAAGGGAGGTGCTTTCGTCACTTTTCTGTAGCCAGAGTAACTGGAAGTGGGGTGCTGTTCAGTTCAGAGTTCATGGGGTTGATTTCATATTAAGTTTCTGAAAGCCCCAGAACTCTAATGCTGTGTGAGAAGTCTAATAACTGCCACTGTGAAAGTGGACCTGTGTGAATATCTAGGTGAATTGATTAATATCTGGACTCAAAGACTATAAATACTTGCCCCCAAAAAGATCCTGTGTGATGAAAAGGCTGAATCTGCTACTGTAGAGGTCATTTTGGTTGGTGTCTAAGATTCTCCTACACTTGAACTTGTCCTGTCTGAACCATATTTAATAAGAACAAATACATCTGTAGAAAAGGTACTGTCTATATAACAGATATGATCAGTCCACTCTTTATGGAAGAGTTGCTAGTGTTAGTTTAATGGTTGTCTCGGTGCTGCTATTAAAAGGCATCTCTTAAAATGCTTGTAGTATGGGCACAACTAGCACTTACCTGAAGCTCAGGTGTCTTGCTGTAGTGAATTCTGTTTTGATAGAGGAATGGCAGTGCACAATCTAGTATTTTAAACTCGGGTTTTAAAAGTATTTGTACTAAGATAAAACTTAACAGTACTTGTTAGCTGAAAGATTAATACTAAACAACAGCTAATACTAAGCTTTAGACTGGGAAAGATTATAGTATGAAACTTCATCCTGCCACTAACTGGTTAAACAGTGTGTTTGACCCAGAAGCTATCAATAACCACTTCTGGCACCATAAAATACTTCTAACAACTGACCAAGTCTAAAGCATCTGTTTTTCCTGCTGAACTATACCCAAGGACTTTTAGCCTCGTCCCCCTTCACTGAAAGATAGTGAAGAATGTAAATTCGCCCTGTTAAGAATTTGCAGACTGATTTCACGCTTACAGACACTCTCATTTCTGACTGTTCCTTTATTGACATGTAATTTTGATGCATAGAAGAATATCTTAAATAATTTCTCTAATATATGAACACTTTTCAGTTTGTGCATAATTTCAATTGACCACTTGGGCCAATGTTTCATCTCCAGTTTACACAATTATATAAATTCATGTATCTTAGACTTGAATAAGGCACATTGAACTACCTGTATGCAATCTGGCATTTTCATAGCTAGGGAAGATATGTGAGCCAGCTCAGCCCTTAACTTTGCTGGAGTTTTATTTGGTCGATGCATAAACGATGGGTCTAACAGAATAGGTGAAATTATTTCTGTTGCTGAGACAAATGTGGATTATATGTTAATGAGTTTGATGCTTGTTATATCTACATCTAACTTGCAATGTTTTCATTTTTTTAGCAGAGCCTTGACAGCCACTTAATGTCCCCTCCAGAGATGGCCGGCCAGCCTCTATCAAAGAATATTCTGCAGGTACTTCTTGTTGTGGGCGGGAAGTGCTTAAAAGCATATCCCCAATGGGAAAACAAAAAATGTTTGAAAATAAGATGTATAAGGCAATTATGAGATCAGTAGTCAGACATGACTCCCTATAGAGGAAAGAGAACTATTTACTAGTTCAGTTTACTTAAAAGTTTGTCTTGTCATGCTGTTTCCCATGGTTACAACTTGAAAATGAAAAGCCTGGCCAAGTGCCTCATTCTAACAGCAGTCCCGAATTGGTGTATCTAGTTGCAGAGGTCTACCTTGTCTCCTTAGCTTGCTGTAAATAGTGCAGCCTGTAGTGTAGTAAAATGCGCTTGTTTGTATAAACTCATAATACTCTGAACATTATTTCCTCACTTATTCTCAGGAACTTCTGGGTCCCCCCATCACCAGACCTGCTTCATCAAATGTCTTAAGTGGCCTGATAGGTGGTTTGGAACCTGCAGCCTCCTTACTGACACAGAGAGCACCTTCTCCCCCTATTCCACCTGTGTTTCCAACTCGAGCTGCTTCCGCAGATTACCTGCGCCACAGAATATCTTCACCCATTGGTAAGACTGGTTGCCGACCATTTCTTTTTTCATTGCTACTTGAGTTTGTTTTAAAGAATGCTTTACAGAACAATAAAAACTTCCTGGCACTTGGTGGGCGACTAGGTCAGTGTCTGCCTCTTTAATGCAAATGCCTTTTACTTACAAGTCTCTAAATTAATCTCCAAAAAATGTAGATGTCTGATGGATCAACTAGACGTCGCAGTAAATTCTGGTGTGGAGTAATGTGCTCAGCTACTGTAGAAGAAGCCAATTTTCAGAGACTTGGCCATTTGTACTACAAAACACTACCGTAGCACCCCTATAGCTCTCCAGCCTCGTGACAAGGAAGAGACATAGCTCTATAGACTTAAGGGGTGAGCTGAGAGCCTTCATAAGGGATCCTTAATTCATGTAGAATTGTTTAACTTTGGAATGTATATACTGAATGAAACTGTTAGTCCTTTCAAACACAACTGTTGAATGTTCTTTAGGTTTTGGGCAAGGTTCTCAGCAATTGCTTGGTGATCCGTTTCCAGGTGTAAGGAAGCCGATGAGTCCAGTTGCTGCACAGGTTAGATTAAATGCTTTTCACTTAATCTGTATTGATCTCTTTTTATATTGTGTGGTCTAAAGGTAACTTGTGGAAACACATACTTGCCTGTTAATTAAGCATAAATAGCTGAATGTGAGTTCACTCTGAATGTGAGGATGCGAATTCTCACCTCATGGCAATTGGACCCATTTTGGGGTCAAGTACAAGATTTTTTGAAACTTCTATTGTCTGTCAGTAAAACAGATGGCTGTTGGTGGGCAGGCGCTCTGTGAAGACATTAGTAGCTATGGCAGTAAATCTTCTGTATCTTTAAAAAAATCAACCAAATACAAGCTCTGATTTGTGTGGGTTTTGTGAAACTCTGCTTCAGATGAGTCCTTTGGAAATACAGCAAGCTGCGTTAGAGGGACTGGCATTGCCACATGACTTAGCCATACAGGCAGCAAACTTCTATCAGCATGGCTTTGGTAAACCACAAATGGACAAAAGCAGAGATGGCTACAGAAACAGGTGAGTGTCGGACTGCAGAATTCAAGGGGTACACCGTCAACTGGTTTTTGACGCGAGTATTGCCTTGTGCTAGATATTAGTACTACTGACTGAAGTTTGTGTTGGTTCTTGGCAATCTGGCCTTTCATTCTGTGCCAAGAGTAGAGCTGCTTCTTACTGGCTTCCTGTCCATTAGCAGGCAGCAGCGAGCAACGAAATCGCCTGCGCCAGGACACCGAGGGAGTGCGTCTTCTCCAGCCCCTGCAGCATCCATTACTAGCATGGTCAGTACCTAATGCGTAATGATTGTAGGAAAAGCTGTAAAAGGGTCTGCAGTAACTAGATCACAGGAACTGTAATGGGAGAAAGCGAGGGAGGGCATAGAGAGGAGTTAATAATATTCACATTATATTGGTGGCCACATGATACAAGAGTGAACCACACTTCACGTGTAGCTGAATGACTTCACTTTGGAAAACGGTCTTTCCTGACCATAATCTTATCTAAAACTGAAGAAGCACCATTAATATTACCTTGAGCTGGTCTTCTGAAACCAAAAGATAACTGTGGAAACTCAGGCCCTCATATTTTGGTACTTAAGTTTTCAGAAGACAAGTGCTGAAAGCCATTAGCCACTTCAGAGAATGCTGATCTTGGGTATGGAGTGACTGACCTCAGTGTCTATAGGTTGAAATATTACTTAGGAGCTTCAGGGTCACTTTGAAAATAAATAAAACCTCAAAGCCAAGCTGTTGCCTCGCTGCCTTCAGGACTGTGTAAATGTTGCTTTGATCTCAGTTTTCCAATTAGTCAAGTACTTGCTTGCTTGCAGCTCAGGGCTAACACTGACTAGCAGCTGCTAAATCAAACTTTTGTTTGTATACCAAATGAGTGGCTTCCATAGATGTATGTAACTGAATATGAATGAGGTGATAGTTCTCTGCAGATCCACCAGCCCTGAGTTAATACAGATAAGGCAGCTCTGTAAGAACTCCTGCTGAGCTGCTGTTCTGAACTGATGGCAAACAGGAAATAGCTGTAACTTAAAATACTGCTCATCTGTTGTTTCAAGCCTGTCAAGGTACATTTTAACTTTGAGGACTTCTGGGTTTAACAAAGGTATTTGACTTCTGCAAAAGCTAAAGAGAAGTGCTTAAACTATAGAATAAAGCTATGAAACGAGGTGAAGTGAAATCACAGGCACGCAGTGGCTGATTCAAAAGAGCTTTAAATGGAACAGATGTGCTAGAATAGGTGTCCAGCCACAATTAAGATAGGGTGGCCTAGATAATCAGCTCTGAGTAAGGCATTGATGCTTATTGTGTTCTCTGCAGCTGTCTCCTTCCTTTACACCTACCTCTGTGATTCGCAAGATGTACGAGAGCAAGGAAAAAAGCAAAGAGGAGCCAGTTTCTGGGAAAATGAAAGTCAGCGATGGTAAAGATGAAAATCAGAGGTCAAATGAAGGTATTGTAGTGGCTTTAAAATAACACACATAGGAGATTCAGTATAGAATCAAAGAGCTTCAGGACATAATGTGTCCCGGCTAACTGCAGACAGTCCTGATCCGTGGAAATGAGGAGGGTGTAAGAGTGAGCCTGTAACAAGAGGGGGGAGTCAGAGCTATGGAGGGGATACACTTCCAAGGGCAGTCTTCCAGCAGTGCTGGGTTTAAGTCTGCTTTCTCCTTATCTGTCAGTTTGTGAGCAGCAGTGACACTAAGAGGCCTGGACCACAACTGTTGCTTTGCAGCTAGTCTTGGCGAACAAGCATATTAACAAAAATGCTTCCATATTGCTCTACACCAGTAATTAAATACAAGTAACTTATAGCCCTCTTGAGAGGTTGTAACTGAACAGTCAAAGCTGAGACCAGTTTAAGCTCTTAATTGTAGAAGATCAAGGAAGCATTTTGTCACCCTGACTGATGTAAGTGGCTATTAAAAGGAAATGTGTGATACCAGTTGCCCGACCCAGTAAGACTAATGTCCCTAATTGCTGTGACATTGCACTTCAGTACTGGTAACTGCTGAGGTAGCTTGCAGTTCCTATTATATAGTTGACCCTTTTCCTTTCAGCACTCCAACTATTACTGCTACCTCAGCTGGCGGCAGATGATTTTCAGATATTTTAGGCCTTGTCTAACTGATCTAGGTGGTCTGTGGAAGTAACTTCTTGAGGTGCTTTAGCGTTCCAAATCTTGCAAAGCAGATGTTAGACATAGAAGGCTGCTGCTAAGCCCCAGGCACATCTGCATGGAAAAACCACTTTGGGCTAGATTTCTGGCACAACTCCAACTCCAAATTATAGTCTTGTCTAGGGAGGATCCCTTGTATCTCCTGTCTCCTTTGGGACTGACTCATCCATGCTGCTAGTTCAGAATTTCTGAGGAGGAGGAAAAATAAGAATTAGATGGACTTACTGCTGATTCTGACCCAATTTAAGCTTGCTGTCAAGGGGTTTCTGTGGAACATAGTCCTTCTCATTACTGTTTTGAAATAATGTGGCCAAAAGCATCCAGGAAAGACAGATGCTTACTATTAAATATGTGAGAGTAAAGTTCAGCTAGTCCTAGAATCTGGCTATCACATCCAATTGCTTTAATTTTCATTAGTGTAATCTCCAGCTGTGGACGATAATAGTTGTATTCAATTCTAGCTACAGATAACCTACTGTCTAGTTCTGTGGAGAATGCAGATCAAGAAACTTTGCCCACCTTAGGTACCAAACTACCTGCACTGCAACGCTCTGCATGTTCCACACCTCTTACCCAAGCAAATCGCTGCACCAAAGAGCAAGACTACAGGCCTAAATCAACTGGTAGAAAGACTCCTACAATGGCCTCGCCAGTACCAGGAGGCCCTTTTCTTCGTCCTGTTCATCAAGTACCCCTTGTTCCCCATGTACCGATTGTACGACCGGCTCATCAACTGCATCCAGGATTGGTCCAGAGAATGCTGGCGCAGGGGGTTCATCCGCAACATCTTCCTCTACTGCAAGCAGGTAATCCATACTCTTTTTGACCCTTAAGTTAGTGCATGTTCTCTAGAAGACTGACTTTGTGTTAGGAACAACACAAACTGATACTCGTTACTGGTAATGTTTACTACATCAAAACTCGCCTTTAAAACCAGGCAATAAATTCCAACCCATCTAAATATATAAACGCTTGTTTTGCTTTAAGTTCCTTATGCTTATTAGGTAAGAGTTTTCCTCACTCTTGTTCAACAGGTGTGCTTCCTCCTGGAGTGGACCTGTCTCACTTGCAGGGAATATCTGCTCCCATCCTTGGCCAACCTTTTTATCCGCTACCAACAGCCAGCCATCACATCTTAAATCCACGCTCTGGGACACCTTTGCAGCTAGCGATGATGCAACAGCAACTACAGCGCTCAGGTGGGCTAAAAATTGAAACAGGAGCATCAGCTTTAGAATGCTGACTGGCCTGCTCTGGGTAGTGTGCTTGGGGGCCTGTTTCAGTACTGTGGGCTAGCAGGAGGCTCCTTTGGTAGTTTGGGTAATCATTGTTACTAATCTTGTGTGGGTATTGGAGCAGTTTCAGCCACTGCAGGCTTTTATGCCGGAAGAAAGCCCAAGTGAAGCATTCAGTTTCAAGATAGATGTTGCTATTGACGGGTGGGCCCCTTGCAGCATGTGTGCAGTCCTTCCTTGCTGGGCAAGAGGCCAACCACCTGTCTCGAATAAAAAGCTGTTTGATGCTGGTCTTCCAGTTAAAACCTGTGTGGTACTGTGTCCAGAACTGGCAGTGTCAGGCAGTCTGTGGGAGTACTAACAAGAGAATAAACACAATCTCCCAGGGCTAACAGTGAGTCAAAGCCACACTCGGCTCGCATGCCTTAGGAGGCGATTGCTGTAGGGCAAGTCTCCGTGTCGGGTGAATGTATTACTCCGCCTCTAATAGCTTCACATTTCACAGGCACTGGAGCACAGGGATCACCCGCTGGTGCACAAACAACCCCTCAAAATGTGCTGTCTCGGACTGGATTATCTCATGGGCACACACAGCTTGACCATCGCCCTAGCCAGAGAAGCGGCTCTCCCATTGGCCTCGCAAAATGGTTTGGTTCCGATGTCTTGCAGCAGCCTCTCCCTTCCATGCCATCCAAAGTCATCAGTGTAGATGAACTGGAATACCGGCAGTGAACAGTGACCACTGGGTGGGACACTTGTGATTCTTTAGACTGGATAAAAATGTCCATAGTCAGGACTTCACCTCTGTTTGTTTTTTGGGGCTTTTATTTTTAGCACTCTGTGCAAAATTTCTTTTCAAGAGACTAAAGCACATGGCACCTGTCCTGGTCTCATGTCTGCATCAAGACTAAAGGATCCATTATGGCTTGAATAGTGAAGCCTGAAGAAATTTAGATGCAAGACAAAGCCAGTTTAATCCTGGAAGTGTCTATTTTTTGTTTTTGTAAGATATGTGAATGAAGTGCTGATATTCTCTAGTGTAGAGGTAGCAGCTATGGATTCCTCCTGCAGAAAACTAAATGTATAGACCCTGTGTACAGACTTGTGTATAAACAATCTTTTGTATATATACACATAGAATAGCCTTTTTGAATCTATACAGCTGTACATAAGAGTAGCTGGTAACAGTGGAGCTTTAGTTGTGCCTATGGTTTGGATCTTTCTCCATTGTACATGTGGGACTTTCTTTAAGATTAAAATTGCATATCCTAAGTGTGAGTGAACAGGATAAAGTTGCTTTGCCTTTTCTTGCTGCTCATCTCCTTTAGGTCTCCCTCTCACATTCTTCTGTCATGTACTGTGCACCCAGTGTAGCTAAAGTGTCGAAGTGAAAAGCCCACATCTTGCTGTCTATAAACAAAGGTCTGATTCCTTGTGTATATGACTCTTGCCATCAGATGAGAGAACTGTTTAGTCTTCGAACAGTCTTGAGGATGGGACCTGGTACAGTAACGATAAAGCCAGACCTTCAGTCTGCCGTAAGCAGAGGCTGCAGGTACCTACTGGTCACAGCTCTTGAAAGAGGGCTGGTGCTGGTCCTTGTTTAGCTGCAGTACTTTCCTTGTTTTAATCTTGCAAACTAGTTACTAAAGGTCAGCAAAATGGAGCCTTTAAATCCTCACCCTTCAACTCCTCAGTCATAGCTGTGGTGTGTTCTATGCTGCCTTCGGTTCTGTTTATAGAAGGGAGTCCTAAGAACTGTCCCCAGTCTAGCGTGCATCTACTGATGCAAGTACTGTGAAACTTGCCTTTGGAGTCTTGTTCTGTGGTTTGAAAGGGGGAGGATCCGGGTAGTTTTGCGATCTTACTGTGTATATTTGGTTTTAAAATACTATGTTCTTTTTAAGCCTATTTCACTTTCCTGAACAGTTAAGTGTTCTCTTCCATCCTTCTACTGCATGGTTCCTCACTTCACTGTCTCACTTGTGCCGAGTCCAGTACTGCTGTCATGTCCTCCATCTAGCTTAGGCCATTGTGCTCTTTTAAAAAAGGTGAAAGCAAAACCAGAATTCTCAGACTTGCTCTTTCTTAGGTCTCACTGAATGCAAAACCAGCAGCAGAAAAAAAAAAATAAATCCCGTGACTGTATTATAAGAACTGCCAGCATGCTGTGGTGGGTTTGTTTCAGTCCAGCAGAGACAATGTACAGAAATAGCAAGCTGAAATCTCCAGTGTGTGGAACCTGTTGGGGGTCACCCGTACTTCTAGTGGTTGTTCGAAAACAATCAGTGTAAAACATGCAATCACCAGCTTGTCCTTGTAAGATTTTCATACTTTTTTAACTTGACACTTTCCCAGTAACATTCTGTAAATAAAGTTGATTCTACCAGCTGTCTGTATCAACTGCTCTTGACCTAAATTACAGTGTCAGTATATTGATTTAATTTTTGGCATTGTTCTTGTGTGTGGGCTAAAACCAAGGTTTGAGCTGAATCTGCAGGACACTTCAGCTTTGGTTTCTTCCAGGGCAGGGGGGATGAAGTCTGCTCTGATAAAGGTAACTGGCCTCCCTAAAGACATACGCTGGAACTGCTGCATTTAAATGTTGCTGTATAGCCATGTTTAAGGTTAAGGAATGAGATTCCAGTGTACTACAACAATTGTAAAACTAACCAGCTCTAAGAAAAGGGGTAAGTGGGTTCACTGTTCACAGCTCCTACTCTGCCCCCTTCCAGTCAAGGCTGGTACCCACCCCAGCACACCTTGGTATTCAGCTTGCTTATGCACTAATCTAAGTTTAGAAAAAAAATATTGAGGAAAATGCTTTAGAGTAGAATCAAGGCTTGAATGTTTTCTTACCAGGATGAGTAGCAACCCCTGTTGCAAGGCGTTAGTGCTTGAATGGGGGTCTGAACTTGCTGTACTTTTTTTGTATATGTAATAACATAAGGGAGCATTTTAGATACATTTAAGCAAACACCCCTACTTCCTTTTTGTAGGAAAGTGCATGCCAGAGGCTAATGCACTTAACAGAGCTCTAACGTGAGCAAAAAGCTTAACCTTACTCATTTCCATAAAAAAGCAATAGAACCACTACTTTTAGAGCAGCCAGCTTCTCTTGTGCAACTTGATTTCTCTAAGCTAAGCAGGAAATTCTTTTAAGACTACTTAAAAGCTTTCAGTCGCCAACACAGTAAAATGCAAGCATCTAGTTTACTTCCACTACTATAAATGACTCAAGTGACTGCTTGTGAGCAGAACCTACCCTCTTTTCCACAACTGCAGGACTATTAATACCCTTGAAGTGTTCAAACATTTCAGATTAAGGCAGCCAGAGCTAGAAGCTAGAACTCTGTCCTCTAGCACTGTTTCATAAGATACAGCTTCCCAAGCCTTTGCTTCTCATGTTTTGTTCCAATTCAGGACAAAATAATTCCTGATATAGGAACTTGTTTCCAAGTGGGATGACCTGTACGTGCAGCAGAAAATCATCCCAGGCATCAAGGCTTCCTGGTGAGATTTTGCCATCGTGAAAGTCACTTAACATGAGTTTCTCATCTGCCAGAATGAGATGCTGCAGTACAAGCTGGCCAGAAACATGTCCTACTGTGCAGCAAGGTACTACCATAAAAAACCAATACCCATTTGCTACAGATTTGATAGAAAGGGCCTGTTCTTTGTCACTTACGACTAATGACAGATTGGAGCACAGCACCAAACCATGTGAGAACAACTTTATTTCTTTACAATCTGAATAACATCCTCATCTTCAAGAGTATGGTCTTTGCCAACTTTTTGAGGATTGTGTTTAACAGATGAACCCCAGACCAGTGCACTGAAAGAAGAAAAATCAAATGAAAAAGGCTTAGAAATATAATATGCAAACAGCAGAACAACAGCTATTTCTGTCACAAAGCTAATACAGAGAGCAATGCTTAAGAGCTATTTTTATGCTCCTGCAAGTACCTGGATGAGTGATCTGTGTGAACCAGAGTACAAGCAGATCAAAACAAAGCATGAAGTCATCCAAAATACTTCTGCATGCAGGACAACAGCCCCTAATGCTGCATCTAGCACTACTTCCAAATATGGAGAAAAACATTTTCCCCATAGAGGAAGTTTATCCAGGAAAGAGCATAGAGAGCATCAGAGATAGTAACTTAAGTATTAGATTTAATTGTTATTGGCAGATCTATTTAATTCAACATAAAAAAGAAACCAAATCCTGTTTTCCCTTCTAGTTTACAAGAGAATGAAAGAATATACCAGGAGGCAGATTACTTTCTATTCTCTATAAATTACCCTTTTACAATAATACTTACTATTTGAAGTCTTTAATGAGATTTTTGTGGATCTTCATGCAAAAATCCTCCACTGTGGTCTTGCAGTAAGGTAGTACCACAGGAGAGGTGTAGTCTGGGAGCTGCCCTTTAGGTTTGGTGTAGCTGCAACATGGACGGAACAGTCAGTCAATGCCAAAACCCCCTCTTCTCTTTCAACACATTGTGAAATTTCATAGGTTATTCGCACTGTCATCCTTCTGCCTAATTTGATGGTGAAAATGCATCTGCATAGCCAATAGCTGTGACAGGTTCTCCCTTGTAACTGCCAAAGTTTATCACCTGTGAACTTTCTGTAGCTGCTTAAAATATGATGAAGAATAGCTGATGGAAAAGAACATCTACAGTGTTATGGTTCTGACCTGTGATTTTTTTTCTTTGAAAAACTCAATGTATATTAGGAAAAAAACTTGCAAAGTCTATAGCCTAGATACCTAGACATACTAAATCCCTTTTTAATATGTTTTATATTGTCACCAGAAGATAGATATAAGCTCAAAAGACTACAGTTACTGTATTGTATTAGTAGATTCATTCATAAATTCATCCAAAGAAATGCATTAGTAGTATGAGGTAAACCGTTAAAAATTTATAGTAAAAACATCTGAAATGCTAGATGAAGAAATAAATTCAGTTCTGTTAAGAGAGCTGAATGCATGTCACTCATGACAGACTGAAAAAGGTACCTCTGAAATTCCCAACTTTGCACTATATTTGACGAGAATTCCATGTTTTTAGGAATTTTTTAAGATACACTTTGGACTTGGTTTCACAAGGTCCTCATTAAACTCCCCTACAAGTTCAAAACACAGCACTTGTGACTGTGAAGAAACTATCACACACCAGATGAGAGGAACATAATTTCCACTTGACAGAGTGAACGCACTTGAGTAACAAAAGACATAATCATTTGAAAGCCAGAGTTCTAAGCTAGCAGAAAACCACTATTGAAAAATCATCATGCACCCATTCTCGAGACACTCTTCAGTCTCAGCCTTACACTCATCTCCACACAAGGCAGCAACTGGGACTCACATTCGTACTAGCTTCAAGTAGTCCCAAATTTTCTCCAGCAGATCATCGAAGTTCCAGCGATGATGAGCAGATATTGGTACACAGTGGGGCACTTTGTAAATAATATCTAGTTCTTCAATGGAAATCTGGTCGATTTTATTTAGGACATAAATGCATGGGATGTAAACCCTGCAAAGACAACAAAACACCGTTCCAGCAGCCTAGCAGCAATACACTGCTACCTTCAAAAAAGCTTCATTTTTTAAAAGGACAGTAAGGTGCTACAGAGCGCTTGTTGATACCACATTGCTCACTTAGCTTCTGTGGGAAGCAAACCTCAGAGACGACGCTTTTCTTTGGTATAGAAATTGTAATATGCCAAACCCAATGTCCCAAGAGTACCTGTTCCCTTCAACAACGTCAATGAGGTCATCAGCAGTGGCGTCACTGCGCAGTGTGACATCAGCATTGTGAATTTTATACTCTGCTAAGATGCTCTTCACTGTTTCAGTATCCAGCTCACTCTGAGGACACTGAACATAGACATAGTATTAAGGAATGGAAAAGTTTATAGTCAAATCAAGTATTACAATTAATAATGCTGTCACCTACAAATTGCTGCATACAGGTTATTGAAAATAATAGCTGCATTGTTAACTTACTGGACTTGACTACAATTTTACCATACTTTGCCTCAGGAGAAGGGGAAAAGATTTAAATCATGACTTTATTTATATTCATGCCACTGATAGCTGCAGCCAGACATTTCAGAAGTAGTGTTTCCTGTCAACCCGGGACCAGTTGCAATACAAACCCACATATCTACTAGTTCAGTACACAGACAACTACATGTCAGGCACCTACATCCCAGAGCAGTTCTGATTTTTGGTATCTCTGGCTGTTACTACGGAATCTTTAAAAATGTAGAAAGTGGAAAATGAGTAGTCCAGGTCGCGAGGCCTGGAACCCTGAGGTCTCTTGTCCAGAAGAATGCTGTAGTGACTAAGCAAGAGGCAGTTTTTGCACACTCTCCTTTGGGCCTCGGAACCCGTAATTGTTGGAAAGCGACCAAGCCTCTGGTTTGGGGTGGGGAGGTGGTGGGCTCCTAGGACAGGTATGGATGGCCTCCAAGCAAAGTACTCTGCTGCAGCACAATACAGCAGTTCAGCTTCTAAAGAAGTCATAGCACAGGAATGGTCCCAGGCACACCATTAACTGCAAATGCCTCTTCAATTTTTTTTATATCTCGGTTAAAGAAAATTTCCAACTTACCGTGGCTGTAAGGTTAATACCTCCTTTATCCTTTTTTTTAAAGCCAATATTGGGGGGCTTACTATTCAGACGAATTCCAAATCCCTCCAGTTCATTCTCAATGATTTTCTTATGACCAAGGGGTTTCAGCACATCCAGAACAATCAGAATAAGATTACAGGTTCGAGCAACTAAGAATCAGAAAAATAAAGTCATCCCTCAAAAAAGTATGCTCACACAATTGGAGACAAAACAACACAAAATATGGCTCAGTGGACTGATGACAATATTAAACCCCTGAAGGCCAGTACGTTGTTCATTTTTTTAATTCCAGTATAAGACCGAAGTTTGTAGTGCTGGCCAAGCATCACTGATCGACAGATCCTTACAAGTTGTAAGAATCAGGGAGGCTGGAAAAATCTTCCTTCCTGTCTACATTCAGAGCCCAGAATGATGACAATAAGCTAGGTAAAGAAATGAAGACAGCAGCCTCGTTTAATATAGGATCACATCTGTCTTCAAAACTGGTAATACTCTTTCACTGCAGTGTCAACACGGAGCACAAACTCAGCAAACATATGAAGCCAGAACTGAAAACAAAACAAAATGAAAAAGGGCTACTGCTTCACAGCAGGCAACTCAATTCCAGCACACAATTCAGCCTTTTAAAGACATCAGAAATGGTGATTCAACCCCTTCACTCTCTTAAGCTCTACTAACTGAACCGGTAATAGGATGCTGCCTCCAGCTCTAATATACTTACCTGCAATGACTTGCCGTCCTCTGCCTTTACCATCCTTGGCACCTTCAATAATTCCTGGGAGATCAAGTAGCTATTTGTTCAGAGGAAGGAAGGTAACTCATGAGAAAAATATTTTGCTTCATAGAGAAAATAAATCCCACTTTTACCTTTCTCCTAAACCAGGTAACTCTACTGCAAATCCAAACAGAATATGGCAAAATTGTTTCCCCTTTGATTCTTACATACTATATTATCCCTGGTGCCCTTTTGGTACAGATCGTCTCACACAGAATATGAGAACTACCACAGGCACTTCTCGCCAGAGCAAAGTGAAAAGTGCGGTAAAACTAGTACCTCATGGAAACATTTCTGATGTGTTCTCAAGCACTTCTACATGTCAATTCTAATCTGCTAATGTCAGTCTAGACCATTCAGCTGCAACGCCACTGCGTCTACATATACTGTCTTATCCTCACAGACACAAAAATCTCACCTGTATCTTTGCTCCTTTGTATCTAATGACTCCAGGCACAGTTGTTAGTGTGGTGAATTCATACGCTGCCACTTCAGAGTATACACCAGCAAGATTACTTAGAAGAGTAGATTTCCCCACTGATGGAAAACCCACAAACCCAATTCGGGCATCACCTGTCTTCGCAACATCAAATCCTGCAAGTAAGGAGCAAAAAATATTTATTTAAAGATGGCCACTTTCTATCTTCTAAGGTTCTGGACAGCAGTCTCTCACTATTACTTTTAATATTGCCTGAGTGAAAGCCAGGTAGGCTTCCCTACAGGGAGGATGAGAGTATGGAACAGAGAGTTCATAATCTATATTGCCTTGCACCACTTTGTGTAACATCCATTGCATGAGCCTGTCAATAAAGTGTAGCCTGCAAGGCTTCCCAGTGGGCTATAGTTGACTTGGGTGTAGGTGGAGCATTCCCTTTAAGCATTGCAGCTTACACAGTTACCATCTTTATAGGTGCCTGCTGCAAGATGTTGCTTCATGGAAAACCCTAAGATTTCTGCAAATACCAGATTATATTAGCCATAATGCAGAAGCCCTTCCATTTACATTTCACCCACAGCTCCACCACAGAGCCCTAGAAAGTGCCACAAACCACGGCTAAGGTCAAGCACTGGGAAGGGCAAAAGGGGGAGCAGGCGGCTGCTCCAATTTATTCAGCAGTCTCTGAAACGGTTTAAGCAGACACGAGCCACCCCCGTTAGGTCGACTTCCATCCCCCCCACACGCATACACACTTCAGCAGGAAGGAGCGGCCACTTCTGCAGAGGCCGCCGAAGCGGCCGGAGCCTTCTGGAGATATTCCAGACCTGCCTGGACGCGGTCCTGTGCAGCCTGCTCTGGGTGACCCTGCTTCGGCAGGGGGTTGGACTGGGTGCCCCACAGAGGCCCCTTCCAACCCCTGCCATGGTGTGATTCTGTCATCCCCGCCGAACAACGCACCTTCCCCGGGGCCGCCGCCGCCGCCCCCCTTGGGGGTGATGAGCTCCCGGCGCAGCTTGGCCAAGCGGGCCTTCAGCAGCCCTAGGTGATGAGCCGTGGCCTTGTTCTTCTGCGTCCGGGCCATCTGCAAGAGCACGGAACCGAGGACTCGCCACCGGGAGAGGCTCCGCCGGCCCGGCCCGGCCCCGGGCTCCCGCGCGGCGCCTCACGACCCGAGCGGCGCCGGCAGGGCCCTGTCACCCCTCACGGAGCGGCCCTGCGGAGCCCCGCGTCGCGCCCGGCCCGCCACCCCCGGACCGAGGAGAACGGCCGACGCGTTACCTCAGCCTCGATCTCCGCGATCTTGGCCAACGTGCCGCTCATCTCGGCGGCCGCTCTCGGTCCCCCGGCCAGCGGCCACCACCGCACCCTCTGCCCTCAGCCCCGGCCCGGCAGCGCGCAGGCGCACGGCGGCTTCTCGCGGGGGAGCGAGGCCAGCGCTCGCGAGAAGGGGCGGGCGCGCGCCTCAAGCTTGCGGGTGGGAAAGGGCTCCGCAGCGCCCTCCCCCGCAGCCCTCGCGCCGCCTCACGAGCA
>Ga0065711_1005148_pt1 | contig 30145 bp, 24 predicted proteins | sample Hoacrofraction12_FD_59098 | JGI IMG/M metagenome (GOLD analysis project Ga0065711, IMG submission 59098) | Hoatzin crop microbial communities from Cojedes, Venezuela - Epithelial fraction 12 v2 (version 2) | ecosystem: Host-associated > Birds > Digestive system > Esophagus > Crop | place...
GATATTCAAGACCCGCCTGGACAAGGTCCTGTGCAGCCTGCTGTAGGTGACCCTGCTTCGGCAGGAGGGTTGGACTAGATGACCCACAGAGGTCCCTTCCAAACCCTACTATTCTGTGATTCTGTGGTTCTGTGACCTTATTTTCAGGGACCCAACACCCTGCCAGGGTGATATGCGTTCTAACGGATAGGAGAGCCAAGACTGCAAGGTGAAAGCACAGAGCAGAGGAAGGCAGGCTTGCTCTCCAAGTGAAGGAGGAGATTATTAATTCTTGTCTCGATAAAACCGTCTCATTTTCTCCCTGCTGGATCAACATGCAATGAAGTGGTGTCAAAATAATACACACAATATTGTGCTCTTGGATTGAATCCAAACTACTAAATCCATCCTGTGAATCTTATTTTTATAGATTTCTCTCCCTGATGTTTTTACTTCCTCCCAACTATTCAAATTAATGAAGAAAGACTGACAGAGACTGCTCGTTTCTCCCAGCAGCTGGCAGTGATGTGAGGCTAATAATTTTCCCTGTGATTTTGCTAAGCTTTGGATTAAACCCACTGATGTGTTGTCTTAAGTAGGGAATATCCAGCTTTGTTCTGCTTTGCCTGATTCAGAAGTGGGTGTCCCCAGCAAACGCAGAGGCTTGCTCTCTGCCTGTGTGTATAAATGTGTATCCAAGTGGGACAGGTCCAGTGCAGAGGGAGGGTTATGGTCCCAGCAGTGGAGTCTGCCTCCAGCATCCTCTGGAAGTCTCCTAAATTGGGTTGCTGATACCTCTCTACGTCTGTTTTGTGGTCTTGAAAATTGTTTTGGAAAACCTTTCCAAAAGGAAATTCTGGTTCTGGGGACACATTTTGCTTTTTGTTGAAGTGGCGTATTTTTGATCGAAGGAATAGAAGTTTTGCTGCAGAAAAGCGTTCCCTCTCTGGGGTGCCTGCACAAGCACTAAGCCTGACCACATGTAGTTCTGCCCTTGACAGCGGGCGTAAGTAGAGTTAATTATAATAGGGACCAGGTTCAATGACTGCATTTTAAAAATCTCTAAGTAAGATATTAGATCAGCAAAAAAGCGGCACAGAGGCACAGCAGCCACAGAAGTTTTGTGCTGTGGTAAACCTGTGTATGTGAAAGCTCTCTCTAAAAAGATTTCGACACTTCACTTGACCTCTGCTAATATTTATTTTAAAATGACACTTTGTGTCAGCTGTCGTGGCTCTGCAATGCCGTGGGCTATTCTCAAGTCTGGACTGTTTTCCAGTCAGCGTGAAGTGGAGTCTGCTGCCTGATATGAACTGTTGACTTGTCCCGATAGTTTTTGTTGGCAACAGACATAGCAATGAGCCAACTGCAATGGCAATGTGGCTGTGATTTCTGCCAGTCCTGGGATGTATTTTCCAAATACTGAAGCCAGTGAACTAGCTAAACTGAGATCTCAGAGAGTCCCTTCATGGATATTACAGAAAAAATCCTCTTTTCAATGGTTATTTTTTGTATAATCTGGTAGGCAGCAGGATATGAGGGTTTGAAGAGAATGTGCAGGTGTGATCAGTGGGCTGGCACCTTGCCTGTAACACACAGGGGCGTAGGTGTGAATACCTTCAATGTGTTAAACATAACCTCTACTGGTACTCTAGCAATTTTTGCCTTCCTGCCACTACAGATACACCTGAAAGTAGCAGAGCTAAGAAAAACAACTACTTTTTCTTGTGTGCTGTCCTCTAACTGCATTGTTGAGCTCCTGAAGTGACAATTTGTCTAGTCATCAAAAAGCTGAATTTTGACACATGTCCTTTTCAACATTATAGCTGGTCCTGTAGTTACACCAGTTCCCAAAAGACCTCAAGGTCCCTTTCTCAATGTGCTCCTCCACTCTGACTGGCAAACTGAACAGAAAGGCTTTTTGCCTACGTAAAAATACTGGTATTATCATAAAATGAGCAGTAAGTGCTTTTAGGAAGTCACTGGTTGCCCAGGTCATTGGAGGCTACCCCACACACTGGAGCTGACAGGTGCTGTCCCACTCAGTGTGCCATCTTCAGTCCAGCAAGGCTTAAATTGTTTCATATTTGCACAGACTCTCAACTCTCTTCGTTTCAGAGTCTAAATAGACAACCTGCAGCATATGCTCTCCAGAGATGGCTGACAGCAGCTTATTAATCATATTCCCTGCCCAGGCACAGTGCAGGAGTGATTGACCTTCCACATTTCATTGGACAACTTTAATATTAAAGGAACAGCAAACCATACCGAAGAAGATAAGCACATAAAGGCTGGCTGCACCGTGGCTCCTGGAAGAACATGTGCTCCTTAACATGAACACTGCAGAAATTCTGGTGAAAATATACCTGTTCACGTGCAAAAGATCAAAAAAGATCTTTCCTGTGCAACTGCTGTCAGTGCAATGAGTAAACCGCTGAAAACTTAACCTGCCTGCCTCAATTCTTTGGCCCGAGATGGACAGAGCTTATAACATCACTATGTGATGTTTTAGAAAGTATTGTGTCCTGTATATTGTTTAAAGGAATGAAGTTCTCTGCAGGACAGCAAGTGCTAGGTGACTGCATGGTGACTACAATCATGCTGGCCGATTAACAAGGAGAGCAAAAGCTTTCTTTTCTACACAACTTAGAGGAGCACAGGAACCTGACCCACAGCTATAGCTGGGTTAAGGGTAACACTTCCAGTTTAGAATTTTCTTAAGAAGGAATATGCAAGTTAATCACGCCTAGTTACTCCCCATTGTTGTCACTAGTAGAGCGAAGTCTTATATTCTAGGGTTTCAAATTCCAAATGCAGGGTAGAGCAAAGCCTGTGAGAAGAGTTAGGCCTAAAGAGGAGTTCTGAGTTGCAAGTTGTCTCTCTGGACCTGTGCTAACCTCTCATGGTCTCTTCTCCCTTTTTTATAGGCAACATCTTTGTCGTCAGTTTGTCTGTCGCAGACCTCGTAGTTGCAGTCTATCCATACCCTCTGATCTTGAGTGCCATTCTTCATAATGGATGGACCATGGGAAACGTTCACTGCCAAATAAGCGGGTTCATGATGGGCTTAAGTGTCATTGGGTCCATTTTCAACATCACAGCGATCGCAATCAACCGCTACTGCTACATCTGCCACAGCCTTCGGTATGATAAGCTCTTCAACCTGAAGAACACCTGCTGCTATCTCTGCCTGACCTGGACACTCACAGTGGTGGCAATTGTGCCAAACTTCTTCATTGGCTCCTTGCAGTACGACCCCCGGATTTATTCCTGCACCTTTGCCCAGACGGTGAGTACATCATACACCATCACGGTGGTGGTGGTTCACTTCATTGTGCCACTGTCCATCGTGACGTTTTGCTATTTACGGATCTGGATTTTGGTGATTCAAGTCAAACACCGGGTGAGACAAGACTGCAAGCAGAAGCTCAGAGCAGCTGACATCCGGAATTTCTTGACTATGTTTGTAGTTTTTGTCCTTTTCGCTGTGTGCTGGGGACCATTAAACTTTATTGGCCTTGCTGTTTCAATTAATCCTTCAAAAGTACAGCCACACATTCCAGAATGGCTTTTTGTCCTGAGCTATTTTATGGCCTATTTTAACAGCTGCCTCAATGCTGTGATCTATGGGCTTCTTAACCAGAATTTCCGGAAGGAGTACAAAAGGATACTGCTGACACTCCGGACTCCCAGGTTGCTCTTCATCGATGTGTCCAAGGGTGGGACAGAAGGGATGAAAAGCAAGCCATCTCCAGCTGTAACAAACAACAACAACCAAGCTGAAATACACTTCTGAGTCAGAGCAGTACTATTTATTCTGGATTACAGTTGTATATATAATATAAAAGAGCCTTTCTATGTGTGCTTTTCACAGCTGGTGTTGCTGGTCCCCTCATGCAAGGAAGGAGTCTGCTTCTCATGCAAGGAAGGAGTCTGCTACCTTTCATGCTTAGCTTATTGCTGCGAGATCAAGGCTTTGAGTAAGGATTTTCAGAACAGAAACGACTGATCTTTATCTTTTTTGTTTTTCCTATGCCATCTTTCACCGTGTGCCTAATTAATTGGTTTGGTTGCTTTTGCCATAAGCATGCCAATGCCCTCAAAAAGGGAAGTGTTCGGAGTGCATGGACACATGCATTTATGCTTGAAATGCGACCTTCAAGAGCCGGCAAAATTGCCATGTATTACAAACAAATGTTTCTCCCCTCCATCTGAATTCTATCTTTTTAGAATTAACAGAGCCCAAACTATAGCAAACAAAGTGTAAACTGCATGACTTTCTACCCTTTCAACTGGGTAACAGTATTAGCCAGCAGGCAGACATATGGGTATGATGACTTCTACTGCGTGTGCGTTCATTTTCCTTTTCCTTTGTCTCTTAAGGTTTAGAAGCTAGCCTGGGCTAGATGTGAGGCAGGCAAAAGCCAGACCTAGTGAGCGTCTGATGCACTCATTTTAATTGAATATCTACAGATATTAAGTACCCTTGCACTCTCCTTCCCAGGCTATGAGTAAGAGTATAACATATGACATAATCTAATTACAGGAAGATACCTGGAGCCTGATTCTAATTTAGGCAGTATCCTGTCATTCGTTCCAAATGTCTTTCAGAAGTCCCGGCTACTTGAACATCACAAAAAAGATGAACATAGCAGAATCCCATCTGTTTAGTGCAGATACTGGCTTTTAAGTTGCAGTTATATTTCCATTTGCAGACAAGGGGAGAAGGGGAAGGAAGTGTTTGTTCCAAATATCTTTCCTTTTGCCCACCACATCACGTGAATCTGATGGGGGTGTGGAGTGGAGATTTTTTGTCCATTTTATTCATGTGCAAAACTGTAATTTATTCCTGGAGCTGGGAGAGGAAAGCTACTTAACATGTTCATGCATCAGTTCTCAGTTAAAGCCTGCACTCTGTTATCTTTGTCATTAGAAACTGTGTCCTGAAGTGCTGGGAAGGCCAGTATTGCATTAGAACTAAGCACATGGGCAAAGAGCAGGCTGTTTCTTTAATGGAGGGAGTTGGGGGGGGTGGGGGGTGTGTGACAGCAGCTGTCTGTAAATATGACTCTTCTTTTTTTCATTTGCTTCATTGTGAATTCATCTCCTTATGGTTTTGAATGGGGGGAATCCTGCTTTAAAATCAACAGGTAAAACTCCTCTGGTGCAAGCTAGTAAAGCTGGCTTGGCGCTGCTGTGCGGAGAGGCACTGCGGGAGCTGTGCGATGGAGAGGAGCGGGTCTGAGCCCATGGGTCTAATGAGGCCAGCAGCCAGCCCTGCTCCTGATCAGAGAGCAGTCTTCTCTCTTTGATTGTAGTCAAAGCAGGGCCAGTTCCCAGGGCTGAGCCCTGAAGCACTGAGAACCAGACTTTGCAATAGCCTGTAGGTGCCTAAAGAGGGAGGTGCATAGGGTTCACAACAACCCTGAGCAGGCGAAGTGCCTAAAACTTAGTGACGTTAACGAGGCATTTGTGCATTGCCTGCTGAAAGCAACTTGTTGCTAAATGTCCCTTCTACTGGTTTCGGGGGGGAGGAGGAGTTGAGAGAAATCAAGCCCCTTTATGAAGTGGGCCAAGAAACATAGCGTGGGGCATTGCTTCGGTGAGGACTGCAGTGTGCGCGCTGCGACGTGGTGAAGGGTGCTGCGGCACAAGGTGGGGTCTCTGTATTTGTAGGGCACCCTGGCACTTCGTGAAGTTTCAGACTCGAACATCTCAGCCAGTTCAGATCATTATTGTTTTAAAATGCACCGCAGCCAGCCTCCCATAATAGGAATCAAACTGAGTTCTGTTTTGGCCTCTTAATCTGCCTGAACATGGCCAAATAAAGGTATCTTGACCCTCAGAAATGATGATGTGGTCCGTTTTCCTTCCAGCAAAACCAGTCTCGATGAATTCACACCATTCCAAGCAAACAAAATAATTTTGAGTCAAACTTGGATAAGAAAAGGACCAAGGAATCCATAACTGCAGGGAGTGTTTGTCCCCTTGCGCCAAGGAGATGGCCTGTGTTCTGTGACTAGTCTTCAAAGTCACTTGCAATTAGCCACAACAGTGTGAGTTAGAATCACACTAGGAAATAATTTTAAGCATCTAGCGCCAAGCCAAATATACTCCTGTAAGACAATCGTGAAGAATGTTGTACGGGTTTGCCAAACGTCTCCAACACTCGACAACTGGGGTTTCATCTTTGTCTTTCTAACTGAATGTTCAGGGAAGGCAATATGATATTTTTTTTTTCTTTAAGCTTACATTTGCACTATTTCTTATTCAGGCTCCAAAGTTAACAGCCAGCGAGCATTTGAACCAAACCAAGTAAGCCAAAGAGGTCCCGAACAGGCAAGCTGCGGGAGTCTCTGCTGGTATCTAGCAGGAAGGGGAGCAGCAGGAGCGTGACAGGGCACGTCCCCAGGGCTCACAGAGTCACTGCTGAACCAAACTATGCAAAGTGAGAGAGGATCTTCTCGTCTTCTGCTGTAGGGTCTGAGCCCACCTCCTGCCAGGGTCATTGCAGGGGAGGGGCTGAGTGGCTGCTGCGCTGGGGTGGGTCCCGAGGAGCTCCCTGCACGTCTGACCGTGCCACCAGCTGGCAGGGTGGGGATGGGGCTGTGACGGGCGCGTCTGTCTGACAGCACAGAGAACTTGCCCTAGTATGACCTGTTCAGAAGCGCTTTGGGTGTCCCGCTATGCAAGGGCTGCCTGAGAGTGAGCCTGGAGCTGGGATGATTCAGCTGCAACAGTTGGAGTCCTGAGCTCAGTCCTGCTAGAGCTGAGGTTTGCAATATGAAATATGAAAAGCCAGGAACATGGCTTCAAACAGAAAACACTGTGCCACTTGCTAGCACTTTGATACAGAGGGAGTGCTTCGGATAGGATAGATTTTTATACTGACTTATTTTAAAGCTACCCAAGCAGCTCCTTATTTTTATGTTAAGAAATGGTTGACAGGGTACAGAGTTTATTTTGTTAGCATTTGTTTACAGAAAAGGGAATTGTGTCTTAAACTTGGAATCCTGAGCAGTGTCAGAGTTTTCCTGTGGGGATCTAGCTGTAAACCAAATTCGAGTTTTCAAGGAGATCCCACAGCTTAAACCACGCTCTGCCAACTCCACCTGTTGCATACCTAGCCTTAAGTCTCAGAAATAACATTGAGGTCTCCTATAAACTGGTTTTAAATCACTTGCTCTGGATTTGACCTGGTGGTGTTGAATACCTATTCTAGCCCCAAACTCCAAAATTGTCATAGTGGACATAAACTTATGGAGACACAGTATTGCTGTAAGGGAAGAGAAATCTGTTGCCACAAAGAAGTACTTTTGGATGTTGCTAATGAATGTTGTTTATTTAAGAAGAATGTAACCAATGTATTTATATATAAATATGTATTTCATATGCTGTTTCCATCTTATCATTTGATTTAGAAACCTTCAGTATACTTCCCTATTGCTATTTTTGATCATAAAGTAGATTCATTCCCTTTATCTGTTAAAACTGTAATAAATCTGCCATTGGACTGCTTATTGATTTTTTTTTTTCACTTGCAGTAATTTTTTAATAAATATTTGGAAAAACAGCTTGGGTTTTGTTGACTCCCAGAAAGCGGATTGAATTGACAAATATAATGAAGTTCAGGCATACCTCAGCTGCCTAGCTCAGGCCTGGAAGAGAATGACCCAGTGCATGTGGGACATCTCCTTGGATTCATGTGTTTTTCTTCCCCCCGCCTGTGACCCAGCTGCCTGATGCATGATGGCCTTCCTCATCAGGGAAGAAACGTTCTCCATACTGCCGATGGTCTCATCGCTGTGTGTCCCTCCAAGGCCCTTCACCTTTCTTCTGTCTGTGTCTATCCCTCGGGTGCTACGGAAGCAAAGATGGTGCCACATCGTTCCCTTGCCCTACAAACTGCATTGCAGCTGGGAAGGAGAGCACAGCCAAGCTGTGAATAGGAGGGTGTAGGAGCCAAGGTGGTCGCAAGTCAGGGCGTGAGGTGGCATTTGGGTTGTAGGGGAGGGTTGGGGACAGAGTTCCCCTGGGCTGAGGCGTAGTGAGGGCTGTCGCAAACTTGGTCTCCGTCGAGGAGCTTTGTGAGGATGAGGACTGCTGTATCCAAGATGCTTTGATTTTTTACAAAAAGTGCCTTATTCCTGTTTCCTAACCACGTGTAATCATGCTGTTAAGGTAACAAAGGCTGAGATTATCCATTAGAACAAAAAACTGCTGAACAACCCAACCGTGGAGCAGATGTATTGAATGCACAGTACTGTCCATTCAATGACATCCCAGAGCAGCACTGATATATTTTGCTAATTTTCAACAGACACTGGACTTCATCTGCTGCTTCGACAGCAAAGCCTGCAATGCTTGGTGATGTGACATGCTGAAAGCAGGGGTTATCATAGCTGTAGATCCCAAAATGTCTGTCCGAGGAGAGCTGCTAGAAAACCCTCGCACGGAGTCGTACCTGCTATTTTGGCCACATGGAACTGAATGAAATGAACTGTCAGAAGTAAGGCAGTGATATTTATTTACTCACTTTCCACAAAGTACAGTAGCTGGGAGATAAGATACAGCTATAAAAGACAAGAGGTGTGGTAATTCAGCACCAGGATAAAATCTCACTCACGGTGACTATTTAGACATCAATATTTGTCATAATGCATTCAGATCCAAGCTTATAATTTGTAACATGAAGCCAGTCAATAAAGAGCTGCTGCATATGTATTTAGAATTTTATTGGAAAAATGTAAATTACTGGGCCTAATGCAATATTTCTTACCATAAAAGCCTTGAGATAAGAAATGCAGAATGGGTTCTTGTAGGAACTCTGTGATGGGATATGCAAATTTTTTCATTGGTGATAAGAACCATAAATTTTGTATCACTCATGAACTATGCTGTGAATGGAAGCTCCATAATATTGTTAACTGAATATTCACTTTGTAATGCTTGTTTATAATATCCATTATTCATATGCTATAAGTAATGCACTGTACAGCAGAGATAGAATTTACAGTATGGGGTCAGTTTCCAGAGCAAACAAGGTGGGTCTGAACCATTAACTGAAATACATTTCTATGTTTTCTCCCAAGCATGGTCTCCTGATAAGGTTTTTAACTCAAATAATAGCATCTAAGAGGCAAGGGAAACTTAAATGTCTTTTAGATTAGTGCCAACGGCTGTGCAGCCACAGCTTGCTTAGATTACCTTTTAAATAGACTGAGCCATAAAACCATTTTGTAAATCTGTCTGAAGCACATAATTTATTTTGTGTGTAGAATATTTTATAAGTAACACATTTAATAAGTTGTGATGTCTTTCCTTCTGAGTTGTGCTCCTCCTATGAGCAAGGCTTCTGAAGTTCCCTGGAAGTAGGGTGCAAAATTGTTTCCTGAACTGTAAGCAGGTTTCTTTGCATCAAGGTAGGTTTCCAGTGTTTTTAATAAGTGCATAGGATAGAGGTATTAATGTAGCAATAAAATACAACCTCTTCCTGGGTGAAAAGTGATAGGCATCTTGCAATTAAAAAAAAAAATGCATGGAAAATAGCGCAAAAAAACTTGCAGGAAAAAAATTGAAAAAGACGTTTGTGGTTGAAATAAGAGAGGAATATTTGGAGGAATTGTGCTTACTCAAACTGGGACCTGGCTGGGACAATGAAGTTAACGAACCCGTTAATATAAAAAATGACCCAGGGATTTTTATGGCATTGGGGCACGCAGCCGGCATGGAGCTGGGTGTCTGGCTGCAGGAGCCCCAAAGTCACGAGCACAGAAAGAGGCAATACAGGAGGTAAAACTAAAGAAGCCAAGAGAAAACCAGAGCGTACTTCTGAAGATATTAAATGTACAAATGTATTGATGGTTAACATAAAAGTTTAGCAAGGATTTTGCTTTTTGTTGGTTTCTTTTTTAAGTGAAGCCAGAACATGTTCCTTGATAACACTTTTGAAGTATTACAAAACACCGTCAGTCAACTTCAACACTCGGTTTTTACAGGTATTTGTCCTGCTGTCATTGCAGCACCCCAGCTCCCCACAGCGTTGGCCTGCAATGGCTGGGGACAAATAATTTCTTCCAGCCTTCCCCAGCAAGATGAAATGGGTCGAAAAAAGCATTTTGGGAGGCCGGGGCATGCGCAGCCCCACATCAGCTTTGCTGGCGGCTGGGCCCACACCATGCTGGTGCCGCTGGCCTGGTGCTGCGTGCGGGCGGGTGAGGTGGCCGCCATCACAGGAGCCCCTCAGCGCCTTGGCAGGATCACCCGAAGAGCCCGTGCCGCTGAAGGCGAAGGCTCTGCCACTAATTCACAGCCAGATCTTGATGAAAAGATTTTCCCTCTTTCCCCCCAGCTGTGATTTAGCAGTAAATAAAACAAACTGGTCACCATCAAACACTCCTGAAAGATTGTTTTTGTTTGTTTTGATGGCGGCTTTGGAGGGCCCCGAGCTGCAGGGATGGGGCGGGACGGGGCTGATGGGCTGACGAGCTGCCCCTGGGCAGGGCGGTGTCACACCCAACCCCACGGGCTTAAATTGCCCTGGGGAGAGGCTCTTCCTTCCTTAGCAGAGCATGGCTGGCAGAGGAGGAGGGTGCTGTGGCTGCTATGTCTGCCCCAGCTGCTGTGAAGGGTCCATGTGTGCTGTGGGGCGGCAGTGCGGAACTGGGGCCATGTCTGGTTGCGATGGAGACTGGTGAGACCGAACCACGAGAGACACCTTGCTGAGGTGCGAGGGGGGTGCCTGGGGAGATGAGGCTTGCTGTCTTGGTGCAAGACTGTTTTAGTTGGAAAGCCAAAACGTGTTTTGGAAAGCGGGTGTCTGCTGTGGAAAAACAGGGCTGCTCTGCTGTGGTAGCTTATGGCTTTCCCTGCAGGAATTGCCCTAGGGAGGCCCCATCTGGAGTACTGTGTCCAGTTCTGGGCTCACCAGCTCAAGAAAGATGAGGAGCTACTGGAGAGAGTCCAGCAGAGGGCTACGAGGATGAGGAGGGGACTGGAGCATCCCTGCTATGAGGAAAGGCTGAGGGAGTTGGACAAGGGGCAATGGGCACAAACTGAAGCAGAGGAACTTCCAGCTGAACATGAGGAAGAACTTCACCCTGAGGGTGAAGGAGACCTGGAACAGGCTGCCCAGGGAGGCTGTGGAGTCTCCTTCTCTGGAGATATTCAAGACCCGCCTGGACAAGGTCCTGCGCAGCCTGCTGTAGGTGACCCTGCTTCGGCAGGAGGGTTGGACTGGATGATCCCCAGAGGTCCCTTCCAACCCCAAACATTCTGTGATTCTGTGAATTAGGACTGCAACCAGGGGCTTTTCTCACTGGCAAAGCCAGTTGCTGCTGGTGTCCCACGTTGGCAGTGCCCACAGCACAGCCCACCTCCACCCTCTGGGTGTCTGGCTAGGCAGGGCTGCCACGTTTGTGTTGTGGTGATGACACTGAGCCCCAGCACACCCAGCGCAGACTGGGACGTGTGAGAAACAGTGAATATTTCGGCACCAAGCCAGGTTAAACCCAGCCTGGGTCGGTCATAACCAGGCACCGCTTCAAAGCGGTAGCAGGGCTAGAAGCAGCCCTTATATGCAAACCCTGAGGGCAATGAGACACTCTCCTGCTATGTTCTAGGCCAGAAGTTAAGCTCTTCCTTCCTTCTCCATTGCCACTTCTCTGTTTTCCAAGCAATGCTGAGGATTCATCCATAGGACCCCTGGTCAGCAGGCCTTTGCCTGCGGGCCAACACTGAAACAGAGGAATAGACAGGAGAAGGAAGAAAGAGCAGCACCTTGGCCTGAAGCCCTTTACATTCCAGAATAGATCTTATTCATACTGCTCTCCTCATTGTATAGAAACATGTATATATATGTATATACACACAGCTTGGGTTTTCCTGCAGGAATCAATGCCAGTTATAACTTACAAAGTATTGACTGTGTAAAGGCTGTGATTTTTGTCCTGGGTACTTCAGAGCAGATGGAAAACGCAGCAGGTGCTGATGATGTTTTTGTGCCCTTGGGAGAACTTGTCACAGTTACCTGTTTATCTTGTTGATTTTGACATTTTACTGCCTGAAACTGCTCTGTAACATAAAAGCACACGCAGGGCAGTGAGAGGTGAAGCCTTACAGATTCACTTATTCTTGAACAACTGAAAATCAATAAGCTACAAGCAACAAAGAAAAACGTCTCTTTGTGCATGCAGAGGAAGGCTGGTGTTTATACTGAGGAAATATCAGGGGTCTACACATTGTGTATTAGTGACTGGAGAGTGTAAAATCAGCTTTGCTTTAGCTGCTGTGCAAGTGCTTTTCCTTTGCTTTTTCAACAGACGATGGAAACCTTGGTTTATTTTGGGGGTTTGAGGTTTATTTGAGGGCTGGTAGTACAGACATGGAAGGGTTCCTGTGCTCAGCATATTTAAAATGTGAAGTTTGTAGAGGATGAAAAAGCAAGGCAAGACCTGCTGGCTGGTCTGCATGAGTCCAGCTCTGCAGCAGGAATAGGCACTGCTTTTCTGTGCCTGGCTCTATAAGAGCTCAGAAAAGGGGATGCTTCTCCCCTGCTGATCCCACCTGTAGACTGGAGAGATTTGGGCAGGCTTTATTCCAAGAAGGAAATAAGAGTTTCTTTGCAACTGTGGGTCCTTGGGCTGATGGACTGTGGTGTTCCATATGCCAGACCTTTCCCCCACTCTGTTCTCTGATGCTGAAATTTTGGAAACCAAAGAGTAGTTTTTCCTGCTCCCACCCTAGCAGGCAGCATCTTCCAAGTACTTGTAGCTTGGTGCTTGCCTTGGAGCATGTTCATGGGTGGTGTTGTTTGAGGAATTACTCTTACATACAAGTGACCTCTTTGAAGGGGCAATGAGCTGGGTTGGAACAGCATAGCTGGTGATAACAGCTGGGATGGTCGTTGCACAATCTCAGTCTTCACGGTTTGCAGAGTAAGGTAATCAGGCTTCTCCCTAAGGAATGAATTGCACCTCTCAGACTGCACTGTTTTCTGGGGCTGCAGCATATAGTACTTTTATAGACTGGAATGGATGTGGAACGGACTGCTTGTAGCAATTTCTATAGGTCTTTTCAGTTCTGAATGCTTGTCTCTTGATTTGGTCATAACTCAGAGTTCTTCACTGCACAGTTGTATCTGAAATTCACCTTTGAAGTAACATGAATCCCAAACAACTGCCAGAATTCAGAGCTTTCAGCTGAAAGAGGTAGGGCTCACTGTTTAACAGAAATTCATGTTAGCCATTAAACCTCTTAGCTGCTAATTAAATGGACTATTTCTGTGTTATGTGTAAATCCATCCATATTTTCCACTTTGCAGCCAGATAGAATTTCATTAAGGCCCTTCAGTAACTGTAAAGGGATAGCGGCAGCTAGCATTTTGAGGTGTTTTGGGTTTAGTGAATTATATCACTATCTTGTACTGATTACTAAATACTTTAATGATATGTCTAATAGAACTTATTTTTGTTTTGGCAGGGACATTAGGATGATAAACAGCTCAGCAAAAAAGAGTCAATTACAGCTGAGCTCAGAGGTGGTGCTTGAATCTTTAAGTCCATAGTTGCCATAGCTATTACAAGGATGTGTAAAAAGAGCTGGATAACTTTCTATACAAGTCTATTTGTCAAACTTACTGCATATCAAACACTGATTTAAACTGCAGTTCCTTTATATGACGAATATGGAAAGGCTCCCTTTTGCCAGCCTCTGTTCTCATAGCTTCTTAGTTAGCTGACAGTGACTTTGGTTTTCTCTGTTTTGTGTCAACTTGAAGAGTGGATGCTGTCTAATGGTTGAAGCAGGGGACTGAGAAGAGGTGACAAGTCAGGAGATCTTGCCTCTTTCTCGCTTGGTTTGTGACCTTGAAATGAAGCATGCTCTGTTTTTTCCCTGTGGTACAGAGGTATAGTTAATTACCCTGCAAAGCACTGAAGATGGGACAATTAACATTTGTCTAAGGGAATTGCACAATGATTAAGCCTTAATTTGCTATACGATTTCTTTCTTTCTCATTAACCCTGCTGAAGCAGGATCTTCAAAATGAAAATCAGAGGTGAACATCATTCTTAGAAGTGTAGAGGCCTGAAGAAGTCAGCCTCATCATGGCTTTGCAGACCCACTTGTATTATATTGACCTGGGACAAAACCTAGGATTTGAGTACAGGTAACAGGTTGTTACACTGCTGCAGTCCCCTGATTTTTCTTTACTGATGTGCTTCTGTGTGGCCGGGTGGATGGAGGGGGAGAGAAAAACACAAACTACCCAAAAAACATGTGGCGGAAAACCATTGGCAACAGAGAAACAAAGCCAGCTGGGTTTTGACCTGGTCTTTCACTACAACAGATATTGAGATGCTGGAGCATGTCCAGAGAAGAGCAACAAGGCTGGTGAGGGGTCTAGAGTACAAGTCTTATGAAGAGCACCTGAGGGAACAGAGATTGTTCAGTATGGAGAAGAAGAGGCTGAGGGGAGACCTTATTGCTCTCTATAGCTACCTGAAAGGAGGTTGTAGTGAGAGTGGGCGTTGGTCTCTTTTCCCAAGTAACAAGTGATAGGATGAGAGGAAACGGACTCAGGTTGCTTCAGGGGAGTTTTAGATTGGATATGAGGAAAAAATTCTCTACCAAAAGGGTTATCGAGCATTGAACAAGCTGCGCAGGGAAATGGTGGAGTCACCATCCCTGGAGGTATTTAAAGAGGTATAAAGGTAACACTTTAAGGATGTGGTTTAGTGGTGGGCTTGGCAGTGTTAGGTTCATGGTTGGACTCAGTGCTCTTAAAGGTCTTCTCAACCTAAATGATTCTAGCTTATGATTTCCACCTGAACGTGGTGTATGAAAGGCAGGAAGATGTGCCTTTGCTATTGATGTTTCATGTGTAGGTTGGATATGGGTTTGCCAAAGAGGATGATAACTTCTTGACAACAGGGGGAAGTTATCTTAGCAGGACACTGGGATGTCAAACAATGTGGCCAGAAACATCCCAAAGTGCCCAGAGAGGGTTGTGATTGGCTCAGCCTTGAAAGGGGTAGGATCCTTTTGTCTGTAACAGAGCAAGTGTTGTGAGAACAGTCAAAAGCAGTGGTGGAAAGACAGACCAGATCTGCATGCCTTGTTCAATTTGATTAATGCATAGTTATCAGTAACACATTAAAGTCCAGTCAAGCTAATTCATAATTTCCCTCATAATATTTGTTGTTTTCATGGAGACATAGGGCTGATTTTATATTAGTTTATTTTTTGTTCATACTAATGCATACAGTCGAATTCTGGTGTACGCAGGCGTTGTGGCATCTTAAGCCAGTTTTCTTGGTGAAAATGATTAGCAGTAATGAATGATCAGATTTGCTGCGGTACTATTTGACCATACTGAGTAGTTCTCTCTCCAGCGCCCGGGTGATGCATATGTGTATGTTTCAATTTGGCCTGGATAAATGCCAGATGCCCACCAGAACCTCTCTATCACTGCACCTCCTCAGCTGGACAGGAGAGAGGAAATACGGTGAAAGGCTCGAGGTAAGGACGGGGAGAGATCACTCACCAATTACTGTCATGGACAAAATAGATTGAACTTGGGGAGAAAAGGAAAGTTTAATTTATCACCAATCTAATCAGAGCAGGAAAATGCAAAATAAAATTAGATCTTAAAACACCTTCCCCCCACCCCTCCCTTCTTCCCGGGCTCAACTTCACTCCTGTTTCTCTCCATCCTCCCCCCGAGCAGCACAGGGGGACGGGGAGTGGGGGTTACAGTCACTTCATCACATGTTGTCTCTGCCGCTCCTTCCCCCTCAGGGGGAAGACTCCTCACACTCTTCCCCTGCTCCAGCGTGAGGCCCTTCTCAAGGGAGACAGTTCTCCGCAAACTTCCCCAGTGTGATCCCTTCCCACGGACTGCAGCTCTTCACGAACTGCCCCAGCCTGGGTCCCTTCCACAGGCTGCAGTCCTTCAGGAACAGGCTGCTCCAGCACGGGCTCCCCCCGGGGTCACAGCCTCCTTCAGGCATCCATCTGCTCTGGTGTGGGGTCACTTCCATGGGCTACAGGTGGATCTATGCTCCACCGTGGACCTCCATGGACTGCAGGGGGGCAACCTCCCCCACCATGGTCTTCATCATGAGCTGCAAAGGAAAACTCTCTGCTCCGGTGTCTCAAGCACCTCCTCACCCTGCTTCACTGATCTTGGGGTCTGCCTCACATAGTCTCACTCCTTTCTCTCCACTGCTGTTTCCTTTTTTTACCCCTTCTTAAATATGTTATCAGTGCTACCACCGTTGCTGATTGGCTTGGCCTTGGGTAGTGGCGGGTCCATTTTAGAGCCATCTGGAACTGGTTTTATCAGACATGGGGGAAGCTTCTCACAGCTGCTCACAGAAGCCACCCCTATAGGCCCCCCACTACCAAAACCTTGCCACGCAAACCTGTAACAGTAAGTGTAATAGGGAGAAAACCGTAGGACTGACCTTTTTTCCTCTTTCCTAGAGGAGTGAATAAGACTAATTTTGCTGCAAGCTGTGGGTACACTGAAGTAGCACCAATATAGGGCCAAATCCACTGTGGTGTTTTTTCAGTTAGAAATTTCTAAGTTATATTAATGGCAACAAAAAATGGAAATGAGAAGTGATTTAATGATGCAAGTATAAATAGATTAATAAAAAAATCATAGATTGCCCCAGGAGTTCATGTGCAGGCAAAATTAACAATATCCATGATGCTGGGGGTTGGGGGGGGAAGTAACTTGTTCAGCCAGCCTGGGGCCAGGGATTTAGCTGGAATTGGCATGCAGAAGCAGCAGGTCTATTAAAAAAGCAATGCAGGAGATGTAGTCTGTCCAGCTATGATGATGTTTTTCTGGTATTAAAAATTCATTTCTGTACTCTACAAAACTACATAGTATCTGAATCGAATATCCTTAAATCTAATGGATGACTGTATTTGGAGAGAGAAATCAGAGTTATTGCATTTATATATACACATACAGAGATAATATTGTTACTGCTGGAGTCTTTCAATTTGAAGAACTGAAGCAGGTTGTGTGAACTAGTGAACGATGCATTCATGTAGAAATGTGTATTTTAAGCTAGAGTGAAAGCCTGTCAAGGTGAGGCATAATAACTCGTGCTCTAGAAGAATGTTATCGCTTGTCACAATTAGCTGTAAAATTGCATCCGCTCCTTCAGTTTGTCAGCTAGACCAAGCACCTTGGGATGGATTTTGTGTAGATGGGACAGGACACACTGGGAGTAAATGTTTTGCAGGCAAGTTCACAGCTACTGTGAAATTAAATATTCAATTATATTACCTGCTGGGTTTCATTATTCAGGAAGATATCTAGATCATCTGTAACCATCTTTTCCTAAAAGATTTAACTGTTTTTAGGACCATAGTGAGCTGTGTGAAATTCCATCTAAATCCCTGTGTCTGGTTTTTATTAGTGCCAGGTTCAGGCAAGCAGCTCATGCAGTGACTTCCCTGGCTCTTTGCCGTGTGCCTTAGATACCTGCTTCTCTCCATTACCCTGTCACTGGGACACAGGTGATTTCAGTGCTCACATATGTCCCTAAAGGTATATATTCCAATGGAGTTAGGTAAGAATCCTGAGAAACGTGGGCCTGAGTTGAGACCACGTCATCACTGAGCTGGTCTGGCGTGGGGGTATTTGAGCACCTGCCTGGCTCCCACTGGACTGCCTTTGGCTCTAGCTGAGATATCAGAATATTATTATGTCAGTAAAGGATAATTAACATGATATTTCTTTCTGTAAAAGGGGAAGAGCAATCATTTCCTCATTTGACTTGTTTCTAACAAGAAGCTGGTTAAATCAGCTATTGTGCTGGTTTGGGCTGGGAGAATCTTCTTCGTAGTAGCTGGTGTGGGGCTATGTTTTGGATTTGTGCTGGAAACAGTGTTGATAACACAGGGATGTTTTAGTTATTGCTGAGCAGTGCTTACACAGCCTCAAGGTCTTTTTCCACTCCTCACCCCACCAGTAAGGCAGGGGGACACAGAACCCTGGGAAGAGGCACAGCTGACCCCAGCTGGCCAAAGGGATATTCCATATCACATGACGTCGTGTTCAGCAATAAAACAAGGGGAAGGTGCCGGGGGGGCCGCTGCTCAGGGACTGGCTGGGCATTGTTCGGTTGGTGGTGAGCAATTGTTTCCATTTGTCACTTGTCTGTGTTGGGTTTTATTTCTGTTATTTTCCTTTTCATTACAATTCATATTTTAAAATTTGATTTCAATTATTAAACTGTTCTTATCCCAACCCACAAGTTTTATCACTTTTACCCTTCCAATTCTCTACCCCGCCCCCATCCTGCTGGGCAAGGGGAATTGATCAAGCAGCTGTGTGGTGCTGGGTTGCCAGTTGGGGTTAAACCACGACAGCAATTAAATCGGGCAAAATGGAGATATTCTGTTTCATAGCTTCTATTCTGTTGACAGTGGAGGTTATATGTCAAAAGGGAAAAGTAACACCAATGAAGTCTGCAAAGCTGTAGATGAACAGTGATTGCTCTGAGGGCTCCCTGGTCATGGGATCTACGTGCTCGGTCAGTCCAGAGCTCTGCAGTCACACCAGGAGCACCATCACTCTGGCCTGGGACTGATGGCTTGGCCTGTTGGAAAAATATATTTGGAAGTCTAGTGATAGGAAGTGGGGGCTAAGGAGTCTGGAGGAAAGACTGAAACGTGCCAGGATTACTGCTCCAGTCTTTACTTGTCTCCACGTCTGTCCTGTTGGCTGTATCTGGCCAGTTCCAGATTAACGGGGTACCTGGAGTACCAGTGACCAGGTGGCTCGCTGTTGTGGGACTCTAGGAAAGCTGAGTACAAGAAAACGTAAGAAATACCAAGCAGGTATTTGCAGTGAGGAGGTGAAACATTTCATTTATTATTACTTTTTAGGGTGAATCAATCTTAGAGCCAAAGGCGCTTTTTATTGTAACATTATTAAGACTTAACTTGGGCAAACTGCCATTATAGCAATTACTGTACTTTGGTGTTCCTAGGGCTGTCTACTAGACAGGGTCAAGAGGTGAAACCATTTGTTATTTCCTCTGCTATCCAAATAATATAAATTATGTGTCCTGTAACATTCAGTAAGGCTAGACTCTTCAAAGATCAGAAAACTCAATTATTCATGCTCTATATTAACATCAATATTTCATGGTGAAAAAGTGTTTATATGAGCCTGGTGAGATTTGAAGCCTGTTTTATTTTGTGTTGATTTAGGGAAAGAACTAACTCTGGAAACAGACCTATAGACTGATAGCATGACTTGTTTCATGTGAAGTAGTTTTGTAGTTAGGGCTTTAAAACAAGCTGATGGGACCATACTGTTCTTGATCCTCATCGTGGTGCGGATTCCTCTTGTAAATATGACATGAGACATGGAGCTCCTCTCCTTCATGATGGGAAACCTTGCTGTTAACTCAGCAGGAAGCTGGATCAGATCCCATCCTGGGTGGTGTTCAAGTTGGCACCTTAGTTTCGAGGTATTTGCACACAACTGCTGATAATGTAGGTGCCCAGAGGGAAGCTTCACTGAAATACAGGTCACATAGCCCAGCAGTGTTATTGAGAGGCCTTGCCTTGTTAATCTTTGGGGTCGAATCTGAGGGTTGCGTGATCCTGTCTGACAAATGATATGGAGGTGGTTGCTCTGGCCGTGTGCAAAAGATGCTTAATGGTCCCCATCTTGGCTCTCCTGTGTTCAAACTTACAAGCCTATATTTGAATTTCAGTAGTTTATTCTAGCTCTGGGGAGGAGAGATTTAAATTCCTGGAGTAGCCTGAATTCCTCTATTGGTGAGCACCATAATCAAACCTAGGTAAAGGGAAAGAGCATTTCAGAAAAGGCAGGAGGCATAAAACCTGGTTGTTTCTGCAGGGGCAAGTTCCACTGATGTAGGCAGAGAGCTCTCACTGAAGGAGTTAGAGTGGTTTAGCCCTGCAATGTCACTAAGTATGGCTTCTCTCCGGCATGCCCTGATCCTAACACAGTGGGGTGTTGAGGAGAGAGGTTGTGGCAGAAGAGTAAGATGCACCAAAATGCTTCCTCCCACTGAAACGCCCCAGCCTTTCTATTAACCCGAATTCTTCCATTTTTGGTGAGTTACCTTTCTTGTCTGCACTCTTCTCTTCTCCCTGTTGTATTAACCAAAAAAAAAACCACCTTTCTGGCTAATCTGATTCTCATCAGGTCACAGCTATTCAAAAAACAAAACCCAAATAAAACATATCCCCTTTCTCAAATCTTCTCTTCATGGCATGGTTCAGCTTTGATTTGGGTGATTTATTAGAGCAGCAGTAATCAAAAGCCAGTTGGTACTTCAAGACAAACCTTGATTCCCAAGAGTCTCATAACTTGCCTGGAAAACAAGTAAATAGCTGTTGTCCTGTTAAACTGATGAATTGTCTTAAATTCCCCCCAAGCCCCCTCCCCCCAGTGCTCCTTCCAAAATTTATGCACACTGCAAGCAAGCGAACAGTTGATGTTGGCAGCAGGAAAGTACAAGAGGCCACCTTGGTCATGGAGGATCCTGTCTGTCCCCACCACCCATAACTGCAGCCAGCTATGTCACACAAATAATCATAGGCAGAACAAGCCCTATTTTAAAATCAGAAAAGATGTTGCTCTCTTTCCAGCTCCTAGAAGGCTGTTCGAGAGCCTGTCTTAGTTTCCAGTCAAAATGGAAACTTGCATGCTTATGTCAATGTTTTTGTTGCACTGTTTTTCATCTTAGGTAGCTCTTTCGCATCTTCAGTGTGTTGATCTGCCTGTTGTATTTCAATAAAGTTGCTATGCCTATCTTTCTGCAAGCCTTGGTTAATGCTGTCAGGTGCTGTTTCCAGGCCAGGTAATGCCCAAAGTACAAAATAGGAGAAATGAAACTCTTGTGCTGCATGCAGCTCTACCTCCCTGCGGCTGTGGGAAGCCTTGCTTGGAGCAGCATCCCTCCTGCCTTTGGGAGCAGGTGAGGGAGCGGAGAGGAATAGATGCTGCTGGGAGCGTGGCCTGTTTCTGTTGTGCAGAGCTGCCCTATGTGCATTCCATCCAGTTTTACAAGCATCAGTGACTTCTAAACAGACTGTGGTCAGTGGAAAAACTATCCAAACCCAACTGCAGCCTTGAATATTGATCTAGGACAGAAGATGACTCTTACCTTTGGAGTCTTTTTCTGCTGTGAGAGCTAAGAGGCTTCTCAAAGGATTGGAGAGCTCCTGTGGAGAACCTCCAAGTGTGCTTTGACAGTGACTCTTCCAGTGATGCTCTTCAACACTCTGCATAGTTCATGCTCCCAGCAATGCTCTGCAGTGTCAGAAATGGCACTAAACATTAAACAAAATAATTGGTACTTGCATATGAATTTGCCCCCCTGGCTGCACGCTTCACCTGTAAGTCTGGTCAGGTTAGAGGCGTCAAAAGAAAAAACTGATGTTGGCTTGCTTTAGAGTCAATTGAAATGTCTAATAAATCTAATAACTTTTTAAAAAAATGCTTAAATTTCTATTGTTGTCCCTGGAGATATATCTGTGTGTAACACTGACTACAGCAGGAGACATGTACCAAATATCCTCTGGAGAAGCTGTAGTTTTGTATCAGTTTTCCATATGTTAGCTGCTGCTGATAACATTTCTTTGCATATTTATCTTGAGTCATTACATTCTGTTATTTGAACAAGGGATTGACTCTTGCTGTGTTCTTGCTACAAGAGCCAGTATTACTAGGCTTGAACTTTGCTGCAAATCTTGAGCTCTGTTCCATTGCTAGTACTAATTGATGTCAGTTTCCATTTTGTGAATCCCTGACTGTTGGGATGTGTTTGTATATATACAAATGTACAGAATGCCTGTCTGAAGCATCATGTCACTGGTGCCTGTGGGAAGTGCTGTGATCTCCTGTGAAGCAGCTTAATTAGTTTTGCCTTTCATGTTGACATCCTACATTCTAGGCTTGAGTTATGTATTGGACATTTTCACCCTTGTTTGTCAAAACAGAACAACTTCTTCAGAGCAGAACACAATGCAAATGTTAATTAAAGCTGACAAATCAAATTGATGTCACCTATTTCAATCAGAAGAGGAAAAAAACCTAGAAAATTCCGTTCTGCCCTTGTTCAAGTTGACTGAAGCTTGATTAGTGAAATTTATGGACTGCTTTTGCTGTTTCTTGAGGTGGGAGGCAGCCATCCCATGACTTCAGAGAGCAGAGCTGTTGCCTGTGAAGGAAGGACAGCAATCCCACCCTCCTAGCTTGTTTTCAAAGCTGCTGTGCTGTGGTTGGCAAGAGATGGCTTGGAGGTGTCTGCTGGCAAACTGTCTTTGGCCAGATGTGATCCCACAGATTGCACGTGTAAGTGTTGAGACTGGCAGTCTTCAGCTCTGCCTCTCGAGAGGGCACTAGGAATTGCTCAGAAGGAGCTCCCTGGTTTGAGCCTCGCAGTTTGTAATCTACGTGAGCATTGCCTGTGCTGGTACAGGCAGACTGGTGAAACCAGCCTTTTTCAGTTGCTCTTGGGCAAGGAAATAAAGCAGGTGCTGCCCACAGAGTACTGGCTGTTGTCATAGCTGACAGGAGCGTGGGAGCCCTCTTTGTGCAGCAGGGAGCTTGAGTGGCTGATAATTATTTCTTTCCCTCCTTCCCTGAGAGGCAGAAGGTGGTGCAGGCACCTAATTATCACAAACATTTAAGGAGTTTTTCAGTTTGGATCTGATTTTCTTCCATCAGAGCACTGCATCATTTCCAGTGCAATCTGGTGTTGCGCTGGTGGCTTAGTCCTGAANGGCCTAAGTAGTAAATTCCTACACTTATTTAGTGAGNTGCATTTACTTGACAGTGAGACACGTGGATGCTAAGAAGATGGATTCTTATGTGGATAGACATCTTGTGTTCAGTGCAACCCTAGCATGCATCTAAATTTATAAATATGAGGACATATTAGATATACTCTGATCATGTCTTAAAAGAACATTTGTGGTATGATTTTTTTGTGGTATGATTTTTTTTTTGGACTAGATGACCCACAGAGGTCCCTTCCAACCTCTACCATTCTGTGATTTTGTGATTATTAGTGCTTTGTATTCTTTTTCTGTCTGTATGCGCTGCTAACGATAGCTACTATTTACATATATCTTATTTTCCCTTGTCTTGGGAAGACTCTTCCACTGCTCTCTAAAAGCCTGGTTCTTTCTCATGGCCATTACTCTTTCAGCCCCCCCTGGGACCCATCACTGTGTCAGCTTCAGTGCCCAGTGAGTTGCTGAGTGCTGGAACGGTCCCTAGGTCAATGGGGTTTTTTCTTGCTCTACCCCAAGCCCTCTTTTCTTGGGAAGTAAAGGCTGCTAGGAAAGACAGCCATTGCCTTTTACTTCCTCCAAATCAAATCTTGTTGTCGTCTTGACATGGAGTGTTGCTCAGGAAAAAACTCATTGCTCATCTTTGGCTTTTGGGTCTTTTAATGACTTTAAAAAAAAATAATCCTCCTTTCTTCCTGAACCCCTGTAGCTTACTGTGGTGGCTGAAATGGGTTGGCTGGCTGCAGCGTGAGAATGAACTTCAGACAAATATCTGAGTAACTTTTAAAATAGAATTCAAACTTGTTGGCTGAAAGTAAAGCACTTGTTTTGTGCTCTGAAAGGCCTGTGAAACTCTTGAGAGAAGCTCCATGGCACTCCAGGGAAGCAGACTGGTGTAACCTACTTCAATGGATGAGACTTGGAGGGCATTACTGCGGCAGTCTGCAGAAGGCAAATAACGGCTACCACTTCTTTGATGTCTGGTCTTCTGTGGTGTGAACAGAATATCCGCTTTTTACAAATGAGGAATGAAGGCCAGATGCAGGGCTGGGCCAGTGCCAGTTGTAGTTCCTAAAATTTAGGTCTGGAACAAGAAACGTGCTGTAATGAGGCATGTGGAACATCAGATCTCTCAAGCCAAAACTGTGATCGGGAATCTGCCTAAAGTGAGGCACTGGGGACACTGTGCTCTCCAGTCTTCTCTCTGTGGAAGTCAACTCCCCACTCTGGAGTTGCAAGAGGAGCCTTCTGCCTTGGACCTGAGGCCTGTGTAGCTGTGCAGCAGGCACGATAGCTGCCACCCAGAGCAGACCTAGGCTGTGCTGGTGAGTCACTGCTGTTGCCACCACCTAAACTACTTGCGTGGAGGGTGAAAAAGCAGAACTGAAGTATCTGAAGTCAGCCAGCATGAATCCATGTCTTGCCTCTTGAGATGCAGCAATGAAATTCAGAAAGAGGTGGCGAGGTGCTTAATAACCCAACCCTTAGAGCATAACCATGAAGCTACCGCTGAGCCTCATGGGGCAAGACATTTTGGTATGAGGCACTGGAGATCAGGAGGAAGAGAAAATAGCTCTGAGCTCTGGAACATACATTAGCAGATCCATGGCTCTGTAAGGACCTTCTCACTGGCCTATATTCATACCAGACAAACTGCTCAAGCAGCAGTAAGAGATTAGACTGTTGAATACAGAGCTGAGAAGAAAAAGATGCTGCTGAAAATGTAGTCTTTGTAACCCTTAGGGAGCTGATTTAGTCCTAAGTGAAGCTACCTGTGACTTGGAACCGTTTCCAGGGAATGACAGTAGTACAACAAAGGTACTAGGCTTTGCACCACTGTTTATCAAGAGATTGGTGATATTAATGTGTAATCATTGGTAAAGACCTTATCCTTACTTAGTGGAAAACCTTTTTCTGGTGGCAGTGCAGCCTTACTGCTTTACATTTGAAACAGATGAGCACAGAATTTCCCAGTTTCAGCAATAGAAAATAGAAGCTTTTCACTCTTAGGTAGCAGTTAGGAGTGTAATGTGAGCCTGTGCCACTGTAACAACAATTAATATCACATTAAAACCAACTGGTAAGAAATATCTTTTGAATAAGAGTGAAATCTCCAGTGGAAGTTAATGTGACCAAAAATTCCCTCCTTTCAGTATCATCTGGGTTGGAGCTGGGCTAAGGGACACAGTAGTGACTGGTTTCCCACACAGGACACAAGTTTGGGATCTATCTGGCTGAGCAAGCAAACGATGAATGGAGCTGTTGGCAAGGAGAGTTGGTGGGGTTGACGGAGGGAGACCTGCTGTGCCGGAGGGAGAGCAGGCTGGGGACAGGCTGCTGTAGGGTCTGACTGGTTCTTCCACAAGCTGCTTGTCTCTGCTGACTGCCTCCAGCCCAACTGTGACCTGCAGAGAGCTGAATGCTTCTGCACCAAAAACAGTAATGTAAAATCGATGTTGATCGCGGTCAGCTGCAGGTTGCTGTGAGCATGCAGCTCTTCCTAGGGTTGCAGTACATTTCTGGAGAGCAACCAAATAACGCCGCTTGGCAGTGAGAGGGCAGCTTTAATGCAAGGAGGGCTTCATAGCACAGACTGCCAAGGAGCTTGGATGCCTTTAGACCCTCAAGTGCTGGAGCCAGTGTCTGGGCTTGGTGGACCTACTGTTTTGTTTCTAGGCAATTTTTTTTCAGTCTCTCACCCCGTTGTGGTAATGCAATCCAGTTGACAAGTCATGCTAGGGTGCACAGATATGTCTGAAGCTGTGTTTTCTGACTGCTTTATTCTGGATGAGTACTGGCAAGCAACCCATGGGCTGCAACATGGCCAGCTAACAGCATGCTCAATGTGTGTATTAGCTTGCTGGTTTAAGCAGCCTCAGTAAAAGTAACAGGAAGATGCTCCTAAGACATACATAGGAGAAGCTGTCCTTTTTCATGGAATTGCAGGAAAGAGCATTAGTCCCTGGCTCAATTTCTTAATCTATGAAATTCTGAATTATTGTCGTTCCTGAAAACTGCATACAATTCCTGAAGATCTACTTTCTGCTGAGAGGAGCTCAGCCCACCCACTATCAGCCCTCTTTTTTTTTTTGCCAAAGAAGTGCTGACACCTTGTTTAAGACCTTGGTTCACATCTGGGTGAAGCATGGAATCCACCCACCAGATGCAGAAAAGATCTGTTCTAACATCTGTCCAACATTTGGTGCCAGTTGCACAAAGCAGATGGAAATCACATAGCTTATTTAACTGCATGGAGTAGTGCAGCTGAATTGCCAAAATACATGCCCAGTTTTGCACTTCATGTAGTTTTCAAGGTTAATATTTCTGCTGGTGTTGCATTTGATTACTAAAGGTAGTGAAGCAAAGATTCTCAGATTATTAAAACAAAATGTTGCAGGTTTAGATAATTTGCAAGTAATAGTGGAGATCCAAGACTACAGAAATGATGCTGTTTTAAATCATTGCTTTACAAATGTCTTTGCACATGTAACCCTGCTAATAACCAAGATACTAAAGATTTTGCATAGCGATGTCTTCTAGAGCTGGGGATGTGTAATTGTAATGTGGGTTGGATGCTGTTATTTTGCACCTGCTGTTCAATTACAAATTTTCTGATTCTCTGTTAACACTAGCCACTACTTTTATTGATCTCTGGTGATTTTCCTGGCAGATATCTCAAGCTTTCATTCTGTAACAACTCAAATCATGTTCAAAGTAGAGTACTATTAATAATAACACCAGGGATATGTCTCTCTGAAGGCAGGTATTGAAAGTTCAGAACTAGAAGACACAAGCAGAGACCAGCAGTATTTGAACCTAAAATCTGGCATCAGTTTAGATTATGGCTTTAGTGCTGATGATCCCTCACAAATGTCAAATGAGGAGTCCCTGAGGGTAGTAGTTTTTTTGCTTTAGATGAAGGAAGGGGAGAATTGTCTGGAAATGGAGAGCTTAAACCTTGAAGGCTGGTTTATACATAGGTTTTTGACATGAGGCGTTGAAGATCTTATTTTTGCTGACCTTTACAAGTGCTACGCAAGTGGAATCCCACTTTGCTAGGTTAGACTGAGAAAGCTTCTTTAGCAACTTGCGTTGGCAGCTGCTGAGGTCCTTAGCGCTACAGCAGAAGCTGTTGTGGTCTAAGAAACACTACTTCTCTCCTGGGCTATTCAGCATGTGGGTGTTCCTTCCACATGGTCCTCTGTCCAGTCGAGCATTCCTAACAGCTTGACCTCAGTTTGGTTTTTAAAGGCTTCCGGATCAAGATCAAGGGTGGGTTTTTGTTTTGCCCTCCGAATGCCTGAATTACATCAATGGCTTAGATTTAGTTGAAAACTTAGGAAGGAAATGGAGCAGTAGCAAGGGGGAAGGCAGTTGAAAAAATAAAGATATGGCTGAGGGTCAGCAAGACGTAGAAATAGTCAACATAATATTTTTGAGAAATGCTGTTAATGCTAGAAAGCTGTGTCTAAACAAAAGCTACGTTGACCCATCATACTTAACTCCTGAATCACTCAGTAAAGGAGGACAGTTTGTGGTCACTTGCATGATGCACAGCTAGTTCATGGATGTCTGATTTAGAAGTGGTGGTTTAAAGGCTGCTTTGTGCGCAAGTTGGCTCAGCAGGGAAGGATCGTGTCCTAGTGATTCAAAAATGAGGTTAGCGTAAATCAACAGTGGCACATTTTGTTGCTGGTTTATTTTTCCCTCGGTGATTCTACAAGGAATTTAAACATCAGGAAGTAGCATGGTTTCTCATATGGAAATTTTCAGCACAGACAGACATTTCTGTTGCGGGGGAGATAAACGTTATTTCGGCCATCTCTGCATTTGCATGTCACAAACATGCAATGCTTTTATTCATTGCCTGGAACTTTGCAGGATCTCTTTCTGCAGAGTACACGTGATCTGTGTGGTAGAGAGAGGGTGTATAGTCTAAACCACTCTTTTATAACAGTAACAGGAGCAGAATTTGTAATGTGGATGCCTTGTAGGGTACATCCATTGCATGTTTACATCCAGACACCACACGTCAGACATAGGCTTGCGTTAGCTTATCTGAAGAAAGTAGTGTAAAAATTCTCCTCTTTCGCCTGGGTCTGTGAAGGAGGAGGCTGAACAACTTGCACAAGGTCACCCACAAGCTGTTGAGGGCTCTGACCTGACCCCTACCATGGGGTTGTGTATCAGGTGTCTGAGCTAATTATGTCTGGCTCAGGAAATGTGCCTAAAGTGTTTCCCCCGGGTACTTCTGAACAAGGTCTAGGCTTCTTGGCTTGAGACGTCCCTGAGCAGTTTTTGGTGCAGTCAGGAGCATGATTTGGTCCATGAGTGAGCAGTGCTTTCTCTGTTTCTTCCCTTCAATGATAGCTATGCTTTTGATTTGCAAGGTTTAGTCCTCAGGGAAGCCTTGAGGGAATGCTTCTCTGGGTGCTCTGAGGCTGGTGAATGCCATTGCTCCCAGGTGTGGACCTGGCTTTGTGGTGGTGGGAAGGACCCAGCTGAGAGAGCAGAGAAAGACAGCTGCTGGCTGTGTATGTGGTAGGACGGGCAGGCGTTGTGCTGGTTTTGGCCTGAGCAACTTCTCCACGGAGTTTGCCCTGATCTCAGCCCAGAATAGCCAGGAACAAATGTAGAAGCAGAGATGGACCTATGTTGAAGGCTTTTAACTGCTCGTGGTAGCTAATGGCACTGGTATGGCTGTGTTGGCCAACAGCATCAAATATTCCAGCAAATACCACCTAGGTCTCAGATAAAGATCCTGGTGCTGTTTACAAGACCTGGAATCTGAATCTTGCTCACAGGAAAACTTGGCCGTGGGAACAAAGAAAAACATGCGGGTGTAAGAATGTAAAGGAAATCCTCTGGGCCTGACACTTAGGGATATGTAGAAGGGTTGTTTTCTGAAATGTACAGGCTGTCTTGTTTTGAGACTAATTAAATAAACGATCCTTGTGTCCTACTGAAATGCAGTTAAGGGCTGGGTTAATGAGGCTATCACCATCTTATTTTAATTATGGTCCAAAATTTTGGACAAACTTTCTGCAAATTAATTCCCTGCAGTTTATCCACCCCAGGGGGTTGAAAGCTCAGAGAATGGCCTGGTCTCCTAGTCTGTTTCTTAAATTATCAAAGAAATACTATCAAAACTTGATTCAATTTTCCCCATTTGGTTCTACTGGTTCTTTCCCTGGGTTCAACCAGAGACCAGCAATAATGGAGATTAGTGGTGATCAATCTAATTTAGTGGTTGGTACATTTCCAGTGAACTCAAATGGACTATAGTTAATCTAGTTTTCAGCCATGCTTGTGTTGTGAGTGCAAGTTAAAATTCATGTTATATCCCTCTTACCAGGTGGCCTTACAGCTACAAGTATCAGAGTAGAAGGAGATCTGGCATTAGCTTGTAGCTTTGCTACAGCTTCCCTGTCTCATCCTGGCATGGGTCTGCAAGGAAATGTCCCCAACACAGTGACTTGTAAGCATATTCTTTTCACATGTCTTTTGGAGTAAGAGGAGCATACACTGTTACCACAGCTCAGCTTGGGTGGAGTAACTCAGCTCTGTTTAGACCAAAGCAGAGCGCTAATGCAGCCCAACCACAAAGCAGCTGGTGTGCACCCTCAAAAGAGGGCTTCATTGTTTAAATTGTCTTTAGTAAGAAGGGAGAGCAAGGAAGGTGTGGGTGTACACCCAGTCCCATGGACACAGCTGCGGTGGCTGCACAGTGCTCCTGTGCTGTAACCTAGAGTCCCTTTGTTAGCTGAGGTTTCCAACATTAGTTGCCTGCAACACAATGTATGGGCTTGTGGGATGAAGAAACAAGGTCCTTAAATTAAAACACTGTTTCACTGGGGAAATCTGTGCTGGGAGCATGAACTCTCATATCTCTCTGCATCGTAGAAGTGAATGTTTCTCAGCTTTTATAGGTGTCTGCACCTTAGGGAAATGGCCGCATCGGAGCACTGGCAGCAAGTGGGTTTTGTAAATCTGGTGGTGGTGTTTTGCAGCACTTCCAAGGCCACTTTTGAACATAGCATCATAGAATGGTTTGCGATGGAAGGGACCTTAAAGATCATCTAGATCCAACCCCCCTGCCATGAGCAGGGACATCTTCCACCAGACCAGATTGCTCAGAGCTCTATCCAACCTGGCCTTGAACACTTCCAGGGAGGGAGCAGCCACAGCTCCTCTGGGCAACCTGTTCCAGTGTTTCACCACCCTCATGGTGAAGAACTTCTTCCTAATATCCAATCTAATTCTGCCTTCTTTTAGTTTACAGCCATTCCCTCTTGTCCTATCACTACACACCCTTGTAAAAAGTCTCTCTCCATCCTTCCTGTAGGCCCCTTCAGGTACT
>Ga0065711_1003037_pt1 | contig 30143 bp, 16 predicted proteins | sample Hoacrofraction12_FD_59098 | JGI IMG/M metagenome (GOLD analysis project Ga0065711, IMG submission 59098) | Hoatzin crop microbial communities from Cojedes, Venezuela - Epithelial fraction 12 v2 (version 2) | ecosystem: Host-associated > Birds > Digestive system > Esophagus > Crop | place...
GGGGGGGGGGGGGAACAACCCAGTGTGTTGTGCATGGTGCCTGAGTAACTGTCAGAACGGAAATGGAAATCTTTCTTCTTACTGAAATAAAGCATCTTCCACTCATTTCTCTTGATTTATCGCAACAGACAGCGTAGTTTGCCTCCCGATCCAATTAATCAGTAGGCTTTGAAACAGCCAAGTGACCCCTAAATAAATACATTGACTGACTGTTTTGAGATGTCATTTCCTACATATTTCTGTGGCTTATTAGGCTAATATACCCGTAGCAAATTGCTATCAGTCCAGACCATCTGCCTTTCATAATAGGCAAGTGATTTGAATAGATTAGCTTAAATACATTTTGTTCTTCTAATTCAGAGAAAGATCATACAGCTGCCATCAGAACAATATTTAAGTTGTAAGTGGTTTGTGCTTGTTTCTTTGGATGTCACTATTTTAAAGCTTTTTTATATAGACTCTGCAGCACAGGTTACGGCAGGCAGCTGGATTTACATGAAGGTAGTTTAAGCTCACCTTGCAATGTCTGTAAACATTGTCCTGTTTTAATGTCCCAGATTTTGACTGTAGAATCGGCATTCCCAGACACGAGAATATTGTCCTTCAGTTCCATTCCACTGGTGAGAGACTGGTGGCCTGTTAGCGTGTGAATGCAGTTGCCTGTCTCCACATCCCAAACTCGGATGGAAGTGTCAAGAGATCCGCTCACCACATGGACACCATCGAACTACAAGAAAGGTAAATCTATTACAAACAATTACATTGGGATCTTACGCAGAGGCTACTAAGCACTAGTTCACTAAAGGCAATGTTAGATTCTATATATATTCAGAAACTGCATTACAAAGTAAGAATTCAGTCTAAGCAGAGACGACCACGACTGATGCAGAGCAGGTGCTTCACGCTCAGTGTAACAGACGTGGGGCAGGAGCTACGCAGCGCGAGGAGAAAGACTCTGAGCCCCTGGTCTTTTAAATATAATGCAGCTCTCTGGAACGCAGCCAAATCCTGACTGTACTGCAGCGTGCAGCAGTAGGAGAACGTTGCTTTCCTAATAAAGACGTTAACAAGCCAAACTTGCTTTTCACAAGTCAGAGGGACTTTAAGCTGGAGAAGGGCAACAACATTAATCCAGAACCATCTACACAGAGGCAAAACCATAGAAATATGGAAGGAACGGAATTGAGAAAATCTGGGTTTAGCCATTTTATAATCATAATTGTGTGCAGTAAGGAACTTTAACTTCCTAGTCATTGTTGGGAAAGGTATACAGGCTAATGCAGATGTCCACATTTTTGGATTTTCTGAGCTGAGAAAATAAAAATATGCAGAACATGAACATGGAGAGAAATTAGCTCAGAGATGAGACACTTTTGACCAAGAGGACTGAACATGTAGAGAATACAAAGGTGGGAAGTAACTTGTGTGACAGTGACAATGACATAAGAGTCCAGACTTCTCAAAAAAAGGAAGGAAAAAGAGCCACAGAATAAAACCAGTGGGCTTCGAGGAGGAATACTTCAATAAATCGGGCCTTCCTTTCCATGAGGTTTTTATACATCTGTTCTCTGAGGGGAAGAAGAGTTCAGGGGAGTTGGCACTTTCTTAAAGACACAAACTATCCTTGTGTGAAGGAACGATAGGAAGTGTAGTAAATTACCAAGACCCACTTGGCTAAAGCACAAGGAATTGTACGAAAAGTAGAAACTAGATCAATAGATGTATTTAAAAGAGCACACTGGGACAAAATCAGAAAGGCAGGGCACAAAACAAGATAAAAACTAGCAAGAGCCGTTAAGGGTGATAAAACACTATTCTGTTTAAAAAAAACAAGGCGGCGGCCAAAATAGAAGAGCTCATTTATGCTGCAGGGGAAGGAAACACCACGCGAGGCCAGCTATTTAACTTCGTTTCCTTCAGTCCTCAGCCATCTGAGTGTAGGCTCACAGCACTGACACCACTGGCAGCTGAGTACAAGCGTTCGCTAGAATGGGGAAAACCCCCCCCATAAGGCAAGTTGTTTAAGACAAGCGCAGAGACATCTGCTGCTGTCTTTGAGAACGCGCGGCAGACAGACAAGGTTTCCGATGGCAATTACAATTCCTTATTGAAGGAGATGATGAGGTGAGATGGGGAACTGGGGATCAGTCGGCCTAACTTCAGTCTCCAGAAGGAACTAACGGATAATCAATGCCCTGCGCAATGTGGTAAGCAGCAGCAAACATAGATTTCTGGGAAAATGATCTTAACGAATGAGATGATTGTTTTTTTTCTGTGACGCAGTGAAAAGCCATGTGAAACAGCAGATGTCTTCGTTGTATTTTCACAAAGCTGGTGGCAAATTTGACATGGGGATACTATCCCGTTCAGAACTTTGTTCCCAGCATTATTAGAGATACCAGAAAGAGTTCTTCAGGGACTGGCATTCAGTACTTTCATTAGGATTTGGGTGCCGTTTGAAATGGTAGAACTGACCCAAAGCAAAGAGTGTAAAAGTCAAGAGAAAACTGTGAAGCTCTGAGCTTGGCAGGGAATGAATGAAGGTACAGCTGCAGCCTGGGAGAATGAAGGCTGGGCACGAGTCTTCGCTGCAGCTCAGGCAACCCGACACGACTTGTGGACTGACTGCTGCCTAACAATGGCAAAGAACCCAATTAAGGGAACTCAAGCATCTGAGGCTGCTGCTTTTTATAAAACCTGCAGAAAACAGACATTGTAGATCTCTACAGTCAAACGTGGTTGAGCATGGCACCTAGGTGCAAAAGAATGTAGAGCGACTGGCACATAGGGACTGCTTATCTGCAGTACGCATTTCTGGCGACAATATACTGAAAAAAGACACTCTGGTATTTGAAATAGTGGTACGCTATACCAGGCACATAAAATAACTTTTCACTTCCAGTAAGCGTTGATTAAGACTTTGAATGGAATTCCGCATCCTGTTTTGGGTACCCTGCTTTCAAAAGAGAATGTGAACTACTTTGAGTTCAGATAAAAGGAGTGCTATGTAGCCCAGCAGACTCACTGGAGGGAAACACTACAGCATGTTTTTCTTTGCTAAACAGTACTAAACCAGGCTGATGTAACAAATTTTGAATTCTTTCCCTCCTTCCCACAGATTGTATTCCAAGTACCTAAGGTATTCAGAAAGAGAGCTTTAAGGCTGGGCAGCAAGACAAACTTTACTCTGATACTGCTATAGTCTAACAGACAACGGTTTGGATCAGTGGTTGAGCTGTTATCCGTGAACCCTGAGGATCTGTGGATTACTTCAAAGGCAGCTATGAAAGAGTAAGAAAACACAACACGGTCAGTAGTCCTTAATTGCCGCATAAGGATCTCTGGAAAATGTTAAGGAGTCTACAAATGGGGAAATACTGGGGTGTAACAGGATCTGCCGTGGACAGGCTGGTTGTTCAGCCTCATTATTCAACTGATGGGAGTTCTGCTGTTTGGGGTTGTTTCAGGCCAAAGGGCAGGAGCTCACCAGGCAATTTTAAAGAATCTTTCTGCCCTAAAACTGTAAGCACCTGTAGCCTCCTGCCCCCTAGAAATTTGTTTCAGAATGCCAAGTTCTGTTACAGGGTGTAAATAATACCGGTATGTAACATAACCCAATTATTCAATCCATTATTACTGCAGTATCAGAGCAAGACATGAATATTCATAAGCCAAAACACGAGCCACTGGTGAAGGTAAGGCAGAATAACATACACTGTTCCCAAACTGCCCTAGATGAAATACAACCTTCAGAATATTTTTGAGAGGCAGGTAGGTAGTACAGCATTTTTGACTTGCTTGCCGCTTGTTTAGAGAACACTCCTCAGCATATGCATGGAAGAGGAGGGCTGGAGGTTTTTGATAAATTTTACTACATATTTTGCAAAATGAAACCAATTAGGTATTTTGTTCATATTTTATCTATTATGGCGAGATGCACCTTATGGAAGATACACTGTAGGAAAAATGTCTCTAGCACTGAGCTTCACCTTCTGAGCCACAAACCAGAGTAGTTACACGCCGAATGCAATTTCCTGATTTTGAACTGTCTTTGTGAATTTCTTTTTCAAGTCCTGCCAGATTGTGGTGAGAACAGGCACAAGCATGAAATTAATTTCTTCGCCTTTCAACGCCTGGAAGTGATGCGCTGACTCCATGAATGAACAAGATGATCTTTTAGGTTAGTCAGGGTAAGGGGAGTCCACATGAGGTCCATGTGTGTCTTTGCCAGCTTCATTCTGATGAGCAGTCGGGTGACTGGCAGGCAGCAGAGCCGTGCCACGGAGCAGTACCGTAATAACCTGCACCCACAACACCACCTCTCTGTTGACAAAGCCTCCCGGTTGTAGATCTGGCCTCTACTCAGAGAAGAGGAAGTAGAAGGCTGGAGATTTACATCGGAACATTAAAATTTTAGGTTCAGCCTTACTGAGAATTACAGATTGGAACTGGAAGATGGGACTACAAAATAAGAATAAACAGATCTGCATAATTCAGAACATTAATCCAGTGGGGTTCCTGGGCACACTTTCCATTACTGTATCATCTGATTTATTTAAAACAGTTAAATTTAGAATGTCTTCAGGGAAAGCACAAACATAGCTCCAAAATACATGCAAGATTTCAGAAAAATCACAACAAACCAGAAACAACCCAAGCAACCCAGGAAACTGCTTAACTTGCTGGGATAGAGACTTGGGCTTTATTGTACTGGGTGTTTTAAAAAAAATGCTCCTCTTAAAAAAAAATCTCAGTTTCTGAATTAAGAAAACTTATAACTAGCTTAACAAAATGAAAGAAGGGACTGTCACAGATGCGTCTATATTCTTGTAGCCTGTATAATTCTGGAGTAGGTACCCACAATTTAATAAACAAGGTGAAATACAGTGACTTTAAATGTTACGTAAGGAGACCAAAGCAGCAGATGAAAATCGCATACCTGTAATGAGTAGACTCTGTTGGTATGCCCTTGCAGTGTATGCAGACAGGTCTCTGTCTCTGGATCCCACACTTTGACCATAAAATCATATGCACCACTTACAACTCTTCTGCCATCATACTGAACGCACCGAACTGCAGCTACGTGGCCCATCAGAACGTGCAAACACTGGCCCGTCTCTATGTCCCAAACTCTCAGTGTAGCATCTCGAGACCCACTGACCACCCTGGAGGAACAAGAAAACCCCTCCTGTACTTAGCATCGGACATAAAAATATTAAAACAATTAGACTTGGGTACAAATCGGTTATGAGTTGTAATTGGGGACATTCAATAGCACTAGTCCATGAGCCACCAAAGATCTGGTTTTGCATAACATTTTATTGGGATCACAAATGACTCGTGTGTTTTTCTTCCTTGTTCTATTCACCTCCTCAGGATCTGTCGATTTGATGTAATTAGCAATCAGTATTTAAAAAGGCACTTCATTCCTCAACGGCAAAACGATGCCGTGAGAAATTATGTAGACTGTTGTATCTATCTATGAAAGCTTACGAATATGCTGAGCTCCAGCCAGTGCTGTGAGCATTCTGTTTTAATGACTGAGTTAATGAATTATAACAATTAAACAAAGAGGACCTTTAGAAGTTTTACTTTTAGTAAAGTAACAGTTATTTTGCTTCATTTTTTTCAGTTTATACTTCTAGAAGCTTTTTTAGGCAAGAACAGAAATGAGGACTTAATATTAATGGAATTGATAAAGAAAAACTCATTCTTCAACAAAGAAGAAATGCAACCAACAGGCACGCTGTGAGCAGCTCCACACCACAGCCAAGTAAAAGAGCTCTGCCAATGCTCGTTGAGTCAAGACATGGTTTACTATTGCAGAAGTTGTGATATAATCAGTTAAAATTTAAATAAAATACTGCAATGACGATACTTAAAAAGTCATTCTGTAAAATCAGTAAACGTTTATAGCATTGACAAAAAAATTATTCAGAGTGTGGGGGACTGGATCACAGTGTAACAAAGAACTGGTGTTGAAATAACGTAGAATGTGACTTGTATAAAGTACATGACTCAATTTTCTGTTCTGTAATTAGTACTCTATTGCTTTTGCTTCTATTAATCATCTCTTCCCTTGTGCTGATTTATATAGTTTACTTTGAATGCTCTGCCTGGTTTGTATTTCGCTCCGTGTTGGATGAGGTGCCCAAGTTTGACAAGCATTTGGTGTGCACGCAGCTGGAAGCTACAAGCCAGGCGGTGGCTGTGGCTTTGGACAGAGCCTCACCTTTTCTCATGGAGGTGCATGCAGCGCACGGTGGAGGTGTGTCCGTACAAGGTGTGTATGCATTCTCCCGTCTCAGCATTCCAGACTTTCAACGTTCGGTCTGTAGATCCACTGATGATGATATTGTCCCTCATCTGCGAGGACCAGACTCCGCCCGTGTGCCCAACCAGTGTTCTCAAACACTGAAAAGAAATGGTTTGCTTCGTTACCCTTTCGACAGAGCTGAAAGGAAACTTAAGACAAAGGAATCTAGGTGCTAACAGCAGTCTCCTGCAGCAAGAGCCAGAAGACCCCCGGAGACGGCTCTGTGACGGAACTGAAAAATCCCACCTTTTAGAAAATACTCATCAAATTTCCCCCTCCACTGTCGGTACTTCGACTACGAGGAATTTTTCCCTATAATCTTCCCCTTGTGGTGTGGAGCTGCTCACAGCGTGAGCAAGACCCCTCTAGAAAGATGCTCCATGAAGATTCTGCATTTACATTAACAACATGATCTCTTGGTGGTAAAACTACTGTTTTCTGTTTATCCAAGAAAACTCTGCATTCTGTAGGCCGTAGCTACAGCATCAATACTGCAAAATCACGTTTCAAACCTTCTTCAACCTTCCCTGTTGCCCAGCAGAGAATCCCACGCTACCTAAGCGCAGCCCACCTCCTTTGATTCCAAATGTATGGCGTGACGTCTCACCAAGCAGAGACAGTGTTTGCTCACACCCACTTCTGTAAAACCCCCGTTGCTCCAGAACAGTGACTCGTCTCCGTCTCTCAGCCCCTACTCCTTACGAGTACCGACTATGCATGCTTTCTCACAGGCAGCAGTAAGTGCTAATTAGCAGAGAAGAAGAGATCCTTGCAAGACCCCTCTAGAAAGATGCTCCATGAAGATTCTGCATTTACATTAACAACATGATCTCTACAATTGCCCACTGTCTAACCCATTTAAATATGTGCCATGTTGATTTTTGCATTGCTCTATTTTCTTCAGTCATGTCACGGGGCTACATTCTTGCAGTGCACATAGCCATCTATTTCTGCACTAGTATTTTTATCAGTCAAACCTGCAACTGCATGAGAAAAGAGGTCAAGACAGTTTTATGATCTCTTTTTCTGTAATCTAATGCTAAGTGGCATTAATTGCCGTGGCCTTCCTTTCACTGTTAGTTGACTCCTCTTGCCGTAGTCCAGTATTTTTTATCTGAGATAATGTATCCTAAGTACCCAGCCTTTCAGTTTACTCCAGTTAAATACTGCCACGTTTTAGCTTTCTGGCCATCCTTTGGATCTTCTCCTTGTGCTTCTACCTTTTGAAAAAACACCCGATTTTACTCCACAGGTTACTTTAGAAAAAAATCATCAAATACAGATTATCTGCATCAACTGTAATACGAAAAATGGTAACTTTGGTAGTTGTTAACATCCTTGTGAGTTCCTGCTGCAATGAAGTGTTCTGTTTCCACTGCATGCTGTATTTCCATCACATGAATTTTCTCCCCAAGTCAGTCGTTTTTCTCCATCAGTAACAGTATCCTAATTTCTGTTGTTAATATCCTGTTCTTTCTAACATCCTTGAAAATGCCTTGCTTTTTTGCTGTACACGGATTTCCTGTTCTTTAACATTTTTAACCAGTCGTCTGCAATTCCTGGTTCCTAGCTTAATTCACCGCTATCAAATCCATCTTTTTCAGTTCATAGCTCCTACTCACTTTTACAGCTCCCCCTTTTTTCAAAATTTTAACCAATTTGCTCATATTTGAAGAAATCATCCTTCTGAAGCAGTAACAACACAGAATACTTATTTTGGGCTTCACATCTGTCAAGGGGATTATTTAGTCATGTTCATTTGCACAAACCAACCTTTAGGGCTTTTTTGTTTTATTAATTCCTTCAGCCCAGTGAGCATGAGGGCTGATACAGCACTATTCCATCTTTCATATACAATTTTTGGCTCTCTTAAAGGCGCGGGATAAATGGTCACACTAGGATTTGTAATTACTTTCCAAAAGTTACTGAATATGAATTGTTAAATCATGCTACTACGATCAGTTTTGTATATTTAAAGGAATATCTTGCTTCTGAGAGGGTGGTACGTACAAAGGAAGTATTTTTTGTTTCAGGCTGCCCTTTTCAATTAAAAAATGTAAATTTCAGTATGGGTTCCTTCATTAGACAGTTTGTTGTAGGGAAGCCAACAGAGGCAGGGTGAGGCTGCCTATTGCTTTTAGCTTTGTTCTTCCCCACAGCAGTATTTACAATCCCATCAAGGATCTCTGAGGCATGCAAAGACAAATGCTCAATGCATTCAGCTTCAATACTATAAAGTAGATACTTTTTACATCTTAAATGTTATCCTCAATATCTGTCCTGTTGTTCACGTAACTGTATCATTAAAACAAAGCTAAGTACGCACAATACTAGTCTAGAAGGAATAAAGTACTGTTTCCCTGAGGCCTCTTCTATATCCTTGAGCATGGTCAGTCAGTCACCTGAAAAAAAATGTATCTGTGTGCTGAGTAGCTGTGATGTTCTAATGTGAGTGAAATGTTCAGTACTGTCTTTTTGATTGCACATATTGTTTTGCTTCTCTAAGCCAAAATTAAATGATTTAAGCTTATTAAATTCCTGCCTGAGCTAGATCTAATTTAATAGGAAATATTTAAACCTAAAACAAGTTACGTGGGTTTTTTTTGGTGGCTCAGCAATATAGTAGCTTAGAAAAAAAACAAACCCTGTGTTTGACATGCGAGCCTGTAAAATGAACACCCCATTTCAATAACTGGAAAACAACAGAAAGAATTCTAGAAGACAAGTGAGAAAAGGAGATCCAGAGGGGTAAAAGCAGGCTGAAGTAAGCTTTAAGGAAGATAAAGTAACGTAGCTGTCCACATTCTTTAGAATCCATGTCACAAACGACTCCACAAGAATAGCACAACTGCCAGGAGAAGAAGGATATATGCCAGTGGTAACAGCAGCAGCATTGCAATTTCGCATCAAGGTGACTTTTCTGAACTAGACTAGTTTCTGTGTAGGAAAAGATGACCCACATGTTTACTGCTACTTTTTGCGATTCGTGCACCGTCCGGCACTACAGACCACCCTGCCGCGCGGTCTGATGGCTCAGCAGCATTTCTGACACACCAGTGCGCTACCTGTAGCTCATCCCCTGCGGAATCCAGCAAAAATCACCGACTTACCTTGCCTGTAACTGCTGACCACACTTTGAGTGTGTTGTCGTCCGAGCCGCTCACTATTCGGTTCCCGCAGAACTGAAGGCATGTGATCACGTGGTCATCGTGGCCTTTGAGCACCTGACAATAACGAACATAAAAATGTACAGCCACAATTTAGCGCAGGAGATTAGAGAGCAGCAGAAGAAACAAAGTGCTCTTCTGATTCATAAATTACAAAATGCTAGAGTTGCTTCAATAATAATAAGGCCCCTTAATCCTGTGTGTCAAGTCTAATTTACCGCCAGCTGGGACCAAAGACGGTATTTTCCTTCTTCCATGGAGCGATACCACATTGCTTAGCAAGCACACGACAGCTATTGTAAGCCTCCTAAAAGTACCAGGAAAAAAACACTAATAAAAGTAAGCTCAATTAGTAACCGGACATTGCTCAATTCCTCTGCAGTTATTCCATCTCGTTATTTTTCAGTTGAGTTACTTCTTTTACCTTTTAAGAGTTGTTTCAATATTGAACAAAAAAGATGGGGCTGTATTATCTGCTGCATATTTGTATTTTGGTGGTTAAGGCTGACTGTATCTATTTTCTTTTCCCCTTAGCAGCCAAGCATTGTAATCTATTAAATGCCAGGCAACACCACAGTCAAAAACTAGAAAACTGTCAACTCAGTTAAACACAAACAAAAGCGGCAATTTCACGTGCTGGAGATGTGGATTGGAATGTTGCTTTACAGGTGGGATTTTCGGTGTTTGATTTGGGAAAAAACACAATTCAGTATATTTTATTGCAATACAGCAAAAATATCCTTATCAGAATATATAGGATGAGGAATTTTTAATTTAAGGTATCTGAACACTTTTCAAGATGTTCATTGAAATGAAATGGGCATTTGGATACCGCCCGAGGCTGTAATTATAATAATTCCGAGATAACTTGATGTGGCGTATCAAGGCAAGAAACAGAGAGCTATTGCCAGACATGCACATAAGTCACGGCCAAATAAACAGCGCACTATAGCCATAGGTTTTCCACGGGTATGTTTTTATTCTTATTTTTATTATTTTATTGTACAATAATCAAGCAAAGAGGCAAACTGCCTTAAACCCTTAAAAGGCTATGAATATGGGTTTTCTTGATGTTTTCTAACTGCTTGTACAATACCAGGTTTGATTAGACAGTTGCTATTTTATTTTACAAAAAGTTTGCAGTATTGCTTCATGTCTTCATAAAATAGCTATGGAGTATTTTTATATTGTGACATGACCCAGCTCTACAAATACACACATATATATCCGTATTTATACATTACATATGTGTGTGTATGTTGAATTTTACATTTAAGTATTTCCAATCAAGTTTCTGAGATTATCTGTCTCAAAGAGACTGGCATATTTATAGGAATTCATGAAATTGTACAGAAATTTTTAGAACAGCAGTGAAAGAATTCTGCTGTATGAAGAGTCACATTTTGATTTGCTAATGTGGTGCTCAGAAATTAATTTAAACCCAGGGTAAGCTAAAATACAAATCATTTTTTTTCTGTAACAATAAATTGCTTTTTGTGCATGGATAGTCTGCCTTGTCCAAAGGGGAAAAAAAAACCCCCACAACCTTACGAGCTGATCCGGCTTTGTACACGGCACCATGCACACAGCTCAGAAACTCACCTTGGGCGATTTAAGTTCTCCTCGCCGCCAGTTGGTATCAATCCTGTGTTGTCTGATGTAGGCGCTCTTCCACGGACTGTGTATAAAGCCTGGTTTTATTACTTTCCTCCTTTTGATATGTAATGGTTCATCAATCCCTAAAATGAATTATTAAAAAAAAGGGGAAAGGGGGAGAGATGAGGCCACCCCAAACAGAACAACTCCTCTCCCTCCCAAACCTTCAGAGCGACCTCTGACATTCGCAGTGATGTAACCACCTCCCGCGTGCTGTACCTGCACGGTGTGTCGGTGGCACTGCCCTGCTCCTCAGCTCTTCACACCGCATCCTTCCTTGTCATTTACACATAATCACTGCCATAATCATGGCTGAAAATGCTCTAGTTCGTCACTCCTCGCTGGCAACCCAGTAGCTTGTTCTGAATCCCCCTTTCCGAGGCAATGCAGCACAATATTGCCTTTTTCAAATGGGTATCGTCCAACAAACCCTATAACCACTCAGACACTCATTCTGGAACCCTTTGAAAAGGAAACCTTTCTGCCTGTGGTCCTCCTCCCTGGCCACCCATCTTCATTACCTTTTAAGTTCACTGGGACTCTTGATATTAGTGAGCTTTTAATTCCTTTCTTGATTTGAAAGGCTGTATGCTTTTGGCTTTGTCCTTGTCCGCCTGGGGTTGAAGTACAGCTGTGCCCTTTCTGAACTGACACTTAAGTGGCATTGCTTTATTTTAGCGGTGCTACTACAGATCTATCCTTTTTTTTCCCCCCTCACACATCTCTCTTGTCTAGGCAGCTCCTCTCCCCGCCGCATCTCACTGCTAGCAAGAGTCTTGTCTCGTGCCAGTGCATGGACTTCACTCTTCTTTTAGCCCCTGCTCAGGTGTCTCTATCTGCAAATCCTGATTTAACTGCTCCTTCGCATTACTGAGCAAAGTCTAAGCAGCCTACAATATTGTTTTGTTTGTCTGTGCTCTCATGCCTGGCCATATTTATTTTTACTTCTAAGCTCACAAGTGTAGGCTCCTTCCCCTCTCAACCTTCTCCTTTTTTCTCATTCTGTTCCATTCTTTTACAATTTTCACTGAAATTTGTAAAAGAGGAGAATCTTTGGAGAAGATCTAAGAGGTTAGACACCTGGCTTCCACTACAAAAGAAAACGAATTAATTTAGGTGCCTTTACAAACAGCCAGCGACATTCACATTGTCGTGTTTTTTAAAGCCTTTGCATCGACCTCTCACAAGTTCTTGTCCCCACACTCCGAGGCAGCCTGGACAGGTCCCTGTTTGCCTGTTCTGAAATCGCATGCATGTGCTCTGCTCCCCAGAACAGACTCCTTGTTCATATAATTCTTCTTAAAAATAAAAACTCACATCCAACACATGCTCAAACACATGACTACTTTCCTGTGAGCCTTTTTTTTGCCCATTCACATTACTGCTGAACCACCCTATATTCTTGATTTGGCACGAGCAGGTGACAGCCATGTGGCTTATGGATTGTGTGTGCCCCTCTTAGCTCCTTCTCCCCCTGCCATGTACCCTTTGTCTGCTAATTTTCCTACAAATGATGTGCAATTGCAGCATCCCTTCTACTTGACCACCAAAACAGTTTTTCCTCCATGCTATTTACAAACTGCAAGACTACACCCCTATCATTCTTACATCTCAGCTCTTATTTGCTTTGGTTGTATTTTGAATAAAAATAATTATATTTTAAAAACATGTACCTAACATACTTTATAAATAGGATGTTCAAACTTAACTCTAGTTTCATGTCTAGTACTTCATGGATTACTTCTGCTTCTTACTTCCAGCAGAGATACATACCACATAGCTCAAGGCCTCACTAACAGTAAATTTAAAGTCTCCCAAACTGCCTTCATAAAACTTTAAGCTTATTATGTAAATGAACTGCACTTTTTACGACAGCAACACTTTGACGATTACATCCATCTTTCTGCTCAGCCTTACCCTCCTCTTTGCATTTCTCTCTCCAGAGAAGATTATCTTCAGCCAGAATTCTCCAGTAACGGCATGTCTGGGCTGCCTGCAGAAGGTCCCTGGGTTCCAGGAATGACAGCACATACAGTGCCAGCTGTAAAAAAGAAAAAGACAGTGTATTCTGTGCACTGCTTTTGAAAGGAAATGTAAAATAGCCCAAGTATTAGCACACATCAGGGCCTGAAATACAGAGAATTGAAACAATACATTATTAAGGTATCTCAGAAACTTAACAGAGCTACAGTTTATTCCAGTGGGCACGTGAAAGTGTAGCAATCATCTTAAGTAACTAAACTCCATACACATCACATCAGAAATTATTCTTGTATTTGCAAGAGAGCAGATGTCAGCTGAAATCACTATTATCTTTTTTTAACATATAATCCACATTACTTTGAACCAGTAATGGAATTATTACTAAAATAATTATGTCTATGTTATTTTAGGTAAGAAGTACACCGAAAGTTATTTTGAGAGTTTAACTAGCAAATACAACACTCACCATGTGAGCAAATGGGAAAGTATGTTGTGATGAGTAATGTCACCCAGCACGCCTGAATCCAGAAAAAGTAAACGCTATGAGCACGTGAGTTGAAGAGCTGGCTGCCACCGCAGGGAACGCAGCAGCGTACGTCTCGCTCATTTTCTGATTAGAATGCACACACACTGCGAAGCGGTGTCACAGGGAGTTTCACGGACTGAAATACGCAACGCACACCGCTACCAGAAACACAGGGGGAATCCCAGCAAGCACCAGAAGCTAAACAGAAGATGAACTTCTCCATGTGACAAAACCGAAGGTTACTGGGAGAATTCAGACATGACCACAGTTAAACCCCTCAAAATCTCCACAACTATCTTCAGATGTATTCATGTCTTAAGCAGGGACAGAGACATCTAAAACACAATCCAAAATACGGGGAGAGCTATCCTTAAGGGTGTGATGGCCAAGCACAGCTTTTCTACTTGACAACAACAATGCATCTCCCCAGTCATGGAAAATGGAAGCGTTAGAGGCAGTAAAGTCCCTTCCATGGCTAAAAACTCTGCAGAAGGAACAAAATTGATAAAAAGTGATGCAGAGAACTACTTACATGCTGCAACCGTGGGATCTTTGTCAGTAACTAACAGGATGCAAAAGTTGTCAGGGAAATCAGATCATCCACTGCTACTTCTGCTTGACGTATCTTTTTGTGTTTAGGATTTTTTATTTCATCTTCAGCTGGAGTTATGATGTAAATAAATAGAATCTGCCCTTTGAAGCAGCACAGACTGAAATTCAGTAAGGAAGTCCTAACCGTAGGCTGTTGACCTCAGTAGATTGCTGACCTCATTACGCGAGAAACGTTTACTTTCAGTCATCTAGGCCAGGCAGCGACGGAGCAGCAAATAAAAATTCAGCACGCCAGAACTGTTTGCATTTTGACTGCACACACATGTCGTTTGCAAGTCACCACCTGCAGCGCACACTGAGCACGTAGGACTCCACATTTGAGGGACCTGTGTCTGAAGTTACGCATTAGATCCCAGGTGCACTCGAGGCCATAAAGCTGAGGAATCTTCCCTCCATCCCTACTCGAGGAGTCAGCATTTAGGATCTGTGTAAGGCGCTCTGTCACAAGAGCTGCAACTGTGCCGGTCCTTTTAAACTTTCCGTCTTAATTCCTGCTATGAAAAATTATTTTAAGAAGTGCTGTTTCCTAGCACACATCAGATAGCCCTGCACGCAGCAAGACTCAAACACGAAAGAGATCCTTTCTGTTTCTGCTGGGTGTTCCTTAACTGACAGCAGAGTTTGTTTAAATAGCACTTGTCCTAGCTGTACAGATATGGATGCCGCTAAGATGGTGTTAATTAAATGCTGCGAGCCAACTGCTGCTAAACCAGGTTACATGCGGGTGACATTTATTTTAGACTGTATTTATCTAAATAGTCATCTAGGGTCAACACAGCCCACAGTTGACTTTAAGATTAGCAGTGCATAAAGGATGACGTCCCTTTGTCTCAGCTCACGGATCTAGTTATCATAAAACTTCACGTAGCAAAGATCTAACCTTTGACTCAACTGTGACTACTCTCTGCTGTAGTGGCAAATAATACACAGTAATAAGCAGTCTCTCGGCTTTTTCTTCACTCATGCACACGGCACCAACACAATTTCTGTGGCTGATTTCAGCAAAACTCCTGATCTGTTGGTTTCTAGACCTGGGCTTCACAAACAAGTAATTTTAATAATTATTTCTAAAGTCTCAGCAAGAAAACAGAAGTATTCATTCCAGATTGTTTGGCTGCATGTTTCCTCAGAAGGAAAGCAAACGTTTTCTTGATTATTCAGTTACTGAGTTACTGTCTTTGCGTTGCTGCAAACATTTTTGAAGACAAGCAAGCCCTCCTGTCCAAATCGTCTTCTTGTTCTGGTCAGGCAATAAAAACACTGCGTTGCATCCAGCAGCACTGGAGACAACTACAGACGTGAATGAGGAGCAACAACTGGGGAGAGCGCGTTGCCACAGGATGCCGGCTTTGACAGGGAAGCCCGTTTACAGAACTACCGACCCTGAACACTTCCTCTTGCCCCCACAGCTCAGTTCGTCACCCCGTACTGCAGCCAGGGTAAGCAGCTGGGACAGCATCGCTTAGGAGGTCTGGGTGAAGAACGGTCTTCAAGAAGGAGAGAGGAGATGGTGGCGTTCACTCAGTGGGGTTTTTTGTTTAACTCGGCTAATTTTGGTGACAGCGACTTGGGGTTAGGAAGCTGAAATTATTTAAGCCAGCTTTCTTGTGACATCAGCCTTTCACGAAGCTAAGCGCTTGACAATATTCTGCTTTCAAGAGGCAAGAACAACCACTAAAAATAAACAAATTAAACACCACTAACTTATAATGGAGTCAAGAAACATACACGAGAAACAAAGTTTTACAGCCAAATAGCACATCTTTTCTGTGAAGAAATTGCTAAAACTGAAATAATAACATGATCATTAGTTACAGCATAACTAGATCACTGGTCGTATTTGAATTAGTTTTGCCACTAAGTCATGCAAGACAAATCATGCAAAGACAACTGAGCTGTGAGTTACTGTCATCAATTCTGCATTAAATTTCCAGATTTATTAGACACATAAGTGGAAAAGTATCTTCTGTCTTCTCAAGATATAAAGTCTTGCTGACTTCTTCCACCTCTGAACTAGGGCTGCTTTGGGCAGCTTCTCTAGAAACATGGCAACAACGCAGAGGTCTTACTAAACTCTTCTCCCCCTCCCGTGTCCTTTCCATTCCTGAAGAAGGCTGCCATGGGAAGTGCTTCTGTAAATCCTAATCTCACATCACGTGTACTAAGTTAATACTTGTTGCATCAATTGCTTCCAACTCTTACAAATTCCAACCAGCAAGGGAAGGCTGTGACGCTCACGAGATGCTATGACAGTATATAAAGGAAAGAAGGGTCTTGTACATCTAAGTATTCAAAAATAGGATATACACCAGAAAAAAATGTCAAGAAACAGAGATGCAGAAGAGTCTTCAGGTAGTAAGACCATGTTCGACACAGCAACCAAATACGAGCACCAGAATATCCTTTCAGAAGTTGCTTTGTAACGTGTTAGTAACTGAAGACTTATGAAGACTTCAGCCTTCATGAAAATTTTCACACGGAAAACCCAACATGCAGTAGATCTGGCAACACAAAATCGACTTCCTCCCCTCTCCAAACAACAAAACCACTTCCAATTCCCCAAAATCCACCAAGGTCAGAAGTACCATTTCTAAATGAACTAAAACACGTTAATTTCACATGGGTTTATAATCCTTCATATCCACCCTCATGTTCTAGCTGTGAGGACACCAACAATTACTCTTCTGAGGACAGCATTTAGTTACACACGCTGAAAAGCACACGCACACTGAAATCTAAGTCTTAGTTTCTCTTTAACCCGACACAACATGATCTGATTTGCAGTAAAGGATTTACTGTAAGATACCCACCTAATTAGGGTTTGGCTTTATCCTTAGTGAGAAGTGCTTTTCTGTGTTTACTTTAGGGGTTTTTTTGGTAGAGATTTTAGGGCTCAGTTTGTTTAAAATAAATTCAAAGATAATATTTACAAAACCCCCACCATTTAAAGCATTACACAATAATGCTTATACTTACAGAATAATATGCAGAAAGGTCTTGCATCCAGAGGAAAATATGGTGTGCGCGTGCCCTAACAGAATTAGTTCTCAAAAAAAAGCACAATCAATCAGCCCAATTGAGATACAGAGAGATTTTTAAAGCTACTGGGATTTTGTTTAAAGGAGTCCTCCATACTTCCAGGTATCTAAATGCCCACCAAGAGATGAAGGTATGTCGGTCTGAAATTGCCGTTGCCACGTCAAGGCAGCGTACCAAATTGTGGAACTCTTTTAACATCGGTTTCCATCATTCTGTTAGCTAAACGGAACGCCATAATTAGCGTGGAAGTTTTTAAAAGGTGGCAGCTGATGCACCGCATCGTCCAACATTAACCTATATTTCTCACCTCTTTTGGGAGCAAGGAAATGAAGTCTCTTTGAAACTGGGGCTCTATCACTTGCATCATGTGTTTTACTTGTGTTGGTTCGCAACTATCAATCAGCTCATCCAAAGCAAGTAACTTCTCTGGTCCACTCCAGCTCTGCAAGGAAGAAAGAAAAAGAAACAATAAGATGAGTTTAATATACTCGTTCAGTTTATATTAGTAAGTGCTGTTGCTTTGCCAAAAAGGCAAGTTAAGTTTCCTTGTCGACCTATACACATGCATATGAAGAGCACATAAAAAGCCAGGAAGATAAATGCGCATGTTAATTACACAAAAATGAGAAGTTAATCAACACAAAATATTGAAAATTGCTACACTGATTCATAAGCTAAGAAAAGATTTGTTATACACACACATACAGATTAGCAATTAAATACATAATAATATTTAATAATAATAATTAAATTAATTAAGCTTCTTTTGAAGTTGATGAAATCTACACAGATATTACTGACAATGAAAGGGTTGCAACAGAAGGCACTTCCTCTCCGTCTTTCTCCATGGTGCACTCAAGTGAGATGATAACTTTTAACCTCTATGTTCCACCAATAGACCAAAAACTTTAAATGAGAGGAAAGGAAAGAAACTTTCTCTAAAAGTACATTATCTTATCGCCTGCTTATTGCTACGGTATGTCCCTAAGCGACAATGCTGTAATTTCAGAGTCCTGGCTATAAACCAACGTATATTTTGTAAGTATCAATTTACACTTGAATAAACAGGGAATTTTGGTAATTTTCTTACTTCACATTTTTACTAATGGGCGTCATAAAATTTGAAGATTTTAATAAGGCACTCGTCTGAGAACAGAGCAGATTAGTAGCATCACTTGTAGAAAAAAATTAATAACTGAATATACTCCACATCTGAAAAGCACATCATAAACTCATCTGTGCTCACCAACGAGTTTTGATTTGTTATGTGAAAACAATTTAAAGAAAAAAAAAATTTCTCCAGGAGAAAACAACAGCCACCGCTAACTGACTGAGCAACAGAATTAGAGCATGAATAAAGCCTTAGAGAGAAAATGAGACATTGCAGTTTTTGAGAGCAGATTCACATTCATATTCTTGAATGTCTTCTAGAGTGACATTTACAAGTAAATTAGCACATACAGACGATATTACAGTTATGGTAAGAGGCTAACTGAAATTAAAAAAGAAAAGGCAAGATACCTTACAATTAAGATTTCTGTATTCATCTGCTGTGTATCTCAGGACCTTTTTGCTCATGCTCTAAATTTCTGTTCTTTGGATTTGATTCTGACAATTAACTCTCGTCTCTGCAATACTACGACGTTTGTGTATTGTCAAGTTTCCGCAGAACAACGAGGCAAGTGAGGGAGAAGGCGGAATTTTTGAAAGTGAACGTGAAGCAGACACATACGCCGCTTTACTCGATGTAGAAAGATCATTGTGTTGGGTCGTTTCTCCCTAATTAAAATGTCAAAATAGTTTGAGGAGTATGATTTACCCGCGTGGTGACCCCCTCCGTCAGCGCCCGGAGCTGCGCCCCGAGCTGCCCAGCGAACACGGGGCAGGCACCGGGCAGCCCACCCCAGCAGAGCAGGGCAAGGGGGAGAAGCGCCTATGACCTGTGGGCCCTTGCATGTGCTGCTGGCAACTCCTAAGATGGTCGAAGCTGGCAAGAAAACACTCCCCATCTGTGTGGGTGTATGTAGATCATCACCACATGAGGTGAGGGTTTCTGTGTCTCACATCCAGTACCTCAGAATAGTACAAAGCAACAAGAGTGTCTCAGCACAAATTGCAGCAGTGCTGTTATAAACAGCTTTTATTGTAAATTTCCTTCAGTAGAAACATTTGCATCACGGAGCAGTTCTCCATAAATCATGCACTGAAGAACTGTTTATCTCACCAACTTTCCAACTGCTGCTTGTTTCATTAACCCAGAGCTTAGCTGGTGTTAGATACAAACGTCTGCAATCTTTAATCTCATTTGTCAGCCCTGTTTGAATTTAGGAGAATTTAAAAAAGGGAAAGTAATACCTGTGCTACGTCCTTATAATGTAAATTTCCAAGGTCAGTCTACCCTTAATTTATAAGCAACTGCATTTAGTAAATTAGAACAACTCAACCTGAATAGCATTGTTTTTTGCTGTGGCAAACATTGCTAGCAGTTATGAACACGTTATTAAAAATTTCACTGTACACTATCTTCATCTGTAACTCTCTTACACTTAAGATATTTCTGTTTTTAAAACATAACACAGTTCTGAACAGAGAAGGGAAAAGATTCAAGAATGGGAAAGAGATGCCAATGAATCAAAGCAGCATCCTCTTTCACCTGCACGCTCGCCGTCAGGGGATGGCTACAGGCAGCTTCCTAAGGCTCTTTTTACACCATCAGCTGCTACCAAATGTATTCTCTAGGACAATGTCCCCGTAGTCTTTCACTTCAGCAAACAAACCTCCAGCTACAGTTGGTAAGGGGTCTCTGAGGGAAATGTCTGGCATGGAAAACTGGGAGGATGCCTGGCCAGATGAACACAACTGTTTGCATTAACGAAGGCAAGACTAGTAAATTACTGTTCCTGGGCCCCGTAGCTTGAGCCGTTCGCAAAAAAAATGCACATAGCACATTGAGCAGAAAGGGGACGAAAGTTTGTGGCTTTGATGAGAAACAACAGTGAACGAATGTCGCAGAAGAGGGGAAAAAAAAAAGTGAATGTGTGCAAAGTAGTTTGCAAAGTTTCAAACACTGCAGATGACCGGAGACTTCTGAGACACGTGGCGTTGTGTCCAGATACCTTTGATTCCTACCAGGTGATTCCCTTTCAAACTGAAGATCCTTGTAAAGGATATATTTTGTCTTTGAAATGCATTGAAATGGTTTTCCTTTTCTTCAAAACTTAAGTTGAATTTTATTGTAAAATTAAAATAAAGCCTTTACTATGGGCAGAGATTCCCCTAGAAAAGGTAACTCCAGGATTCAGTCACAACCCCCTCGGGAAGCCAGCAGGGACTGCTGATACTGCTCTTTGAGACTCCTAAAGACGCATTCCCCATCTTCCTTCCCAATTCCCCGGGGAGGTGTTGTCAGCCTGGGCCTTCCGGCTGCTTCATACCATTTCCTCGCTCAGCAATGCAGTCGCTGCACTCGTGGCACTACCTGCCTGAAAACTATCCCTTCTTCTTCCCCTTTATGTTTAAATGTCTTTCCTTTCTTTTTCAGGCATGGGAAACAGCTTTAGAATAAAAATAAACAACAGCTTTGCTGCTTCTACAATGTCCCCCTCATCCCTCCTGCCTGGCCTGCCAACTACCCTTTTACCATCCTCTGGTTCCATGATCTACAGTTTCCTATCGCACAGTGCTCACCTGCTACCTCCAACTTTTACAATTACAATTTATTGCAATTAGATCCTTTTTCTATTATAGATATATTTAGGACACCTATTTTAAATTCAGGGCGCCATCCTCCGTTACTGAGTTCTGTTAATGGAGGTCTGTCGTTACAGAGACCTGCAGGAAGGGCTCTTCTGGATCTTCCTTCTGTCCGACTCCTGGATTGGCTAATGAGAACCCTGCCATCCTCCACCTCAAAGGTATCTCGGTCTAGATAAAAACAGGACATAAGCAAAATTCACTGAAAGAAAGACCATCAGCAAGCAGTTTGTGGCAACAGGTGGGGTTCGGGAGCAGTTGGTGCTGAACCTCCCGCATGAACCCATCTCTAAGATCTAGTCTGGTCCCCTGCGCTGAACATCTGCACCACACCTGACATGAACCTGTCTAGAGGAGCAGCAACTGGTTCAGACCCTTACATCCCCGCTACGGGTTGGACAACGCAGAGTTTCTTCTGCAGGGAGTCTAGCTGGCGTGTGTGAGAACTGCCCTGCGACCCAAACCGATGGGAAATACGCAGGGATGATCAGGAGATCTGCTTGAAGTCGGCACTATTCCTCTGAAATGAATCAATAATGGTGACAGAGCCAAAGGGAGGGTGTTGCTGCAGTGCAGATCTTCCCCTTTCTGTGCACGGGGGCTACACAGAAACACCAAACCCTCGGCCCAGGCCCACCACAAGAGTACCGAGCAGACCGTGCTGCCGTGCTGGTTAGGATACAAACTTTACTGCCTGCTTCACCTAAGACATGGACTACTCAGTCGCACATGTATGCATCCATGAGTGGCTTCGGAAGAATAAGAAATGGAGAACGGCACGTAACTTGACTTAAGCTTAGCCAACTACTTCTGTAAAAGCAAGGAACAGCGCTCCTGCCAGCCAGAAACGGCAAAAGCATTTTGGACACTACCTAAACTGCTAAGACAAAAAATACTTCCAATTTTAGGTAAAATAACAGAGTTCACTAGTTCCTCAAAGTGATTGCCTATATTTACTGTGTATGTAACAACTTTTTAACATCAGCATTCCAAGAAAATGCAGATTTTTTATCATATTACTTAAACAAAACCCAACTCTGTAAGTATGTGAAGTAGGAAGAATGAAGAGAGAAACAGAGAATATTTTTTAAAGCAGTACCGTCTCTGAACTTCGCAAGCAACTGATTTTTCTTTCCTTGTGGCAAGCAATTTGGTGACTGAAAAAATGTATCTGGTTCAAATAAAATAAAGTTTCTTGTAAAAGAAAAAAAATATTAGGAAGATACACTTGGGTGCTGAGCTTTCAAAATCTTATAGTGGATATTAAAAAGAATTGAAGCCAAGAGCCACCGCAAACTGGAAAAAAATAAACAGGCCTTTAAGAAATTAAATGGTTTGAACCTATCAGAATGCTTTTCTATTTTTCTTTCAAGACTAACATTTCATTGAAATCAATATACATCTTCATTTTTATAGGGAAAGTGCAAGCGCCCTTCCAACTCTTTCTCCTTTCTGCATTAATTCTTTTGTCACTTTCAAAATGGAGAGGCTTACATAAAATGCCTTTAGAACAAAACATAACAGCAGCAATAACATACACAAAATAAATCTAAAAAAACCCTTCAAGGCCATCTTAAGTTTTCTTAACATTTGAAGAGTGGTCTTGCTTTTTAATTTGAAAAGATAACCTTGGAGAATGAGTAAAGGCCACTGTACAGGTGAGAGACCTCAAAATGACTGAGTATCACTTGTTGCTGCCAACTCCTATGCCAAAGGACAGTGTGGGCTTAGCAGGCCTAAGTACATAAAGGAAGCCCTCCCCATGTCTCTTTCTGTACAGGAGAAACTTTGTATTGCAAGAATGCTGCTACATGTGCCATTTAATTCTGCCCTGTGGGCAGAGCTAGCTCCCCTTACGTTCAGAATGTGCTTTTATCATCTGACTGTTAAGACTTGCCCCTTCCATAAAATTCACATGGAAAATAAGCACACAGAAAATGATGTAACTTGGCATTAGCCAAGGAGATGTAGCACTGAGATGCAGCTATGTGACTCTGAAAGCTTTTGGTTCTAAAATAAGGGACCCTTTTTTGTGACTACAACAAAACCCACCAGTGACAGAAGTGATCAGTAAGTGCTACTCGATGATCTCCAGTTATGAGAGAGAGGCCTCGCTCTCTCTCCGGAGTACAGATCAGCATTCAGGAATTTAGTACTTCAACTAAGTATTTTGAAAAGCCAGAAGTATCTAACTATGTATTTATTAAAGCATGGTTTCTACATTACTAATCCCAAATTTTGGATCCTGAACTAGTAACGTCTTAACTATAGGCAAAATTTCCATGGGCTTCTCTTCCTTATCCTGACCAAACAGCTGATAGTGTAGCTTTTACTGCCAAGCATGTTTGCACCACTCTCTTAAACACTTCAGCCTTTCACAATCTTTTTTAAAAAAATATGTAACTATTGAAAACTAGCAATCTTATGTGAGAAAATACACATTGGACACAGTAGAAAACAAAATAGTTCTTGTTAGTACAAAGGCTTTAACATTACAAAATGATAAAATACAAGGTAGTATTACATTATCGTATATACAAAGTACGACTCAAATACGATTCTTAGGGGTTAAGAAGACATATTTCTATGAACAGTCTCAAAAAAGATACACCATACTAATTAAATGTGAATATTTTTAAGAAACTGAATGATGTGCACAAGAATATCTTAATTCCAAACTTCCACTGTTTTAAGCAGATTATAAATGTGTAAGAATAAAGAGGGAAGGAGTTCTACATTATTATTTTAATGTTCAGAAATGACAGTGATTGAGATCAATGGTATTATGCGGCAACATGAATCAAGCCAAAAGCACGCTTCTGCCTGCAAAATTGTATGCTCGGTACTGTGTCTACAACACTGCTCTTCTGTCTTTCCCTGCTGTAGCAGCTGAAACAATGTCTGTACTAGTTAGTTACTCCTTTTGAAAATGTTTCTAGAAGTAACAGTTTATTAATCAAGATATGAAGACATAATATTTCCATTTTTCAAATCAATGACTAGGACTCATCCCTGCTTCTTAAAGATACAGAGCAGAACCATACAGTAAAGAGATCTCCATGGTACAGGTTATGGAACAGGAGCAGAGGCCTGCCCCAAACTGTGTTTGTATTAATGTATACACAAAATTGGCTTGGGTGCTACCAGACTGCTGTCCATGCAGGCTGCAGTTTCTACCCCTGCAAGTGGTGCATACCACTGTCCTTCACACCTTTACTTTCGTCAGATTAAGTTTGAGGCACTGCTGGAGGCTGTTGGGAAGATATGGAAAACCTCTTTCCCCCTCCGTTCAATTGTGTGCCCATCTACGGGCTGACACTGTGTTCAGTATATAAACATTAGTAAAAATACACACTGAGTTTCCTTCTAACATATTCTTGCTAAACTTTTCTTTCTATTCTTAGAAACACCAGACTCAGGACAAATCCAGTGCTATACCTGTACTGAAGCCAACCATGCCCTGACACTCACTTGTCTGCAAGTGCAAATGTCTCAAGTTAGCCTGAGGCCATGGAGCCAGCTGCTGCATGTTGGACAGGCTTTGCAGAAAATGTGAAGGCATCCAACAAGAAGGGCTATTTTACTAAGGAACCAGAGAAAGCAGTATTTTCTTGTGAATCTCTGCAGTAACCAGCCGAAACAGGCAACTATAGTTCCTTAAAGTCAGTGCCCATTTGTTTTTGCAACAGCACGCACAATCAGTGACAGAGACATTCTGGGATGCGTAAGGAGGACTGCCTTCACCGAAGCAGCCTTTCACTGAACTCATGGAGGCGAGCTGCTTCAGACGTTTGTTTCTCTAAGCCCCGGTTACCTGAAACATCTTCAGCCACTCCTGCAGGCCCGTCGGTGGCTGCACAGATGTAATGCGGCGCCGCTGCTGTCCCTGGCCATTGGCAGCCCTCAGGTCCCCAAAAGTGGTAGGTGTGGCAGAGCATGGCACCAGCCCCGTAGTACTACAATACAAATAAAAAGTGACAATTACATGTAAAACATTAAGGAAAATTCAGCAGTCTTTTGCAGAAAAAGAAATCTAGTGGCGAAGTTGCAACTATTACTTAAACTCTTTACGCAAAAGTAGTAACACAAAAAAATCTTTCTATTGGTCACTCAAGGTGTCAGTTCCCTCACTTCCATAAATCTGCCTGTTTCTACCACTGCAGCAGTAATCCTCCAGCTCAGGGGAAAACGGGGACCACCTCTGAAGACTGAAAAATTACCACTCTGTTAACTGGCCAGCAGGTTGTCTATAAAGACGCAGGTTTACACATTCCTTTCCTTGCCAGAGTATTTCCTTTCCTTCTGGCTGCATTTGTGCCTTCTGGCTGGTGATGTAGGAAGCCAGAGTTCAGAGTCTCACCTGTATGCGAAATGTGCTAGTGCTGCCACAGCGCCAAACAGAAAAAAACCCCACAACCATCTATTTTTAGCTCTTCATATATTTTGTTGACAAAGAGCTAGTAATACCAAGCAGTCCTAGTGGCTTAGTGGTTTGGAATTGCGCTTTGAAATACTCTGTATAGAGTATTTTAAAGTTTGCGTAGTGATGGAGTGACACAGGAATTAAAGGGAAGGTGAGGTGAAGAGGGAAAAGGAGCCAAAGGTGCTCCCTGAACTACAGTTTGTTTTTTTCACTCTGACATGTTGAAAACCAGCTCATTCATATAGGATGGATCTTCTAAATGAGCTGGGATTAAGCTGCTATTGTAGGAGTCCAAAGAAATACAGCTGACTGGTTTTCCCTTTTTTTTTTCCCTAACATAAAGTACTTCGTTCACAGAATATCAAAGCTGTATTCCCTAGCAGGGAATCTGGAACTCCAGTAGTGTTTGCACAAGCATGAAAATTTTACATACAGTGTGGGACTGTAAAAACCCCTTTGCTTTTGTGTATGATAAATCCAGCTTTTCAGTAGGTATGAGCTTCAGGGTTTTACTGACTTTCCAGTGGCTACAGGAATAGCTTCAAATGATGCACGGAAGGTTCATTTCAATATTTATCTCATCACAATCTACAAATATTTCACTCTGCTCTTCCTTGTTCTGAAGGACAATCATAGCATGTGCTAACATTTATTCAAACTCGTAAAGGAAAGTTAAGACTGGTTTTAATAGGCTTATTTTTAACTGCTAATTTTACTGAGTAATAACAGAAACAGAAGCTGACATTAAAAATACTGTTTCCCAGGTGAAGAATCCTCTTAATGACATTTGTCGACCGGCTTTACCTGTTACATGCAAAAGAAGTTCATCAGGCCTGTAAATTTTAAGGAGTGTCTGATCTCAGGGAAAACGAAAACAAGCAAGCGCAAGAACTGCATCATTTGCCTAAACATTATGAAATAAATTAAGATCAAACAGTTTAAAAGAGAGAGGATCGGATGTTATTTAAGGATTCTTTTCCACCGGTAATGACTCAAAATCCAAGCAATAGCAACTGAAAGGATTTTTAAGATAAAATCTGGTTTTCCAGCTTACTCATTCTCATCACCTGTACAGAGATCCAGCAGAAGGCCTATCATTTAAGGTCCAAAACAAGGCTCTTAAAATTGGCTCATATTGGATCTGAGCAATAGGTAGCCTTGAGCATGCACCAATAGAATAGTTACGCTTTAATTTCTTCTGCTGTGAACTGGTTCTCAGTCAAAAACAGTTATTCAAAACAGGATCTAAAAGCCTCTTTCCTTTGACCTGAGATCAAACCACGAGATTGCTGCTTGTGCTTTATTCTTGCTGTACATCCTCACTCCCTTGAATCAGCCAGTCAGGTTTCTGTGGACGCCAGACAAGTCCAGCAGCTCCTCTGAACCCGACAGAGACACCCGACCAGCAGCGCACCTTTGCTGCTGCTGAGCCAGTTACTCTCACAGGAGCGCAGAGCACGGTGTGTCACCTGAAGAGCTGCTGCCCAACAACAGCCTTCTGCCACCCGACTGATACAGAAGCCCGGAGAAGCTACCAGCTGGAGACTCGAGGGGGGTGTGGAAGCTGCAACACGTGCTCCTCGGCAACAAGGCATTGCCTCTTGCTCTCTACTGCTGCGTTCACACGTCTGAAAAGCAGCCCCGGAACCTGTCTCCCCACACTGTCCTAACTTGTCAGTCACCACCTGATGAACCTCTTCAAGGAAGAGAAAATTTAAGTTGCTTTTGAAAGATCCATCGGTGACTGAAGGCTACTACAGCGTATTCAGAAGAAATAACCTCCCCCGCTAGTTCTGGGAGGCCAGCGCAGTGCTTGTGGGAGGGCTGATGCTTATTACCGGGGAGAACCGTCAAAGGGCATAAATTCAAACAGGATGGGAAGCAGCGTGACATCAGAGCGCAATTGTTATGGCAACTACACAGCAAGAACTGCAGTTGTAAGGCGTGCAGCCGGGGCCCTACCCTACCCCTGCCTCTGACGTGTAGGAGTGCTTTGCCCCACAGAGCACCTGACCGGAACAGCAGCAGTTTTATTTGTGCGATCTGGTACCATTTCTGAGTAGTAAGGAAGCGGACCAGAACCCGTAACGACTTCACATCGTGGATAACAAGTACGTGTGTGTTCTGTAAGATCAGATGGTCTGCTCTGCCTACATAAATTTCCATTCTCTCATTTCTGTTACCATAGCAAAGCGATACATCTGATCACAGTTTGTAGTAGTCTCAGGGTTTATCGTTACGTCTCTTTTTAAAAACCCGATTGATTTTATCCCCAGGAATGCTTCAGCCCTCTAAAAATCTCAAGTAAATGGGCATGCTATATTTAGAATAAAACACAAACCTCCACTGAAGAAAGGCAAGCCTGGCTACTTCATTAAAACTCATCTTCAGTTCACGTAATGTAAATTAGCTAAGGAATATACGAATGGTGATACCACCCCTTCTTCGCTTCACAGTGCTTTCACATTAAGAGAAGCCATGAATCAGGCCTAGCGATTGGAAAGACAGGATACACGCAAGAATCGGGATCCAGTGATCTGTCATTGCATTTAATTACCTTGTGTATTCTGAGACTTTGCAGGGTTTCTTTCCCAGAGAGAAAGAACGGACCTCGGAGCCATGGTCCAACTTTCTCTTCATCTGCAAGGTGAGGGAAAAGAGTAACAACACGGATTTAGTTACATGACCAGCCTTACTTACGCGTACTTCTGTAAAATTAACCCATTTTTATACCTTTAATATCAAATTTCAACAAAGTTGACACTCACAAGAGGATTTAAAGCAACATTTTAGTTTCTAGCTTCAGCAATATTTGATTCATGTTTCATACGGTGCACGTATACATCATTGATGTTCTGTGGTCCAAAACTGATTGGAATTCTTTTCATTTCCAAATTTCAAATGTTAAAAAAGCATGCAGAACTCTGGGTTGGCTTGTTTACTAAACTGTCCTCTCTCTATTCTCCAGGGAGGGAAAGAACTAAACCAAACCCCTTCATTCTTTGTGTTCAGGTTCACTGTGAAGGGTCTCACGGAAATGGTTAAATTTTAGGTAGCCTGTCTGCATTATAAACCAAATATTCGTTTCAGAGCCTAAAAAAAATTAATTCAAATATATTTTCTCTTTTGCCTACCCTTTCATTTTGAAGTTGTACACTGAAAACGTTTTTAGAACTGCAGTAAAACTGGCTGACAGATTAACTGACATTTTTACAAGAAGAGTAAGGATGACAAACACTAAACCTCGGCCCTGAATGTCACCCGCAATTAGATATGATCAAAACCAAATAATGAGCAGGGCAGCTGTTAAAAGGCGAAGCCAGTCCGCAAGAATTACCAAAGTGATGGAAACCAGTGAAAGCCATATTTACCCAGTCAGACAGATAAAGATTACTTTCTGCATGTCTGGGTAATCTTTAACCACAGGCTTCGGGACTCAATGAGATGTAAGTACGCCAAATGCAATTTCAGAGATTTTTGTTGTTGGTTATCTTCTTTTAAGACGCGATGCACCCAAACACTTTGGCCGGCAGAAGGATGCTTCCTGCTGTTTACAACCGTGAGCTGCAAAACGCATAAACTACCTGTGCAACAATTCAGACTTTACTTTGGCCATTTGCTCCCTCTTTTCAAAATTCTATATTTAAGATACAGTTTAAAAGTCAGCACCTTTCTTACATCGCTGAGTTGATCTTTTTTTAATGTTGAATTATAACGCAGTTATTTAACCATTTGCCGCACCAGTCTACCTGTCTAAAGCCAAAACACCTAAGACCCAACAGGGTTCTCTAAAGCTTACGGTCTGTGTCATTTTGTTGCAGTTTTCGCTTTCTTGGCTTTCACTTTTCAAACCCCTCCATGGCTCTCCCTAAGAACAGTCGCTGAAGACCGCGTGTTTTGCTTCGTCAGTGATTACAAAGGCAGGCTAACTCAGGTTAACCGGTCTCGCTCTCGCAGTGGCGAGGCAGCCTGGAGAGCTTTCCTCGCAGCCCCTCGTGGGACAGACACCCCACGGCATCTCGCCCTCTGCCTCCCCACGCCCCGGCACGGCAGCCCCCGCACTCCCCCCATGGAAACCAGCCGCAGGCGTCACTGAAAAATAACGGGTACCATCTTTTATCGCCGTGCCAGGCGAGCGAGCTACCGAAATTACTGGCAGCAGAAATAAAGACGTTTGAGCGTGAACCTCGGTGTCTGACGGCAGACTTTTCAGACAGGATTTTTCTCGTTCAGGGGATATTTTCTATTTCCAGCCTGCCCTTCCGAGAGGCTGCCGCCACCGCGCCCCTCCGCTGCTTCCCAGGCGCGGATCTCCCAAAGCACGCCTTAAAAACACCAAGGGGGAAGCCTGCGGTGGAACGAGCAGCTACGGCGATTTACTCTTTGGCGTTAGCCAAGAAAACACGACGTGCCCTGCTCCGCTGCCTGGTAATGGCTTCGCCCGCTCCTTTCGGTGGGGGTTTGCGAGGTTTTTTCCCCTCAGGTATTTCAGGGAACTTTCTGGCGGGGTCCACCACTTTCCGCGCCTCGCAAGACGCCGGGCAAACACCACGGTCACAACCGCCGCTTGCCACACGGAGAGGGTAAAACTTTCTCCACGGCAGCGGGCTCCAGCGGCACGATCCGAGCACCACCCAGGCGCCCGCGCCCCCGGGACGCGGCCGCGGC
>Ga0065711_1031256_pt1 | contig 30142 bp, 15 predicted proteins | sample Hoacrofraction12_FD_59098 | JGI IMG/M metagenome (GOLD analysis project Ga0065711, IMG submission 59098) | Hoatzin crop microbial communities from Cojedes, Venezuela - Epithelial fraction 12 v2 (version 2) | ecosystem: Host-associated > Birds > Digestive system > Esophagus > Crop | place...
AGGACGAGGAGTAATGGTTTTAAACTAAAACAGGGTAGGTTTAGGCTAGATATAAGGAAGAAATTCTTTACAATGAGGGTGGTGAAACACTGGAACGGGTTGCCCAGAGAGGCAGTGGAGGTCCCATCCCTGGAAACATTCAAGACCAGGTTGGACAGGGCTCTGAGCAACCTGATCGAGTTAGCGGTGTCCCTGCTCGCTGCAGGGGGTTTGGACTAGATGACCTCTAGGGGTCCCTTCCAACCCAAAACTTTCCATGATTCTATGATTCTATGATTCTATGATTCTGTGAATATCAGTTAGTTGATTTCCTCATTTTGTTTTGGTGCCATATTTAGATAGCTGCACCAGTGACATTACATTGTATTGATCCATAATCTGTTCTTACTTGCTTTCTTGTGTGTTGGAGTAACTCTACTTACTTTAAACCCACCAAATTTTTATGGCATATGTTTATGCCAATTTTCACCAGTATAGCGAGAGCAGAGCTTTTTCAGAACATATGAGATTTTTAAAAAATTAATTTCAATTATGAATTCTACAGAGCAGCAGTATGGTCATTTTTGGCCACAGATCTGGTAATTGTCCTTATGTGAATATCCATTTGTCTGGTTTGTGCGAATAATTGCCATTCTTATTCTTGGAAAAGTGGATCTTAATGTGAATAGGTAGTAAATACATCAGTTTTATTCTTTGTATCTTATAAATAATAAAAAAAGGAGTAAAAAATGAATGCTGTTAAAACTGCAAAAGATGAATGCTGTTTAAAAAGTTGACATTTTTAACACATGGTCGTTAAATTTACTCTGGTATTTGCAATATTTCCAGTCTAGAAAATGACATAAATGTGGTGGTGGAGTGAATATGCCCTAGTAGATTACGTACAGTGGATCAAAAGATCCTTCTTTGAACTCTATATGGTGAAAGACACCATCTAATAAAATTAATTTCTGATGTGCCTTGCCAAATCTTAAATCCTACTGACATTATCTTTTCAGCCAAAATGTAAGATATGTTCAAGATAGATTTAAGATATTAATTTGTACAGATTCTTGCTCTGCTTTTTTATTTCCTTCATGCTTCCTTGCGTTTCTGAACCCAGGACTTAAGAAATGCTGAATCAGTCAAGGAGGACTTCTTATGGTCTCCTAGGTTATTTTAATTGATCATGTTCCCAACATAGCTTGTTTTACTGTAGCATAAAGCATGTTAATTTGCGGCATTATTTTATCATTAGGAAGAATTCATTATAAATAAAAGCTCAGGTCAAGACTCCATCCCAGTGGGAGCCCCAGGAGTTTTTGAAAAGGAGGAAGGTTCCCACTGTGCTTCCCAACAGAGGCGACTTGCTGTCCTCTCCTCTAGCTATCAGCTCTCCTTCCATCCTTCTGCCTTTTACAGGATTATGAATACAATAGTAGTTGCCGCTGGTGAAAGAAAAAATGTATGGCATTGTGTTGCCCAACAAGATTCACCACAACAGGAGCTGCTTCACCGAAACCCCCAGTTCTTGATATCGGGTGGCTTAGAAAAGATGACCATCTTTCAATGGGGACAAAAAAAAAGCTTTCTAGACCTTGTTGCTATAAAGGAGAGCTCAGAGATGGAAATGCTAAAGGTTTAAACGCAAAAAAATGAAGGGAAAACAAAATATGTTTTTATTTTTAAATCTCATTATTTCTAGGTGCCAGATTCAGGCTTTTGATAATTGTAGCTGACAATCATAGCACCACAAAAAATTAGAATTGAATAATGCCACAAGTGGCTACCCAGTCCTCTGTCCCAAGCAGGGCTAGTTAAAGACCTTCAACTAGGGTAGAGATTTTAAAACTTCTCGGGAAATCTAGTTTAATGATTTATTATCTTTAACATTAGTAATGGCCCTAAGAACTGTCAATGTTGGTTGCCACTGGTGTCACCTCTTGTTTTGTTTTGGAGCTGTATTCGGAGGTTTGCTTAGAATTCCAGATTTTATCGCCTGAAAGCTTCTGTGTTTTGAGAAGAGCTTGCAAAGTCGTCCCGAAAGACTAGACACCATATGAAATAATCCCAGTTTAGTCACAAAACCTAAACCGCTGTTTGTTGGCCAACTCCCAAGTTCATAGCACTGAATGCTGGCAGCTGTAGTGTCCCTGTGACCCTGAATTGTGTCCTCTAGCTTGTAAACCAGACAACTGGCTGACTTCAGACCAAGGCAGAATGCCCAGCTTGAACTGGTTGGTTGTTAGCTACAAAAATAAATTTTGGTCATCTAAATGTAGAAATTCTGCAAAAATTACTCCTTCTTCAAGATGCTTGTTTTGAGCTTCCACTTAACTCTGTAGTGGTTTGAGCCAGTTCATTCACTACACAGGTTCCATGTTTATTTCCTGACCTTTGTGGAACCAGGCAATTAAATTAAAATGTGATTATTCATGTGAATGGAAAAAAAGACCTTGTATTTTTGTTTGTTTTGTTCTTTTAGAGATAATGAAAGACACAAATCATTCCACTAGTGAAGATTTTTGGGGTTTTAATTTTTCAGCTTTTTAAAATTCGTTGTTAATCTAGTTTGGTAAATTAACAGTACCTTGCCATGGCTGTCCATCCAGCACCTTTTTTAATGATTTAGTTCACCTGTTTAAAAGAATGAAATAAAAATTGAAGGAAAAAAAATGTTTTGTGATGGTGTTGGGAAGCAGGGTGATATGCTTGTTTATGTTGTTAACCCATGCCAAGGTTGAACATGTACAATTCTGACTGGCGAGGCTGCCAGGAGCCAGCGACATCTGTCTATTCTGTTTTCTTCTGCTCATCTGGCAATATATTTGGAACAGGAGACACCAATATGTGCACTTAAAGCAAAACTGTGACAGATGTGTGAGCCAAAGTTTCAGTATGTGCAGTGGTCATGGAAAATAAGAAGCCACTGGGGTCAAGTATGGGACCAACATCTGGGTTAGACCCTGGATACAGTATGACTCTTCTGTAGGTCTCTCCCACTCCACACACTCATGCAGCATGAAGTTAAAAGTAAAGCTGAGAAGAGCTATACAATTTGCACCTTGTCTTTTCATCAGTGTCAGCTCTTCTTTCTTCATAGTCCCAAAATTGAAGACAAGGCAAAATTCAGAGCGCTTCCTCCTCAACAGCATCACTGTGAATCTGAGTAAGGAGTTGCTGTGGCTTGGCTAGTTGACTTTGAAACTATCAGTCTACATTAAGTATATAATTATAAATCCCTGTAGATACTGTGCAGATCTTGTGTCCCAGTAGGATACTGTGGATTCTCCAAGTGAGCGAGAAACTCTCATTCAGCGTTTAGCCAACACACCTGACTCCCAGTGCCAATCCAGTTGATTTAAAGGGTGTTTTTAGAACTTGGCTGAAGAATGGAAAAATGTGGAGGTGGCACCACTGGAGTGACCTCACAGTTCCAACCTCTCTAATTTAGAGCAGAAGCAAAAACAGTTCCAAGATGCTCTCAGAAGGACAGGATGGTAAATCAGATCAGGTCATCAGCTGGATGTGGAGAGCAGGTCCACACACTACGTGCCAGCTGTCAGTCTCCCTTTGCAGAGGTGAATCCACTATGAGGTTAAATTGGATTATCAGTTATGGTGGCCTAATACCAATGCAATTAACTAATATTTAGAATATTTGTTTATGCCAAAGTGCTTTTGTAGTAGGCCTTACTGAAGAAAATAGGTCTGTTCCCCGCCCCCCCAGTTATGTTGTGTCAATCTGAAAAAAGTCAATACAGAGTTTTAAAAAGGCGTATACTTAGAGACTGAGGTTCAATTTATTTTGTGGTATTATTCTACGATTCTATGATTTCCTACAAGATCAGCTATATGTGTCCGAGAGGCTGTAAGGTCAGTCTCAAAATTAGGAAATGATAAAGCAAAGTATAAATACTGAGGTTGAACCCATACCTCGGGTGTTGCAAACTAGCATAATCTTACCAGAACCAGCAAAGCTGTAGAGCTACGCTACATGAGGAACTGATTTAAATTTAGCTGGATATGAGACAAAAAAAATAACCATATTTCTATGTGCCTGCCTATTGCTAATAGTGCTAAATAGATCTGGGCAACATTTGTTCTTTTTTTCTTTGCAAGACTTCAGGCTTTGAATCATTGCAGTTTGAAATCATAAACTGGGTAGCTACGTTCTTTGCACTGAATTTCCCGGCTATAATGAACCCGAAACAAAGGAAACATAATGATTTTCCCCCCAGAGATTCAGACTTTGCTAAAATCAAAATCTTTTTCTATAGTCATTATTAGGTGCTGATGAGCACTTCAAAATGTGGTGTTTTCCTGCCAGACCCTACAAGTGTAATAGTGCTGATTCCATGCAATTTACATGTAATTTTGTAAACTCTGTTCTGAAGTGGTACTTGAGGACAGCTTTGATGACTATGGGTTGCCTGCTGGCTAAACTGCACAGTCTTAGAAGAACAGGAAGATCCTTTTCATTAATTACCATTTATCTTAGCTGGAGAATATACTCGTAGATGTCTGACAGATGGGGAGTTTATCCGGGTATTTATTTCAAATCTTTATTTACCAATGTTAAATTTTGGAACAATTATTGTAAACCTCTGGCTTTTGGATTTCAAACATTATGAATGTAAACTGATGAGACACGTGTTGTCTTTTCTAGAAAAAAAAATCATTTTGGGGGGGCAGTCTCAAGAAAATTACACAGAACAAACCAATGTGCATTGCATATGTAGTGTCTTGTAATTATATCTTGTCAAAAGATCAACTTTTTTCTCCTTTATTCTTTAGAAATATGGTAATTGTCCCTTTTCCCTTGTAGTTAATTATAAATTTCATGAAGAATTAAGTCTCTTAAATCTCTTCTTCCCCCTCTTCCCCCTCCCTTGGTCTCTATGGCAGCAGCAGGAATAGAAGGGAATTACTTTGATCTCCATTTCTGAGTGACATTTCGTTTCTTCCAAGCGTTGACCTTGTTTAGTGCAACTGAAATCTTCAATAGATTTCATTAGATTATAATTTGCTGATGTTAGGGAGATGTCTTTATTGAGATTGGTTTTAACTATGAAAGGAGAAGGGTGATATGTTTCGTAAATCTATGAACAGCTCTATAAACTGAGAAAAGAAAATGTTCAATTAACTGCTCAGGCAGATACGATTACGGCTTAACACTACTGCACAGCAGTGGAGAGCTGCAGATGTACGGAAAGGTGGAAGATGCTGAGCAAGAAAAAGAAAACAAGAGAGCCAGATCCTGGCTCAATTAATGATAATTAATTAATTAAATGATAGCAAAGATAGACATCCTTAGCAGGTCCCTTCTCTAATGTTTGGAGGGCCTGGGTGAGGTGGGAAGATAATTTCCTAGTGCCAGGGTAAGCTGCATTTCTATGCGTCTCACGTAGCTGGAGCTGACCGAATGGATTCTTTGCAACGTCCAAGAGGCCACTAAAAGCAGAAAAGATGGGTCTCCTGGCATGCGTCCTCAACATAAACATGCAGTTCTTTCGTGTTCTGATCTGTTTGCTAGTACCATGCAAATCTCCTTCTGTTTCTCTTCACTTGATGCAAGACTTCTAAAAAATGAGAGGATGTGTGCAGTCAAGGAGAAGGAAATGGTTATTTATGAGTGAATTATTAGGTCAGAGGTATGGCCTAGTATATGATTATATTCTACCCAGTCTGAGACCTCTGGTTGAGATCTACAATTTTCATTTCTCTGGAGAATCATCTGCATCAGCGAAGATAATTTTCAAGGATGTGTAGGAGTAGATAAGTGTGTTCCACTCGGTTTGACTTCAGCCAACTCTTCTGCTACTGGAGACCTCACTTACGGACTTGTATATAATTTGCAAGTCATATTCTTGGCCATTCTAGTGGATACAAAATGCATCACTCCTGTGACTGCTTTTCACTCTGATCACTAGTATCTTCTCTGTGAAAGAATATTAAGTCAGATCTTAAAGAATGCCTCAGTTCAGTGAGCCCTGAACCTTTAGCAGATAAAGTATTCCTAAATATCCTCTCTGTATTTTGTTGCCTCTTCCTGCAGAGCTAAGATCTGCCTCCCAATGTGTCTCCAGTCGCAGTCACATTGGGCAATATTTGGCCGTCCAGATTTGGTGTTGAAGATACATAGATAATCTCTTCCTGCTTATGAGAAAGTGGCAATAAGCTATACGTATGCGCTCTTAAAGTCCTCCAAACACTCTTGGGAGTCACTAGGGTTGATCACGCAACACAAAAGAGGAATTCTTCCTTGAAATCTCACCCAGAGCTTGCTGATGTGCAACTGAGTCTTTGTCAGCTGAAACCTCTCTTGTGCAGTGCCACAAAGCTCTCACCTTCCGATTCAATACTCAATAAGCAATATTTCCCACTGCAATACTACAGTGGGCACTGATGCTGCCCCTCTGCATTACATTAAAGTGTCTGCAAGATACATTCTACCAGTGTTTCTGACCAGTGCTAACAGCAGTCAGTTATTTCAACTCCTGACTGAGAAAAGCATGTAGGAATGAAGCTTCCTTAAAGGTTGCATGCTAGGAAGGTAGAGGTTGGACACAGAGACCCTGAAGGGCTTGCAGCCTTGGTTTTGTCTTATGAAGTTGGTGCTTTTCTGTCTCCTGGTGACCTATGGAGCCTGCATTTCTAGATGCTTGATAAAGCTATTGGTTTGGGAATTGCATGTAACAGTGCCTCCAGAGAAGGAATTGCACTGTCTTTAATGGACTAGGAGGTTAGCATCGCTATCTGACTTCGGTCATTGCTTCATTGCTTCCTGACTGGATTATTGCTGTGCAATTTATCAAGGATTTAAAGCATCAACCCAGAAAAAAAAAGCCATGACTGATCCTGAATTCAACAATGAGAATAGATTTATTCTTTTGTGTCCCAAGGTCTCTTTATACAAAAATTACACAAGCTGAATATCTTATTGCATATTTTGAAGGCTCTGATTGCATGAAGCTGTGATAAAGCCTACGCCTGGATAGCTGTGTCTGTCACTACACTGGAGCTGTCTCAAGGGTGAAGCTTAGTGCAGGAGGCCGGGTATCCTCAAAGAAAGGGAGTAAAACAAGACTTTGGAAGTCACTCATTCATAAGGTCTGGAGAAACAGCGTCTCTTTTTCCATTTCAGATGAAGAACTCTTTTTATTGGAACATTTTGTCCCAAACAGCAAGGCAAGACATACTCTTTTTGCATACAAATATTAATAAACATGAAAAGCAAACTACAGGTAATTCTGTTCTCCCTTGAAGGCCGTCTAAAGAAAAAGATTTCAACTGATGGATTTTCATCACCTTTCAGGTATTTCACTTTCCAGTGTAGTGGTGGACCATGGTCTTCAGTTCTTGTGCTCACAAAACTCCTAAGTTGGTCAAAATGTTAGCAGTAATAATCAAATGGAATTCATTCCTTCTAAAGTCTGCAAATGATTTTCAGAATTCCTATGTGTTTTCTATGCTTGCAGAATATTTCATGTAGTGTTGACCTTTTGGGTAATTTTTTTTTTTTAGTTGATGTCTCTAGGTGTGACAGGTGGAGCTTTTGGCTGATTAAAAAAAAAAGAAAAAGAGCACTTTTATGAAGAATAGCATTACCAGCAGCTGATATACAACATTAGTTCTTAGAACTGCTTTAACTAGGTAAGGGTGTAAGATATGAAAGGGATGAAAAGCATTGTTTTTTACGCATCAGTACAAAAAGTAGTGATGATTCAAATAAGAAATCAGCAGTTATTAAAAAAAAAAAAACAACCCCAAATGCCAGAAAGCTGTAGGAGAAAAGTGTTGAGTCCTAGCCCTTGAATTACATGCATTTCTTGGACAACACCAGGGCCATGTCATATTACCAGCAAGGTAATTAAAATATCCAGCTGTGAAAGGCCAAAGTCTGCAGGTCACCCTGCAGCCCCAATGCATGCTCTGCCCAGGTCTTGTGCTGAAAAATTGGGAACTCTGGAGAACTTCTGTGAGCAATTCCCTGTCACCTCGGAATTTCTGGCCTTTGAATATGCAGCATGTGTCAGGTGTTTCTGGGCCATGGGGCTATTTTAGCATGAATCTCAAAGTCAAGAAGACTTGGAGAGTATTGGCCCCTCCTGGTATGAGATCTGGAGCTTTTATTGTGCAGATGCAGCCTCTTTAAGAATGTGATGAGTCTTTTTGAGGACTCTCCTGACAAACACGTTAAACATGGTTACCTGAGTTTGTCAGACCAGACTCTTCAATCAGAAAAATGTTTTCTGTCCAAAGGAAATTATTAATTTTCTTGCCTTTATCTTGACTTGGATTAAAGACTGAAGACCTACAATTGTGTAAGAAAGGAAAACATAATTACCAATATTTCACGCAGTCTTTTGATCAAAATTAGTTTGTAGTTTTATTATTTTGATAGGATTACATAGTTTGCTGTTACATTCATTCCTTCCTTGCAGGAGATAATACACACCCACAGAATATTGCTGCCGTGATAGCGGTGAATTTTAAAATTCTTTTAAGCAAGGCTTTCTAAAGATTAATCTAAAGGCACAATGCTTCTTGCTTGCTATCTGTTTTTCTGAATATTCCTTAAAGTTGTCTGGGTGAAAATATAAAAGATAACAAGTTTTTAAGGTTTGGAGAATATAAAGCTGAAACAGATATGCAGTTTTTCTTTTTTTTTTTTAAACTTATAAATTTATTTAGTACTGCAATATTTACAAATGTTTACTTTTTGGAGATAAAGACCAAAGCACTAATAGTGCTTTGTTAGTTAACGTTCTTAAATCAGATTCACAACTGAAAAGCATGTGAAGCCTAATCATTAGTTTTTGCAGAGCTTGCTCTCCTTTGCTCTCAGCATGGGGAAAAGAAAGGTGTAATGTAGCTGCTTGTGATGTATCTGGCTGAAATGAAAATAAAAGGAAGGAAGCTTTTTTTCCCACATTATTTCCAGCTTCAGAAACACACATGATTATGAAAGTCCTCCATTTCAGGGAACTAAATAATAGTTTGACTCTTATGTGAAATGCTGAGAGTAATGGTGGCAGACATCAGAATTTATCCTGAACTTTTCTTCAGGGACTCTGACCCAATCTGCTGTGCAATTTGTTCTGATGGGCTCCAAACATTTGCTAAAATGTAATTGAATCACTGCAAATGCAAGGGAAATTACAGGAAGATCAGCCCGAAGGCCTGATAGGTGTATCTTGCACTGCCGTGTGGAACATTAGACTTTAAATTAGTGCCTCACTCTTTGGGTTCTGTGAAGTTTCAGGGAACTGCAGGAGCCTCGGATGCTTGCTCCACGTCCTCCAGGGGCCAATCTGGGGAGCAAGCAGAGCGTTCCGCTGGCAAAGAAACACAGACGAAAAACTTGAGACAGACTTACTCCTCCTGGAAAATATCCCTGGGGTTGTTCAAGCTGCAGCTATCACTGGTTCAGAGAGGACTAATGGAAATGGCTTGCCATAAAATGGGGAGAAAAAAGCTAATCTTTACCTACTACCTAAAGCTCCTTTGTGGTTCTCTGAATGCTCGAGTGCGGAGGAAAGCCAGATGGCACATGCTTGGGGTTCAGAGTGGATGAAGGATATGTTCACCCACATAACTGAGAACTTCAAAGCAAAATTAAAGGGTAACTGTTGAGGCATTTTCGGTCCTGCAAACTGCAGATTATTTTCCCTACGTGACAGTGGAAAATGACTTTGTGAGGTGTAATGCATAGTAGTAAACTCCTAGATGCTCCATCTGGAATGGAGTCCATTGCGCCTAGTTCTTTGCAGCACATAGTGTGTTGTGTATAATGCCGTTTTCACTTATTTGCAGCAGAGCCATGGCAGATGCCCATCCCACAAATGCTCAGTCGAAACACCTGCCTGGATACCCATTCAGCACTCTACCGTAAGTCTGAGCCTTTTAATACAAAGATTTGAGAGACTGAATGGTAAGTCTCTTTGTTTGAGCAGCCCTGTCGGGTAAAATTTCCATACTCAGTGCATTTGAGAAAGAGCAGATACAAATCCTAAGGCTAGACCAAATGCCTTAGGAAGCCTGAGATGTTGAAAGTTGGGTAGTGGCTTAGCAGGGCTTCTCCAGAAGCTCTTCAGGAGCTTAACTGATTCCACATGGAGCAATGGGGATCAGTGGTAAGTGTCGTATGGTTGGTGGTGGTGTCCAGCTCAGAGGAATGTGAAGTTACTGTTGATGGCTGTAACTCTGGGCTCCAGCTGAGCATGATGACTGGGAGCCTGCTGGTTTTGCATGGTCAGGGACACAATTTGTGGGAATTCATCCATAAGCACCTGCAGGGTCTGCCAGAAATGACTGATGATTAAAGCACCAGGCTGTCCCCAGACCCAGGTGGTGACAAAAGGGAGGGAAGATGCATCTTTTCTTTTCCACTGTCTCATTGAAAAAAGAAAGACTGATGATTCCAAGTGCTTTAAGGACTAATAAGTGAGAAAATTTGCCTAGTGTAGGTAACAACAGTTTTTTGGGATGATGGGCAGTGAGTGAACTTTAGTCTGCTGGATTTATAGGAAATGACCTTTCTAAATGCTTTCCTCCTCCTGCCAATTGGATGACTTCAGTGAGATTTGCTTTTAACTATCAAAGACACAGTAGTATTTCAAGAGAAAAAAGAAACTGCAGTCAAGTTGACACTGCATTGATTTATATCTTGTCTGAACATACAATGTAGATAGAGCCAAATCCTTGGATGCTGGAAGTCGAAGGTCTGACTAATAGAGCTATGATGATTTATCTCAGCTGAGGAGTTGGCAGGATTTAGTTGACATTTTCTTTGGCTTTGGACCACAGCATGATGTTGGTCCACAGCTATCAACTTGTCACCTTTTACGAGTAGATGAATGAGGAACAAATTCAAGTTTTCACTCTCCCTCAGTCTCTCGCTAATCTTGCAAGTGATTGCAAAACCTGTAGTTGTCCTTATAATATGTTAAAATTAATGTTATTGTTGATCTGTATTAAAATAGACTCACTTAAAAGTATTGATTGAACAGTTGAGCTAAACAGGTTTTTACCAGGTGAGGATCTAGCCTAGTAACTAGTGAGTAACTCTTCTTAATTACTAGTTTCCATTCTCAAAGGCTTTGGATATACTTTGTGATGTGGTCTTATTTTTTTTTGTTTATGTTAAGAAGATTGTAGTGTGAGCACAAGTATGGTAGTGTGGTGCTCTGAGAAATCAGAGTGCTGGGCATTTGTAGTAAGTCAGGAGCAGCTGCATGCAATGATTTCCACAAACACCAATACCTGATTTTTCACACAGGGGCTTTAAATGCTTTGGGTATTTTTAGGATATTTGTTTCCTAAACTGTAAAAAATAAAAGCATTTAGATTGAGTATTCTTCGATTGTCTCTTGTTACACCAGATTTGTGTGCATGCACAGATAATATCTAAAGACTTGCTGTCTTGCGCATCTCTATATTGTCACAAGTGGTAAACAATGGTAAACTGAGGATCAAGCTTTGTTGTCTTTGTTAGCACTAGAAGTGGTCTAAGATCAGAGTAACTCCAAGAACTGTTATTTTTAAATTGTTGGAGTGGAAACTTGTACTGGGATGAATACTATTTATTATTGTAATCAACAACATAGACAGTGGGGTTAAGTGCACCCTCGGCAAATGTGCAGGTGACACCAAGGTGAGTGGTGCAGTCGATATGCTTGAAGGAAGGGATGCCATCCAGAGGGACCTTAACAGGCTTGAGAAGTGGGGCTGTGCGAACCTCATGAAGTTCAACAAGGCCAAGTGCAACATCCTGCATGTGGGTTGAAAGAATCACCAGTATCAGGACAGACTGTGGGATGAAGGGATTGAGAGCAGCCCTGTGGAGAAAGACTTGGAGGTAATGGTGGATAAAAAATGGGACATGAGCCAACGATGTGAGCTCGCAGCCCAGAAGGCCAACTGTGTCCTGGGCTGCATCACCAGCAACATGGCCAGCAGGTTGAGGGAGGGGATTCTGCCCCTCTGTTCCGCTCTGGTGAGACTCCACCAGGAGTCCTGTGTCCAGCTCTGGAGCCTCCAGCACAAGGCAGACCTGGAGCTGTTGGAGCTGGGCCAGAGGAGGCCACAGAAATGATCCGAGAACTAGAGCACCTCTGCTATGAGGAAAGGCTGAGGAGGCTTATAGAAAAGATACTTTTTACCAAGACCTGTAGGGCTAGGACAAGGGGTAACAGTTTTAAACTGAAAGAGGGTAGATGTAGATTGTACATAATGAACAAATTACTAATGGTGAGGGTGCTGAGCCACTAGCACAGGTTACCCAGAGAAGCTGTGGCTCCCCCCTCCTTGGCAGTGTTCAAGGCCAGGTTGGATGGAGCTTAGAGCAAACTGATCTAGTGAAAGATGTCCCTGCCCACGGCAGGGTGGGGTTGGACCAGATAGTCTTTAAAGGTCTTCTTCAACCCAAAGCATTCTATGAGTCTGTGAAAAACACCTCACTTTACTATTAGAATACAGTTCAACCACTCAGTTGCTATTTTTTTTTAATGTGGAATAGAACATGTGATCCTTGAAGTAATTGCCTAGTTGGAGCTTGCTTCCATCTGTATTTTGCTTGATTGTAAGAGCTGAATGGAGTGAAGGAGCTCAGCACTACTCCACAGATAAGTTGCAATTCCCAAGTACATTCTATTTCTTTTGTATCAAACCATTTTCTATGCAGCCAAACAGATTTTTCTGTCTACCTTATCTGTACCAGGTATTTGTAAGCATTTTTTACCATACTTCAGTAGATTTCTTTTGTTGGAAGACTAATGCAGACAGTTGGGGAAAATTAAATCAGACAGAAGTGAACTTCTAGGTGTCCAGTGTTTTTCACCATCTTATTCCAAAAGTATTTTTTAACTGCCTTGCTTGTATCTGAGAAGAATATCTGTGAAATGTCAGCATTTTGATAGAAAGCTGATTAAGGAGATTAAACTTTCCAGTGGTGCATCAAAGCATATTACCAGCTATAGAAGGACTGAAAGATCAAAAGAAAAGAAAACCTGAGATCTAGCTGATTGTGACAACTCCATTAGATGACCATTGCGTGCGTTTGGATGCCTCTCGAGGGGCACAGGGAACGGTGTCAAATAATGAAGGAAGGAAAAGCAAACTGGTGGAAAGGCTATCCTCTTCCATCGAATTTGCTGGCTACGTCACTCAGGACGGCATGAGTCTGGGCTAGGTTTTTCCCTCCTTTTTCAGCAGTTTTTATAAAGAGCACTGTGTCCTCTCACGGGAGCGCCTTTCCCATCCAATGCAAGATACAGGAGATCTGGCAGCAGTGCTGTTATGTAACAGTCTGAACTTTGCAGCCTCTAATTTACCATCCTTTTTGAATTTACTGGTGATTCTTCCAATTAAGATTCTCAATTCTGTTTGGCAACTCACCATTTGTGAAAGAGGGCAGAAGTGAACACTGCCTTTCTGTGCCTTCACAGTGTCCTTAATTAGATTCATTTTAAGTTAGAGAATTTTAATCAAGGGAATTACCTAAGGGTGGCTTTGTCTGCACTTGCACTTTTAGTCATGTCTTCTGAAGGATTGTAGTGTTTGATTATAACATACTCCAAAAGGAGTTCACTGTACTGCTCTTTAGCATACTAAACCCTCCTATCGCTGGGGTTGCTCACTAGCTAGATCCATTATGCAAAGATAATGAAGTATCACAGGCTGCACCTGTGTTGCAAAAACATTGGTGGTTGGTGGTTGTCTTTTCTTCCAGCCCCGTTGACTTTTTTTGAGTTCAGCATTCAGTGCGAACATTCACCTTACCTGACCCTGCAGCATTAACAGGATCCCTCTGCTTTTCCCTGCTGCAGTCTCAGCAGAGCTCCTTGGGCTGCTGTCCTCGTCCCCTTCCACCAAAATATTCCCTGTTGGAGAGTTTTTCTGCCGTTGAGAAACAGCAGGAGAGGGTGGCAAAGGGCGTGTGGGCACAAAAGGCGAAGGATCAGGTGCATGCCCTAAGCAGAGCCTCATTCGGCATCAGCTGTCCCCTCCATGTGAAGAAGGGGACAGCGATTTGAAGTGTAGGGAAACCTGAACAAGGGTCCTCACAGGGGAAACGCAGCAGCCGTGTGTGCTGCGATAGCTCCTGGGCTTCAGCTTTGCAGAGATGCTGTATTCGGTGGAAATTTAGTGAAAATTTTGGCTGCCAGCCTGCTTCGCAGCTGAACCCTCAGTCATTCTGCCCCTTGGTTTACCTATATCCATGACAGAAAGAGAGCAAAAGTCACTCCTCTTTCAACCTGCATACAGGTGCAGGATATTATTGCTCTGTTTAAGTGGGATAGATCAGTACATGGCTTTCTCTTTTCCAGTCTATTGGGAACACTGGAGGGACAGGAATTCACCAATGCCCTGCACAATATCTGAATTTTGCCTGATCTGGGAGTTCACGCATAAACATTCCTGGTTCAAACTAATCAAGGGTTTTGTATTAAGACTCATTTCGCAGGAGTATTTTTAAGAAATTCATAGTTTTGGAAGATGCCTGTATGTTAGCTCTGATGGTTGTGCTCTATGTAAAGAATGTTCTGACACAGTATTATGCAATGGAGCCAAGCAGAAACATATTGAAACATGCATATTCTGCTTTGTTTTAAGGCTGTGAGTCTGAAAAAATAATTTCTGAAATCAATCTTGCTCTCTTTAAACACAAAACAAATAAATGGCTCTGTTTGGCTGGACTCAGCTCCCTCCTGGGACTTCGCGTTGTGCCTCGTAACGATGTCCCGTCCTCTCCTGTGTAGATGTGCTCTATAAAATAAATAAATAGCTCTGCACTCCAGAAAGTGCCTTTTGCAGGGGCTCTCTCTCTCTCTCTCTAAGCTTTAAGTCTTTTTCTATTAAAACCCTGTTGGCTAATAAATTCCACAGACAATCTGGGTGGTGGGGAATGTTTTTTGTGGCCAATGTGAAATATTTGAAAACTGAGCTATTAATACAATGCTTTGTTCTTCTATCTTTCACCTCAGTGCTGGTGGTAATGGAAAATTTTGAGTGCTAAAACTCAGCTTTATTTTTAGAGGAGGTATTAAAGTAACGCGATGCATGCTTCTGCCGGGTCACTATATTCCTGCAGATCTTCATTCCAAGGTCTTCTGTACCCCTCCTTGCCCAGTGCTCCAGGCAGTTTACTGTCCACCTTTTTACCATTTAAAAAGGCTGTCTGCACCCTGCACTCTGCTCAGTCTGTCACCAATTGCCAGCTACAAAGCTGCCATTTAGAATAGCCACTTAAATCCCACTTCCCCTTGGATAGCTCTTTGATGCTTCCTTCTCGTTTGCACTACCCTTCCCCAGCCTTCCCTGGGGAAAAACGTGCTGTTCCTGTTGTTGTTGGCTGTAGCTCGAGGTGCTGAGGAGTTGCGACATCCCTCCTGTAATCTGATTTATGGATTCAGTGGGGAAAGTTCCAGCTAGACTGAGGTAGTGTTGGATTAGCAGCAAACCACAGCAGATCCCAGCAGAGCAGCGAATACTTCATGCTTGGGTAGACAGAGGCAGATGCTAGCAGAGTATGTGTTAACAGAAGGGCTCAGGAGCAACTTTTGAGAGAAATAGGGCAAAAGAAGCCATTTACTCCTCTATTTTGTCAAAGAATAGGGAAGAAAGGGAAGAGAAGATTTTTTAAAATGGTAATAACCCCTTGACGTTGAAATATATATACTTAATTTAAGACATACGTGGTCCTTCCTCCCGTTTCAGTTCATGTGATCCCAGTGAAACAAGGGAGGGGTTTCACAATTGCAAAACAAGCTCAGAAACCCTTAAGGTAACGTGATAATTCATTTAAAAACTGGTATGATAAACATGAAGCTGTACAAAACCATTATTTGCACATTGACCCACAGAGCTGCTTGACATCATCATCAGGAAATATTTTGCAAGAGTTATTTACAATGAGTAACCTCATTAAGCACACATTATGTATAGGATATCTGCTGTCGTTATTGCTTAATTTGTTTTATGGAAAGCACCAGGATGTTTCTACAGCAGTCCCAGTCACAGAAGTGTAGCAGTGCATAATTTAGAACAAAATATTTCTTACTTGGTTATAGAAATTTTCTTTAAGCTGAAACTTCGTATTGATTTTTATGACAACAATTACTTACAGGTAAACTTTTACAGAAAAACAAATATAGATTTAACTACTTAAGATTGTTGCAACTCATGAGATTTCTACACAAAAAAAAAAATAATTAAGCAAAACTTCATACTCTTCTGGACGCTATTTTAAAATTCTGTTTTAAGTACTGGTTTAGCCAGGCAACAATTTGACAGTATCACTGAAGTTTCAAAACAGTGTGCACATCCAAATTCCACAGCATTTATTATTTATTATTCCTAGAGGAAAAGCACTGTTGGAGTATAGTCTTTCTGATAACAAATACATAGCTAGAGGGTTATATGCCAGAGAATTTGCTACCCAAAAGCCACGCTTTCCTGACATGGGGAATTCCATGGTATGGTCAAACACAAGCAATTGAAATGTTCTGAGTTTATCGAGATATACACAAAAACAAAGTTAGCTTCATTCTTTATTTACACCCTGCAATAACAAGCAAATATGATTATTATAACTGCTTAGAAGTATTTCTGGTCTCCAGTAAGGTGAGCTAAATAGTTCTCATTATTTTTCTCTCAGATGTTCTGTGGCATAAAATGAGGCAGTGATTTAATTTGTTTTAGGAAATTGAACATGTTCATCATATAAATTAAAAAAAAGTGTATGTGCATGTAACCAACAGGTGAAGTGGAGCTCAAGTGGAAGAGCAGGACAGTGACTTGTGTTCAGTAACTCATGCCGCGATGGTATCTGGAAACTGCACATTAGCAAGGAACTTCCTTGTGCCTGGCACTGTAGAATTGTATAGAAAAAACTTGTGGCTGAAGCAGTTGTGGAAGACAATGGGTAGGAACTTGTTAACGACCTGCTGTGCCACCTAGATGCTTACAAGTCTATGGGGCTGGATGGGATCCACCCAAGAGTTCTGAGGGAACTGGCAAAGGAGCTGGCCAAGCCACTTTCCATCATCTGTCTTGCTTAACAGGGGAGGTCCCAGATGAGTGGAGGATCACCAGTGTAACAGCCATCAACAAGAAGGGCTGGAAGGAGGATCCTGGGAACTACAGGCCTGTCAGCCTGACCTCGGTGCTGGGCAAGATTATGGAGTGATTCATCCTGAGTGCGCTCACCAGGCATGTGAAGGACAACCAGGGGATCAGGCCCAGCCAGCATAGGTTCATGAAAGGCAGGTCCTGCTTGACCAACCTGATCTCCTTCTATGACCAGGTGACCTGCCTAGTCGATGAGGGAAAGGCTGCGGACATTGTCTACCTGAACTTTAATAAGGCCTTTGACACTGTTCTCCACAGCATCCTCCTGGAGAAACTAGCTGCCCATGGTTTGGATGGGTGTACTCTTTGCTGGATAAAGAACTGGCTGAATGGTCGAGTGCAGAGATTGATAGTGAAGGAAGTTAAATCCAGCTGGCAGCCGGTCATGAGTGGTGTTACCCAGGGCTCATTTTTAGGTCTGGTCTTGTTTAACATCTTTGTCAATGATCTGGATGAGGGAATTGAGTGCTCCCTCAGTAAGTTTGCAGATAACACCAAGTTGGGCGGGAGTGTCGATCTGCTTGAGGGTAGGAAGGCTCTGCAGAGGGATCTGGACAGGCTGGATCAATGGGCCAAGGCCAACTGTAAGAGTTTCAACAAGGCCAAATGCTGGGTCCTGCCCTTGGGTCACAACAATCCCATGAACGCTACAGGCTTGGGGAAGAGTGGCTGGAAAGCTGCCCGGCGGAAAAAGACCTTGGGGTGCTGGTTGACAGCCAGCTGAACATGAGCCAGCAGTGTGCCCAGGTGGCCAAGAAGACTAACGGCATCTTGGCTTGTATCAGGAATAGTGTGGCCAGCAGGAGTAGGGAGGTGATCGTGCCACTCTACTTGGCACTGGTGAGGCTGCACCTGGAGTACTGTGTTTCATTTTGGGCCCCTCACTACAAGAAGGACATTGAGGGGCTGGAATGTGTCCAGAGAAGAGCAGTGAAGCTGGTGAAGGGTCTAGAGAACAAGTCTTATGAGGAGTGACTGAGGGAACTGAGGTTGTTTAGTGTGGAGAAGAGGAGGCTGAGGGGAGACCTTATTGCTCTCTACAGCTACCTGAAAGGAGGCTGTAGTGAGGCAGGTCTCTTCTCCCAGGTAACTAGTGATAGGACAAGAGGCAATGGCCTCAAGTTGCGTCAGGGGAGGTTTAGATTGGATATTAGGAAAAATTCCTTTACTGAGAGAGTGGTCAGACATTGGAACAGGCTCCCCAGGGCAGTGGTGGTGTCCCCATCCCTGGAGGTGTTCAAAAAAAGTGTAGATATTGCACTTTGGGACATGGTTTAGCAGGCATGGTCATGTTGGATGGACAGCTGGATTAGATGACCTTAGAGGTCTTTTCCAACTGTAATGATTCTATGATTCTGTGATTGTTCAGCAGTATTTGGTAGAGATACTGAAAGTGAAATTCATTTGTCCAGGAGAGCTATAAACACTTTTGAGGTGCAGTTCACCTTTAGGCTGGTCTTTAAAGTATGAATTGGGCTATTGAAGGGTGTGTTTCTCTTGATTAATGGTAAAGGAGACCTATGCAACTAGCTGTCATACAGGTGGCTGAACTGAAGATGTGTCCCAGGACAGGGGATTTTCTCAGTGTTGCAAAAGGCTGTGGCAAAGTGGTGGCTTACATCAGACACTCAGCTACAAGGCTTTCCTTCTAGGCTACCCCAAACAAGCAGCTTGTTATAGCTATCCTTTTTTAGGTAGGTAGAGCTGCCACTGACCTCCAGGCAAAATGCACATGGATACAGGATTGGATCCAGGCACAGCCCAAGCCATAGAGGTATTACAGCATCTCATAACCTTGTATTATACCAAGCACCTTTTTCCTTAATACCTTGGGAAAAAAAAATCTCTTTAACTATAATAGACCATAAGTTTTAGAGGCATTTTCATTTGTACCTTTAGCTTACAAGTCCTGTTATTCACTCACTATGTACATACTGTGTAATGCCATTTACACTTACAGGGCTGTGGAAACCTGAAGGTCTCTCTTTATCACATAAATGGCTGTGAATAGCTGTCCTAGCGAATGTGCTCTCTAAAGATTTATTCCTGAAAAGTTCTCAATGTCTCCCGTGAAGTGCTTGGGGAACCTCCCTTTGACCCTGTTGATATCACTCATATGCCACGATAAACGAGCACGGGAATCCTGCCCTGGGACTGGGGCAGCCTATGTGTCAGGGAGGTGTTGTACAGGCGTTTCTGAAGACATGAATATAAAACTCTTCTACAAAGGCTGATAGATGTTACTCTTCCCTGTGAAATACTCATTTCTCTGCTGCTTGGGACATTTTTTTTTTTTTTACAGTTGGGAACAGTCATCCAAATCAGGATTTGTTTGATTTGTTTGATTTATTTGTTTTGGGTGCTCTAAGGAAGCAAGAAATGTAAACGGGAAAGTGCCTGTAAATCATATTATTAATAAACCATTATATGTCACAGGAAAACTATGAATTAAGGATCTAAAGATCCTGTATTTTCAGGGGTTTGCAAACTAGATCTTCAGTTGTCTGTGCAAGCAGACCTGAGTTGTATCATCCCTTCCTGGGATGTGAGCCTTGCGCAAACCTAGAGGTGCTAGTTCAGCCCTATTTGTTGATGACTCTTGCAGTCTCAATGAAGCTTGTGTACACATCTCTATGGGTCAGTGTCCCTGCATGAATTTTTCTGGGTGGGCACCTGCTTTTTTTTGCATGAAGCATCGCCATGTATGTGAAGTCACAGGGATAAATATTTGTTTGAAGTGTTTAGCATTAATTATGTATTCAGGTGCATCCTATCAGTCATTCTAATAGTACCTATTCATCTAACCCACAGTAAGCCCATGTCTCCTTGCTTACCTTGGATACTTCACTGTGTTTCCTTAGTGTCTGGGCATCTCAGGGTGGCCAACATGGCTACATTGTGTGGAAGTACACCAAACGTGTCAGTTCTGGAATGAGTTCTGCACCCAAAGTAATTCCCCCATGACAGAGCTAATTAGTCCAAGCATCGTGCCACATTTTTGTAAACCATTTTACTGTACCATACAACTGGTTGGCTCTTGGAAAAACCTTGGGGCTTTGTAACAAAGCAGTGGATGACAAAACAGGATGTTATTCTTTTGTGGAAGGGGAAGAGACATTTTCACAAATATTTGCCATCATAGGTAACGGAGGAACTTCAGGAAAGGGTTTTGATACCTTATTTTGCCAGCCTGAGCCACCACTTTGCTCAGTGATTTACTTTCAGTTTGTGAGCTGTGCTCTAGCTGTAGAGCAGCAGGACAACCAAAGGGTGTAGGAGCCATCAGATCTGCAATCTGCTCTGCTGTCACTGTCTGCTGAGAGCTGAGTTCCAGGGGCAGCTACATTTGGAGGCTATGCATTCTTTATTCTTCTGAATTGTTTATAATGCAGAGTGGAAGCACCTAAAATAGGATGCTGTATAATTAAGAAAAAGCAAAACCACAGAAAAGCTGAATCTTTTCCTCCCACAAATCCATACTATGTATATTGTATATGTATTTTCATACAGACACTTTAGTACCTCCTTCTTCTTGCCTCTGGCACCAGCTCCTGAGCTTACCCCGGTTGTTCAGATCTCTGCTGCATAAATAACTCTCTGACCCTGCCTCCAGCTAATCTAAACCTGTTGGTGTTCAGCTCCTATCCTTTTTTTGCTGTGCCACCTGCCTCTCAATCTGACTGCTGTGGTACTCCCTTTGCTGTCACCAGTCTGGGATTTCCTGAGTGAAGGCTGGGTCTTGAATTATTTCTGGGATGGAAGGGGAGGGGTAAGGGAGTGCTCTTCCTAATTTTGGTGATCTCTTTTCACCCACAGAATAGCTCTCAGTTTTTTTTCTTCCCTGCAGTGTCCTTGCTTCTGAGGTGCTTAGAGCGGGAAAATCCTGTTTAGATAAACACTTACTATTTTTAAAACATTTATCATTGTAGAATAGGTAATCAGAAAAAAGCAGTCATGAGTGAAGAGCAGTGATTTCTAACATGGGATAGCCACCTAGAAATATTTAAATATCATGACAATAGCAGAATGGCAATACTGGATTGAAGGACAGGGGATAAAACTCAGGAGACTGAACCCAGTCATCTGTTGTTACAGGGAACACCATTATGTAAAACGTCACTGAAGAATTTGGAAATGATTCAGTCACACTCTTCTAACCTCCACTGTGATCCTGTGTTGGTCTCTGCTACTGCGTAAAGATGATAAGATAAAGCATGAAACACAAAAAGCCACTATTTAAAGATTAGTCTGAGTGAAAAAACCGGGTGAATCACTCGAGAATTTGTAGTCTACCTGGACTTGCCCCTTTACTGTAAAACAGACTTGCATGTCCTGTTCTGTTGCATCTCTGCGTGGTGGAGCCTTTGATGCCAAGCTCAGTCCAGGCCTGCCTGCTAACAAGCCAATTCGTGTCACATATGGCATTAGCAGACTGAATCCCTTTAGATGGCTCATAAAACTTTAGACCGGCCATAGCAGATAGGACAAAAGTCCCAAAGGACCTCTGTAGCTGATAGATGTCCGTGATTGATGTTTAGAGATAAAGTGTGGTAAGACGTCAAGTACAGAGTGATATTTCCATTGGAATATCTTTGCTGCTTCCATCAATCAGGAGTTTAGAGGCTTCTTAAGTTTGAGGTTACGGATGGGCAGTTACTTTTGATAGACCGGAACTCATTAAAATAAGTAGAAAAGTGTAACAAAATTCTGCTGTCGGATATGGTAAATCCAGCGTAGCAGGGCAGGGTTTGGTTGCTCATTCTCTCTCTTGCTAGTAAAAGTGATTAAACCTTGGAAGTCTGGATCCTCTCCTGGGTTTTGTTTTTTTTTTTTTTTAATAAAAAACAGATTTCGTAATAAAATCTTGGCATTTACTTTATCAGTTCTTAACTGTAGTAAAGTTTTTACTTATCAGGTATGTGCTTATCAGCTTCCAAGTGTAGTATATAGGCTTATTCTATTTGCATATAATCTGATCAGCTGTGCATTTTCTCCCCCTTTAGATATGTGCATGAAGAGTGCTTTTAGAGATTTACGGAGTGTTTTAAACAATTATTTTTTTGTCTATTTTTCATAAAATTCAAATTGCTACTAACTTTTTGTAACATCAGTTCTATGGAAACAGCATCCTCTGTAAGAAAAATTGTCTTTGAGCAGATCTTTCAATTTTTCTTTTATTTGCTGCTTTTTGCGTATTATTTGTTACATTGTGGCTGATAGGAAGTTATGGAGCTCTTCTTGTAAAGTTAGTCACATTCTTTCTTTTCCAATTAACAGTAGGTCCTTGCATAAGACCTTCTTTTGTTTCAGTGAAATCAATAACAAAATTGGTTTTGAAATGAAAGTAGAAGGGTCTTCTCAGTTTATCACCTCTGAAAATCAAAAAAAACTTGTGTCAGGTTTTGTGGATTCATAGCATTCACAGTAGTAGTTGAGCATATTGTATGTTTTTTGGGTTCTTAGATGTGCTGAACTTCCGTTAAGCAGTAAACTCCCAGAAAAGGGAGCTGGTTAAATGGCCTGTTTACTAAACCAAGCTCGACATCTTTATTCATTTGCGTCTGATTATTTTACTGCCTCCAAATGGTATATTTTGGACATGGAGGTTGGATACTATTCTTTATTTTGGTTTTGTTTAGTAGTGATAGTCTACAGAATCACTACATCTTTGTGGGAGAGTGAGTTGGTTGGTGTTCTGGTTCGCAGGTAATGAACAGAACTGTCAGATAGTTTCTGAGTCCTTATTCACGGTCAATTTACATAAAATGCACAGCATCATGGCTGACCTGAGGCAGAATGAGACTGGGATAGAGCAGCTAGGAACTCTTCCAAAAGAACTTCCAAGTTCTGGCTTGCTCTCAACACACCCTAAGAAAAATCACCCTGTCTGTCCCTTGGTTTACACCAAGCTAGACAGAGAAATACTCCCTGCTTTCCTAAATTTCTTTGAGATCTATTAATGTGTACAGTACTGCATAACAGTGTGATATGATTTCAGATTCCACAATTAATTTTAAAGAATTAGAACCTTTTTATCTTGAAATTGAGGATGAAAAGAAAGCTTGTTGAAAAACATATATTTTATTGTATTACAGGGCACCCGACATTTCAATTTTTTTTTTTTTTTTATTTTGGACAAGTCAGGGGGTGGGAAAACAGCTTGTTATTTTGGGAGTTCAGTTGTTTTTGGGTGCAAATCCAAAAAATTGGCGTAATAACATATTTAAGTATCTAATTAAAAAAAAACTTTTTCAGGAATCTATGCATCATAGATACAGATTGAAACTATCAATATTCAAGGTGGTTTAAATGTCTTTGTTTTAAAATAACATGGCTCAAAAGCATAGAAAAGTAAATGCTGCTTGGTTTTTAACAGGTGTTCCAAAGCGGTTTACTCAGTCTTTTATTCAGTTGCTTAGTACTGCAATCTTTATATCTTTGTTCTTAACTTATTTTTTCTGTTTATTCATCGCTACCTAAAGATACTGTCACACTTGCAGAAGCCTCAAATTTATCTTGTTTTCTGAACAGGAGCCAGAAGACCGCGACTGTCACAAAATTGAAAAGGCTGGCTAATAACAAATAGCTGCTTGTTTTAGCCGCTGTCCTCTGAGACGGGCTACCATGAAACACCCTCTCTAACTGCCAGTCTAACAGACAAGGGTGCATCACTGGACTACAAAGCCCTGGACCCACAGAAGCAATTTAATGGCTGAAGTGCAGCTTAGCCAAAATTTAAGTTTCCAGGTCCAAACAGGCAATTAATGAAGCCCAAGCCCATTCCCATCCCTCCCTTTTGCCTGGCTTAGAAGTGTCCAAGATTTCAGTTTCCAGAAGTAAATTTCCTATCCTTCTTTCATTTTTCCATGTACCACTGGCCACCTTTCACAGGTAGGATGGAGGCTTCCTCTATCTGAGCCTTATTTCTTGCTGCTGGTCATAGTACTCTGCTGGGAGGTGGAAATATGGATTTGACCTCCAGAGTGAAGCTTGTGCTGAACTCTGAGTTTCCGTTCACAAAAATGCAATTATACTAAGAGCATCTCATCCTCCATCCATCTTTTGAGGGGAAAGAATGAAGCAATCTACTCAAAGGGACAATTCAAGTATGTAAGTAGGGTTGAGGGCTTTAGATGACGTATCGAAAGGACGAGAGGCAATGTCCTCAAGTTGCGTCAGGGGAGGTTCAGCTTGGATATTAGGAAAAATTTCTTTCTGAAAGAGTGGTCAGGAGTCAGAACAGGCTGCCCAGGGAGGTGGTGGAGTCAGCATCCGTGGAGGTGTTCAAAAAAAGTGTAGATATTGCACTTTGGGACATGGTTTAGCAGGCATGGTGGTGGACAGTTGGACTTGATGATCTTAGAGGTCTTTTCCAACCGTAATGATTTATTGATTCTATTCTATGATTCTATGATTCTGTGATCGTAATCTCTTTTAGGTGCAAAGGTCAGACAGGCACATACAGTAGGAGACAGAATTTCCGAAATATGCTTTTATCTCCCTTCCTACTGGCATTTCCCTTTGCTTCTAGCCAACATGCTACTTTTTATTTTTAGTCATTTTCATGAACAGCATTGCAGGAACCAGTACCAGATCAGGCAGCTCGTAGTGTCAGCACACTTTATGGATCTGCAACCAATTCCGTTGTGCTCTTCTCAAAGTGTGGCAGAAATGTTGATGACAATATGCAGTGTCACCTTACAAGCACCAGAAACCCCCTGAGGTAGTGACTTTATTCAGAATGGAGCCTAGGGGTATGCCGGAATGTAGATCACTGATTCCATGGAAAATTACTTAGATTTTTAATTAAGTCCAGGGTAGTGTACCACACCAACATGACAGAGCATCTGTAAGCAAATAGTGTGTATTGATAGCTGGAGAGGTGGTGTAGGAATTTTTTTTATTTTGCTTTTGGAAGAATGTAATAAAATGTAGGCAGAGGTAATGCTTGTGGACTTAAGTCGACAGTTTTTTCTGAATGTATTTGCTAGGTTTTCTTTTGAGATGCATTACATAGAAAAATAAGGAGCAAACTCTACCCAAACAAACTGGGTGAGCAGCATGAAACTGAGTTGTGACAGAGCCTAATGCCTACCAGTCCAGTGCAAAGCTGCAGGACCTTTGCCCAAGTCTTTGCAGATGGACATCTCTACGCTAATTAGTGGAAGGAAAGAGTTAGGAACTACATTAATTAAATTGCATTGCTTAGTCAAATCACTGCAGAATAGTTAGAAAACCTAGGTAATTTAAAATAATTTGGGAGGCTTAGCAAACTCTGAACATAGAATTTAACTGCACTCTAGCTCAATTACTTTCTACTTTCTAAATATAGTGGTATGCATTGGCAAAAATAGTCCTTCTTATACTGACTGATCATCTCTTCATGTGACAGATTGGCTGTGAGAAAAGATTTAGGTGTCACTGTGAGTAGCTCATGAATTAGATTTCAATTCCTTATAAAATAATTGAATAAATACCCGGAGATGAAATCAGTAAAATCTAGAGTCTAATAGAAGTTTGAGTAAACAACCAGCATGATTTTTATAGAGAACAAATCACACAAGACAAACTTAATTGCTTGTTTTGATAGAATTATTAAATTGTTAGATGCTGCTTACATTTTTTAGAGATAGACTTTCAAAAACATCAAGAGCTATTAGGCGCCCACCTCCTGCTTATTTTATGAGTTTGCTACGCTATCTCCTGAAGTTTCTAAGAAAAGTTCATCCTAACTGGCTTGGAGTTTAGTCTTGATACATGACTTCTTAGATGCCCAGGAGTGACTGTGCCCAGATGGATATATACTGAGTTGCAGAGGGATGCTGGCGCTGCTTCCAGAACCAGTACTGTATGCAGACTTGCTTTATATTTTCTTTAATGATTGAGAAGTTAGGCTCAAAGCACCATGCCAGTGAAATATAAAGGCCCAAAATTCAGTAAGCTGTTAGCATTAATGTGGTAATATGGTACTGCAGAACAAAGACTCCCTCCAACATACCTCATCAACCACTCTGCAAAACAAATAACAAAAACTAAAGTGGAACATTTCATGAGAACAACAGACCTTAAATACTTTTGGTGGGAAATTCCAGACACCACCTGGAGAAGAAAGAGAGATTTGACAACTCTTTTGACAAACAGTGGTGCTCCAAAAATGTTACATTATGCTGAATATTTTTCTGAATTCTTTCAAATGATCTAGTTACTCTGTGGACTGAAGCAAATTTAGGGGTCACTAATGCAGACAGATCAAAGAAAGAATGTAGTAGCACTCACATCTAATGACACACCCTTCTAAATCAGATCTTTTCTACAGGGAGATTGAAGAGAAGCTAGTAATCTGGATGAATGTATGCAAATCATTTTACGCATGTTGCCTGTCAGAACTCCTTGGAACTAAATACGGACTCTTCTTCTGCCACTGTATAATTGGAAGCTCTCCAAAGTTGGCGTACATTGAATCTGTTCCACTGGAGAAAAGGTGAATTATAGTGGTTATTTTTAAGAGTAATCTAAAAGGAAGGGAGATAGCACAGCTAAAGGAAATGTCAGGAAGCAAATTTGACTGAAGCTAACAATGTCTGATTCAAAACAGATGTCCTCAGACAGCCAGTGGTCAAGACTGAGGAAGAGATGAAAAGAAGAGACAGGAGGTGGTTCTGGGATGTTCTATGAGGAAGCAGAAAATGTATGGAAGAGGGCCATAGGATTAAACTGGGACCAGTCAATCAGACATACTTACAATGGCAACATGAGGAATAGAGTGGAGAAAGCTCTTGAATGATGAGGGCAAGAGGCAAATGGCTACCGAATGGGTGACTAGTGAACAAACTTGTATGTAAGTGCATCAAGAGTTGGGTTTTACCAGTTCACAACCACTCAGGAATTAAAGGAAAGAAGGGAGGTGTTTGTAAAGACCATGGCGAAATCAGCAGCTCTATAGGACCTAATTAAAAAAAAGAAAATACATCAAAAAACCCTGTAAAATATTTTGGCTGTGGTTCCTATAGGGTCCTACTTCTGGTAGAATTGAAATGGATGATGATAATGATGTTTCCTCGAGGGAGGTGATTCTGCCCCTGCACTCTGCTCTGGTAAGACCCCACCTGGAGTCCTGCGTCCAGCTCTGGAGCCCTCAGCTCAAGAAAGACTTGAACCTGTTGGAGGCCACAAAAATGATCAGAAGGATAGAACACCTCTTCTATAAAGAAAGACTGAGAGAGTTTGGGCTGTTCAGCCTGGAGAAGTGAAGGCTGTTACTGGATCCTTTCAGCATTTAAAGGAGGCTTCTAAGGAAGATGGTGACAGGCTTTTTAGTTGGGCATGTAGTGATAGGACAAGGGGGAATGGTTTTAAACTAAAAGAGGGTAGATTTAGACTGGAGAGAACGAAGAAATATTGTATAATGAGGGTGGTGAAACACTGGCACAGGCAGCCCAGAGAGGTGGTATATGCCCCATCCCTGGAAACATTCAAGGCCAGGCTGGACGGGGCCCTGAGCAACTTGATCTTGTTGAAAATGTCCCTGCTTATTGCAGGGGGGTTGGACTAGATGACATTTAAAGGTCCCTTCCAAACCAAATCATTCTATGATTCTATGATTCTATGAACTTTGTGGAGTCAGTGTGAATTGAGATCAGTGAAGACAGTAATGATACCACAAGTTAAAACAAAAAATTTTGTTTTAAAGGATCAATTGAGTAAAAATAAATTAATCTTCTCTATCAGTGTCATCTTCTTATAGACCTGAAATTTGAAGATGACTGATAAGTGATGTTATCAGTTGCCAGTCACTGAGATAATAGATGTAAATCTAAGTCATCCAGCAAAATCTGTATGGACTTGGAAAGTGGCCTGGAATTATAAATTGCAAGTAAATATTTTCACCCCACATGTGTGTCTGTGTGTGTAACAAATAAAAGAAAAAGAATAAAAATGCAGGATATAAAACAGGGTTTCTGACAGATTAAAAAATAAACTTGGGTGGAACTATTTCTTGAATTATCATTATTAATTTAAAGCCCATGGTTTTATACCTATGGTCAGGATTGTATTACTACGTTTCTCTTACTTTGATCAGCATTTAATTTTGCTATGGATAGAATGCACTGCCTTTTTGTTTGCCCTAGTGTGTCTGAGACACCCATGCAGGAGGGTTCAGGGGAGATGATATGTAGCTCTCTTCTAGAGAGGGAGCTTGGGGTGAGGACAGGTACCTGAAAGCATGGGAAATGACACGACACACATGATTAAGCCGGTGAATCCCACCCTTTATTGGCACCAAGTAGTACAGAATTACTCAGCAGCACATTGTGTAGCTTTACACAGTTGACTTTCATTTTTGCTAGTGTGTATAACTCAATATCCCCAGCAAACATTGTCAGCTCTCTGTTATCCTCTTTTTCAGATTCATGACTATTTTGAATTACGTAGGTGCCAGCAGAGATTCTTAACAGACTTCACTGAAAGCTTCCTTTTACAGTGAAAAAGTGTTTTTTATTGCTAGCCTTCATCTTCAATTCTTGTCAAGCTGTTAATTCATTGGAGAATCTGTCCTTTTACCTCCCAAGAGCATAATTTCTTTAAGAGACTTTGGTAAAGGATCATATTAATTTTTTTTTGAAATCCAAGCAGAATAACCAACTTCATCTGTATGCTTGTTGTCTCTTCTGAAGGAAGAGACTTCAAAAGTGTGTGAACAATGTCTTCCATCCGTTAAATCTAACTTGACTTCTCTCTGTTTTGCCACATCTTTGTATTCAATCAATTAATTTATTCCTTTGTCTAGTTTCTACCATTTTTTGCCGAACAGAATACAGATTGTCTGCTCTGTATTTCCATAGCCCTTTTAAGGTTGATGCCTCAGCATCAACCTGCCAATTTTCAATCATCTCCTAATGCAAAGGAGGAGTGAAGCAATGGGTTGATCCATCATAGTTAATACTTGACAGTGTCATATTTGAGTTTTTCAAAGTTCTTGGGTGAATATGGTGGCTTGCATGACTTGCTACTACCCATTTTATGGATCTGTCTCAAAATCTTTGTTAGCAGCACTTAAAGATAAGGTATTTTTTTCTTAACTGTGACATATAAAGAAATATGCAACAAGGACTGAAGAGTTTTGGAAAAAGTATTAATCCTCATCACAGACAGTCATTATTAGACACTTACGAAATGGGAGATTACAAAAAATAGTTTAGCTTTTGTAATAACAAAAGATTTAATAAGCTATTAATTGTCTTACTGAAATGAATAAAGGCCAACATGAAAAAAAAACGAAAAACCCCATGCAGGTAACTGAAGTCAGAATAATCCTCGGAGCATATACAGGAGAATAAATAAAAAGATGTAGTGAACACCAAACACATGGAATTAAAGGCTGTAGGAGATCAAAGAACAGAGTGAAGATTTATGAGAGAAAATAGCATTTATAGTACACGTGCTAAAGTCCAGATTCTGCTACTTCGTGTGAATGTCCATGTTCAAGTCCACCAGGGATTTTTTTGTCCGTATCCCAGGGATGATGAAGCACAATTAAATCACAGAGTTTTTTTTTTTTTAGTGAGTGCTCTGTTATGCTAGAAAAAAATTGATTTTCCATTCCTTTCCATGACTGCATCTTTTATTAAAAACAACTTCTTGAAGCACAAGAGCTACACATACAACTTACATGCCCAGACATTGACTTACTCTTACACTCTTGAGGCCCTGAAACCCCCCTGAATCTTTCCACTATGATGTATACAAATTATATCCACCTTGCAAGACAGTGTAATTTTTTTTGTCTACTCATGTGCTGAGCGCTTGATGCAAAATGCACACAAGTGTTATCATGGAGTCATAGAATGGGTATGGTTGGAAAGCACTTAATATCTTTTAATATCTTTGTTGGCGACATGGACAGTGCTACTGAGTGCACCCTCAGCAAGTTTGACAGCGACACCAAGCTGTGTGGTGTGGTTGACACACTGGAGGGAAGGGATGCCATTCAGAGGGACCCTGACAGGCTGGAGAGGTGGGCCTGCGTG